>Ga0210095_1000106_pt1 | contig 28594 bp, 18 predicted proteins | sample China_Galinas_PW_FD_184861 | JGI IMG/M metagenome (GOLD analysis project Ga0210095, IMG submission 184861) | Wetland microbial communities from San Francisco Bay, California, USA, that impact long-term carbon sequestration - China_Galinas_PWA_D1... | ecosystem: Environmental > Aquatic > Marine >...
AATATACACAGAGATATTAAAAGTAGTAATATTATGCTCACTGAAAGCGGGCAGGTTAAAATAATGGACTTTGGACTGGCGAAGGTTAAGGGATCATCACAGATAACTAAGGTTGGTACTACAGTTGGAACAGCAGCTTACATGTCACCGGAACAGGCAAGTGGGGAAAAAGCTGATCATCGTTCTGACATCTGGGCAATGGGAGTAATCTTTTATGAAATGTTAACCGGACAACAGCCCTATAAAGGTGAGTTTGAACAAGCTGTTATTTATTCAATATTAAATGTTGAACCTGATCAGATTAGCTCGGTAAATACTGAAGTACCCCTAAAGATTGAACAAATAACTAAAAAGATGTTAAATAAGGATAAAGAGCTGAGATACCAGGATGTGAATCTTTTCCTCGCAGATTTAAAAGAATTCAAGGATAAAAAATCGGGCAGTAAAAATGAAATTGAAAAAACAATTGCCGTTTTACCTTTTGAAAATATTAGTCCTGATAAAGAGACGGATTATTTTGCTGATGGGTTAGCTGAGGAATTAATTATTAATTTATCCAGAATTAAAGAAGTCAGCGTAGTCGCCCGAACAACTTCTATGCAGTATAAGGGCACAAAAAAAGACATCCGAACAATCGGAAAAGAACTCGATGTCAGGTACATAATGGAAGGAAGCGTAAGAAAATTTAAGGACGACCTGAGAATTTCAGTACAGTTTATTGACGTTTCAAAAGGTACACAGCTATGGGGAGAGACCTATAAAGGTAAACTTGCCGATGTTTTTGATATTCAGGAAAAAGTTTCCAAAGAAATAGTAGAGGCTTTAATGTTGAAGCTTTCTCCTGTAGAGAAAGTAGAATTATCGAAACGCCCTACTTTAAACGCAGAGGCATTTGACTGTTATCTCCGAGGCAGAAATTTCCTTACGAACAGGACAAAAAGTAATCTTGATTTTGCAATACTGCTCTTCCAGAAAGCCGTCGAATTGGATTCACGTTTTGCAGCTGCTTACGCAGGACTGGGCGAAGCATATGGCACAATGTATCGCGATTTTGACAGGCAGGAATCCTGGCTCGATAAAGCTCTCGATGTCAGTCTAAAAGCACTGATGTACGATCCTTCACTTTCCGAAGCCTATGCATCAATGGGTCTGGCATATTTCGGCAAGGACCAATTAGATGAAGCATTAACAGCCAGTAAAAAAGCTATTGAACTGGATCCCAATAATATTAATGCCTACTGGATTCTTTCCAGGATTTATCATTCCACAGACAGGGATAAAGACGCCTGCTTAGCACTTGAAAAACTGATAAAAATAAACCCGAGTTTCTTAAGTGCCTATCCTGATCTTCAGATGTATTATGAAAGATTGAATGAAAAAGATAATTACGACAGGATTATTCAGGCAATATTAAAAGTTTATCCTGAATATTTGGTGTTGCATCCCGAAGATGCATATCGTAGAATGTCGTATGCGGTTACACTTGCTATCAGCGGTGATAAAGAAAAAGCAATTAATGAAGGCGAGAAAGCGCTTGAACTTAGCCCGAATGACCCTGTAATGATGTATTACGGTGCCTGCCTGTATTCAAGACTGATGGAAAAGGACAGGGCCGTGGACTTGATAACCGCTGCTGTTAAAAACGGTTATGAAAACTACGAATGGATAAAACGTGATCCTGATTTTGAAAATATTCGCAAAGAACCAGGTTTCCTGAAATTAATTCAAGGAAAATAATACTATGATTAAATATGAATTAAAAAACATGGTTGATCAAAGCAGTGCTCTTTACGCGGTCAGAAAAGATCAATTAAAGACCGGCGACCACGTATTCTTAAAGACCTACAACTCAACATATAAAATAAAGGTTGATACAGATGGAAAGTATTTAGTCTCCGGAGGGTGGTTTGATAGGAATAACCTGTCACCAATGAAAGTTGGGATTAATGGCTGCACCTGGGGCAGCAGCGTCATCAAGACAGATATTGTGGCCGCATGTGGCTTATTCATTGAATTCGGGAATAAACTTATAACCAGTAGAATTAAAGAAATTTTTGTGCTTCCGCAAACCTTACAAAATTAAAAATTCATTAAAGAGGGCAAAATCAGATGAACGAGTTAAAAGGGAAAACAATATCCCATTATCAAATACTTGACCAGATTGGTCAGGGTGGAATGGGCGTTGTATATTGGGCAAAGGATCTAAACCTTGAAAGAACTGTTGCGATAAAATTTCTTCCCTCTCATCTCGCATCTTCAGAGGAAAATAAAAAAAGGTTTCTTCAGGAAGCTAAGGCGGCAGCTTCGCTTAATCATCCTAACATTATGAGCATTTTTGAAATTGATGAACATGACAATTCCGTGTTTATGGTGATGGAATATGTTGAAGGAGAAACGTTAAAGTCTTATATCTCTAATTTAAGATCCGGTTCAGGCATGCCATATTTAAAAGCCATCGACTGGCTAATAACAATTTCACAGGGATTAAAAATTGCTCACGATAATAATATTATTCATCGTGATATAAAAAGTGAGAATATAATGCTTGCACCCGGAGAGCAATTAAAGATAATGGATTTCGGTCTCGCAAAATTAAAAGGAAGTTCAGGTCTTACAAAGACAGGTACCTCATTAGGTACACTTGCTTATATGGCTCCTGAACAAGCCCAGGGCTTAAGTGCAGATCAAAGATCAGATATTTGGTCGCTTGGAGTTGTATTTTACGAAATGCTTACCGGTGAACCTTTATTTAAAGCTGAACACGAAGCTGCTTTACTTTACCTGATTGTAAATGAAGATCCTCCCCTGCCAAGTTCTATGGATTTAAAAATTCCAAGACAGGTTGATTTAATAACAACCAAAATGCTTACTAAAAATCCGGATAAAAGGTACCAGGATGTTGATGAATTACTAAATTCTCTAAAGGAAATTAAGGAAGAATTAAGTAAATCAAGGAATGAACCTGCCACACAAAAGACTATTGCGGTTTTGCCATTTGAAAACATAAGTCCAGAGAAAGAGAATGATTATTTCGGAGAAGGGCTTACAGGAGAATTAATCGCAAATCTTTCCAGATTAAAAAATATGAAAGTAGTTTCCCGTACTACAACTATGCAGTATAAGGGGACACAAAAAGATATTAAGACAATTGGTCGTGAACTTGATGCAAGATATATAATTGAAGGCAATGTAAGAAAATTCGGGGAAGATATTCGAATAACAGCGCAATTAATTGAAGTGGAGAGCGATGCACAGCTTTGGGCAGAAACTTACAAAGGCAAACTCTCTGATGTTTTTGACATCCAGGAAAAAGTTTCCAAACAAATTGTTGATGCTTTAATGGTTAAGCTGACTCCAACCGAAAAGGTCGAATTAACAAAACGCCCCACTTTAAATGCCGAAGCTTTTGATTATAATTTGAGAGCAAGAAATTATTTATATCGATATTCAAAAAACAACATTCAGTTTGCAATTCAGTTTTTTGAAAAGGCAATATCGCTCGATCCGAGATATGCTGAAGCTTATGCGGGACTAGCCGAAGCCAATGCGATAAAATACGCCTACTACGACCGTAAGGTTGATTTCCTGGATAAAGCACTAGAGCTTAGTTTAAAAGCAATTATGTATGACTCTACTCTAGCGGAGGCATACTCATCACTTGCACTTTCCTATTATTATAAAAATTCTTTTGATGAAGCCCTTACAGCAGTAAATAAAGCTCTGGACCTTGAACAAAATAATTTCTTTGCGTACTGGATTAAAGGAAGGATCTATTTTACAACGGATAGAAACCAGGAAGCTTTGAGTCCTTTCAAGAAGGCTGTTGAACTCAACCCTGATTTTTATACGGCTTACGGTGACCTGCGTATGGTTTGCGAAAGATTAAATAACGAAAAAGAACGTGAAGAAATAACTGAAAAAGCATTGCAATTTTACCCAGGTTATCTTGAAAAAAACCCGGATGACTCCAGGGCAAGAATATTCTATGCTCAGCTGCTGGTTAGGAACGAGAAAGTCGAACAAGCAAAAATAGAAACTACAACGGCACTTGATCTCAGCCCTAATGACGCAATAATGTTATATAACGCTGCCTGTGTTTATTCAATAATAGATGAAAAACAACTAGCAATAAAAACTCTTGAAAATGCAGTTGCAGGTGGATTTGAACATTTTGATTGGATCAAAAGAGATCCTGATCTTGAAAATATTAGGAAGGATAATAGCTATCTTGAATTAATTAAAGGCAAATAAATTTTTATTAAAATGTGAGAAATTAAATGAATGAGCTAAAAGGAAAAACTGTATCGCATTATCAGATACTTGAACAGGTCGGTCAGGGCGGTATGGGTGTTGTGTATAAAGCAAAAGATCAAAAACTGGACAGGATAGTCGCTATAAAGTTCCTGCCTTCTCACCTCGCTTCTTCAGATGAAAGCAAAAAAAGATTTATGCAGGAAGCAAAAGCCGCAGCTTCGTTAAATCACCCGAATATTATGGGTATTTATGAAATTGACGAATACAATGATTCTGTTTTTATGGTAATGGAATTTGTTGAAGGTCAGACATTAAAATCATACATCACTAATTTAAAATCAGGCTCCGGTATTCCTTATTTAAAGGCTACTGAGTGGATGTCAATTATTGCAGGTGGATTAAATGCAGCACATGCCAACCAGATAGTTCATCGCGATATCAAAAGCGAAAACATTATGATATCTCACGGGGACCAATTAAAAATAATGGATTTCGGCCTTGCCAAATTAAAGGGTAGTTCAGGATTAACTAAAACCGGAACTTCCCTTGGAACTTTATCATATATGTCACCTGAACAGGCCCAAGGATTGAATGCAGACCATCGATCCGACATATGGTCTCTTGGAGTTGTGTTTTATGAAATGCTTACAGGTGAAACTTTATTTAAAGCGGAACATGAAGCAGCTTTACTTTATTTAATTGTAAATGAAGATCCTCCTTCACCCAGCATTCTTGACAGAAAAATTCCACATCAATTGGACAATGTTGTCAAAAAGATGCTTGTAAAAGATCCGGACAAAAGATTCCAGGATCTCTCAGAATTAATTACTGCTTTAACCAATATTAAAAATGAGATTGGAAAATCAGGTGGTGAAACAAAGAAAAAAGCCATTGCAGTTTTACCTTTTGATAATATCAGTTCTGATAAGGAAAACGAATATTTTGGTGATGGTCTAACTGAAGAATTGATTGCAAACCTTTCTAGATTAAAAGATATGAGAGTAATTTCCAGAACTACCACTATGCAATATAAAGGGACTAAAAAAGATATTCAAAGCATTGGCAGAGAGCTTGGAGCTAGGTACATTATGGAAGGTAGTGTTCGAAAATTTCACGATGATCTAAGAATTACAGCACAGTTAATTGATGTTGAGAGTGATGAGCAACTCTGGGCAGAGACATATAAAGGAAAACTTGCAGATGTTTTTGATATCCAGGAAAAGGTATCAAAACAAATTGTAGATGCCTTAATGGTAAAACTTACACCTACTGAAAAAATAGTTCTCTCAAAAAGATCAACTCTTAATCCTGAAGCTTTTGACTGCAATTTAAGAGCGAGGGATTTTCTTTATAGATATAATAAGAATCACCTGGATTTTTCAATCCAATTATTCCAAAAAGCTTTGGAACTTGACCCAAGGTATTCTGATGCATATGCGGGATTGGGACAGGCAAACGCTACTTACTATCAATTATTTGAAAGAAATGTTTCGCTGCTTGATAAAGCAATTGAATATAGTCTAAAAGCCATAATGTATGATCCAACTTTACCTGAAGCTTATGCTGCTCTTGGTTATGCATATTATAACAAAGAACAATTTGATGAAGGTATAGAAGCTGCTCAAAAAGCTATTGAGTTAGATACAAATAATTTCCTCGGGTATTGGATCTTAGGTAGAATTTATGTTGCGATAGATAAAGCAACTGATGCAATTTCTATGTTCAATAAAGTAATTGAATTGAATCCTGATTTTTACACCGTTTATGGCGATCTTCAAATTGCGTACGGACAATTGAAGGATAAAGAGAAGTATAATGCAACTCTTAACCAGGGATTATTAATTTATGAGAAATATTTGTCAAAACATCCGGATGATGCAAGAGCACATATGTTTTTTGCTGTAGATCTTGTACAAATAGGTAACAAGGAAAAAGCAAAGATTGAAGCATCCAAAGCACTTGAGTTAAGTCCATCTGATCCTTTAATGCAGTACAATGCAGCGTGTTTTTATTCGCAAATGGACGAAAAAAAGCTGGCACTTGATTCACTAAAGAAAACAATTAGCTCGGGATTTGGAGAATTCGAGTGGCTTAGAAGAGATTCGGATCTAGACAATATTAGAAATGAACCTGAATTCATTGAATTGCTAAAAGGCAAATAATAATTTTAAAATAATTTACTGGAATTTTAATGGATGATTTAAAGGGTAAAACAATATCGCATTATAAGATTATTGATAAGATTGGCGAAGGAGGAATGGGAGTTGTTTATAAAGCCCAGGATTTGAAACTGGATAGATTTGTAGCAATTAAATTTCTTCCCCCTCAAATGGCTGCGTCTGAAGAAAATAAAGCCAGGTTTTCAAGAGAAGCAAAATCTGCTGCGGCACTCAGCCATCCAAATATTTTAAGTGTTTATGAAATAGACGAAGAAAATGATTCCCTGTTTATCGTAATGGAATTTGTGGACGGGGCAACTTTGAAAGATCACATTTCAAATATCACCTCAGGAACCGGTGTGCAGGTAAACCAGGCAATAGACTGGATTGAACAAATATCACAGGGATTAAAATCTGCGCACGATATGAATATAATTCATCGCGATATTAAAACCGAAAATGTAATGATTAATAAAGACAACAGGCTAAAAGTAATGGACTTTGGCCTTGCAAAATTAAAAAGCAGTGTCGGTGTTACAAAAACCAAATCTTCGCTGGGGACACTATCCTATATGTCACCGGAACAGGTACAGGGAATTCCCGCGGATCATCGAAGTGATATCTGGGCGCTTGGTGTAGTCTTTTATGAAATTTTAACGGGCGAACTACCTTTCAAATCAGAGCACGAAGCAGCTTTATTGTATTTAATATCCAGCGAACAACCTCTCTCCCCTAACATGCTTAACAAAAAAGTCCCCCACCAGTTGGATGCATTAATTAACAGAATGCTTGACAAGGATCGTGAAAAAAGATTCCAGAATATGGATGAGTTTTTAACTGCCTTAAATTCAGTTAAGGACGATATTAAAAATGTCACTACGGCTCCAAAGACAAAAGCAATTGTGGTACTTCCATTTGATAATATCAGTCCGGACGCGGACAGCGATTATTTTGCGGATGGACTGACGGAAGAACTTATTGCCAACCTTTCGAGATTAAAAGATATCAGACTTGTTCCGAGAACAACTTCTATGAGATACAAAGGGACCAACAAAGATATAAAAACCATCGGTCGCGAATTAGGAACACGGTACATACTGGCCGGAAGTGTGAGGAAATTCCAGGAAAACCTGAGAATAACAGTGGAATTAATAGACGTTGACACAGACGCTCAACTCTGGGCGGATACATATAAAGGAAAATTAGCAGATGTTTTTGATATTCAGGAAAATGTATCTAAACAAATTGTAGATATGCTTATGGTAAAACTAACACCAACTGAAAAAATTGTATTGACAAAAAGATCAACTGTAAACGCCGAAGCTTTTGATCTTTACCTGAGAGGTAGAGATTCACTGTACAGGAGAACTAAGAAAAGCATGCTGCAAGCAATTCAATTATTTGAAAAAGCAATTTCACTTGACCCAAGGTACGCGGATGCTTACGCTGGAATTGGCGAAGCCTATTCATCTCTTTATATAGACTCGGAAAGAAATGAAGCGTGGCTTGATAAAGCGCTTGAGCACGCTCTAAAAGCATTAATGTATGATTCCCAACTATCTGAAGCCTATGCGGCACTAGGACTTGCATACTATAATAAGAGATCTTATGAAGAAGCAGTTACCGCAAGTCAGAAAGCAATTGAACTTGACCCTAATAATTTTATCGGCTATTGGATTTTAGCCAGGATTTACATTGCAACAAATAAAGAAAAAGAAGCAGAAGAACTTTGCACAAAAGTGATTGAACTTAATCCTGATTTTTATTCTGTTTATGGCGACTTGCAAATCATTTATGGAAGAATTGGTAATAAAGAAAAATATAATGATATTTTGAATGCCGGTATTGATGTCTACAAGAGATACCTCCTGCAGCACCAGGATGATGCACGATGCCACATGTACCTAGCAACAGACCTGGCGCAAACCGGCAATAAAGAAGAAGCACTCAGAGAAGCGGAAAAAGCGCTTGGCCTTAATCCGGATGATCCGTTGATGCTATACAATGCCTGCTGTTTTTATGCACAACTTGGTGAAAAAGATAATGCAATAAAAAGCATCACTTCGGCAGTTAACGTAGGATATGCAAATATTGAATGGCTTGAAAATGATGTTGACCTTGACAGTGTAAGAGAGGATCCCAAGTTTAAGGAAATTATAAATACATTGAAAAAGAAAGAGATTAAATAATTTACCCCGAATTATTTAATTACAATTAATTTTATTTACATCTTTCTTATTTGCCCTAAATATTATAATTTACAGGAAATTAGAGGCAAATGAATACCTGGTGCAATTCTTCAATTGCAAAAAAGATTGGAGATAACGACAGTAGCCTGTCAGCACACAAGGTTGGAATGGTTCTGGCCATATTAATTACATTAATTTTTAATTAGATATAATAAATTGGACTATTCTTAAAAAATAGCTTAGAATAATTCAATATATAGTCAGGCCTGCCTTTGCCTTTATTAATTATTGAGGTAACCAATGATTGGCAAAACAATACTACACTTCAAAATTCTTGATAAATTGGGCGAAGGAGGAATGGGTGAGGTCTATAAAGCTCAGGACACAAAACTCGATCGTTTTGTAGCGCTAAAATTTCTTCCACCAAACCTTACTGCAGATGCAGAGCAGAAAACAAGATTTATTCAGGAAGCAAAAGCAGCCTCGGCTATGAACCACCCGAATGTATGCACAATTTTTGATATACAGGAAGACAATGGGCAACTGTTCATTGTAATGGAATATGTTGACGGGAAAACCCTAGGGGACAAAAAGGACAGTATATCTGAAAAACAAATTCTTGAAGTCGGCACACAGGTTGCCGAAGGCTTGGCCGCCGCACACGAAAAAGGAATTGTCCACCGGGATATAAAACCCGAAAACATTATGGTACGCAAGGACGGGATCGCACAGATAATGGATTTCGGCCTGGCAAAACTTTACGATTCAGGAAAGGTTTCCCGTCTTACAAAAGCAGGAACAACACTCGGAACAATGGGATATATGTCACCTGAACAGGTTCAGGGACTGGATGTTGATCACAGAACGGATATTTTTTCTCTCGGTGTTGTGCTTTATGAACTGCTGGCTGGTGAATCACCTTTTAAGGGGATGCACGAGACGGCAATAATGTATGAAATTGTAAATGTAGATGCACCACCCATTACTACTTTAAAACCTGACATCGATGGACAACTTGATAATTTAATACTCGAATGCCTCGAAAAGGATAAGGATGAAAGATGTCAGTCGGCTAAAGAATTAGCGAAAAATTTAAGAAAGCTAAAAAGAAGTTCTTCAGACAAAAAAAACAGCCGCGTCTACCAATCAAAATCATTTTCTGAAGACTTTGTAAACTTGGAAACAACTTCGGGTGTATTTGACGTAAATTTCAAGAATAGACTATCCCAGAATAAAGTTTCATTATCGATTATTTTTTTGCTTGCCGTTTCGCTTCTTATTATGTTATCCGGAATAATTGGTTCGTCACAAACTGTGTCGGGAAGCCCCATACACCTTTCTTTAAATGTCGGAGATGGAATTGCTCTTGGTTCATTTTCCTCTTTTGCAATTTCACCTGACGGTTCAGAAATAGTTTACGCGGTAAATGGGCCCAGCAAGAGGATGCTATTTTTAAGGGATCTAAATTCTTACCAGCCAAGACCAATACCAGGAACAGAGGGAGGCTATTCACCTTTTTTTTCGCCTGACGGAAAGTGGCTTGGTTTTTTAACGGATAAAAAGACTAAAAAAATCCTGCTTTCAACGGGAACAGTTATTGATGTCTTTAACGGGGTTCCTACATTACCATACTTCTTTTGGGGAACTGACAATAACCTCTACTTTACACCGGAAATATCCGGGGGAATTTACAGGATATCTGCAAATGGGGGAAAGCCTATGCCTGTTGTCACATTAGGAGCCCCAAAAGGCCAAATTAATTACAGGTGGCCTGTATTAATACCGGGTAGTAAGGCAATCATTTTTACGAGCGAAACAAGCAACGAATCAGGAAAGTCAGAAGTATTAGTAAGATCATTGGAAACCGGTAAGACAAAGATGTTAATTAATAATGCCAGTTATGCACAGTATATAAAATCCGGCTATATAACATTTATCAGGAATAATACACTTTTTGCATCAAGATTTGATCCTGATAAACTTACTTTAATTGGTGCATCAATTCCTGTAATTCAAAATGTTACTACAATTCCCCAAACAGGCCAGGCTGAATTCAGCATTTCTGATAATGGCACATTAGTTTATTTACCGGGGGGACCTTTGTCAACCTCGCGAGACTTGGTTTGGGTAAATCAATCCGGGAAAATATTAAAAGCTACCGATTTAGATAAACCTATAGAAGATCTTAGCCTTTCGCCAGATGGCAAAAAAGTTGCTGTAACTGTAGAAGGGACAACCTGGGGAATATGGCTATACGACATTGAAAGAAATACACTGAGCAGGTTTACTTATAATGCAGATGACAGGGACCCATTGTGGACTCCTGACGGGAAGTCTATAGTTTACGGATCATTTCGTAATGGATTTTACGGATTGTTTATTTCCCCTGTTAATGGAAGTAGAAAAGAGGCTATGTTGACAAAAAGTAAAAACTGGGAAGATCCTTATTCGATTTCAAGTGACGGGAAATATTTGGCTTTTGCACAACTCGATTCATTAAGGAATGTAAACATTGCAATCAAAGAGATAAATGGAAACTCAAAGCCTAAAATATTTATTAAATCAAAGTTCCTCGATTGGGTGCCGGTCTTTTCTCCTAATGGCAAATATTTGGCATACGGTTCTACGGAATCAGGCCAAGAAGAGATTTACGTGATCCCATTTAAAGGATCTGGGAATAAGCTCCAAATTTCAATCCACGGCGGTTCAAGACCATTATGGTCACCTGACGGTAAGTCCTTATACTATTTCCAGGAGAAAAGACTAATGGAAGTTCCGGTTAATACGGGTACCCAATTTTCTGCAGGTAAACCAAAGGAACTTTTTTCAGGGGATTTCTGGCAAATCGCCGGACACTATTTTACAACAATACCCAACTCGAAAAACTTTCTTATGATTAAGCAAAAGGGAATTAAGAAATCCAGAGATAGAGTTAACGTGATAATAAATTGGAAAGAAGAATTAAAGGATGAGATCGCAAGCGCTAATTAATCAGAAAAGGAACACTCGGAACAATCGGATATATGTCACCTGAACAGGTTCAGGGACCGGATGTTGATCACAGGACGGAAATATTTTCTCTCGGTGTTGTGCTCTATGAACTGCTGGCTAATGTATTTGACATAGATAAATCCGGCAGCAGATTTATCGCCGGGATTCCGACTGGAAAATCCAAAGCTTCTTCTATTACTATGATTTCAAACTGGCATCAGAAAGTGGAGAATATGAAATAATTCCCTAAACCAGGTTTCTTTCCGCTTTTACTTCAGCTGATGTAATTAAATTTACTCCGGCACTTTTCATCTCTTCAAAAGCTTTTTTTACATCTCCCACATGCTGATAAATTCCTTCTACGGCATCTTCAATCACATAAGTTTCAAATCCATATTTTATTGAGTCCAGTGCAGTAGTCTTAACGCAGTATTCAACCGTTAGTCCTGCAATAAATACTGTCTCAACCTCATTCTTTTTCAGGTATTCCGCAAGGTTATCATTTGTGGCTTCAAAAGAAGAATAACCGTCATCCACGTTACCAGTTCCTTTTATGAAGACTTTATGAAATCTGTGTTCGTGGAGGTCCGGATGAAATTGTGCTCCTTCTGTTCCCTGTACGCAATGTTTTGGCCATTTCTCAAAATGAACGGTTTCTTCCGGGTGCCAGTCTTTGGAAGCAACAACAAAATCAAATTCATCAATCAATTTATTAATAACCGGCACAACCGCATGACCCTTCGGAGTAGCAAGCGATCCGCCCGGACAAAAATCATTCTGAACATCTACCACTAATAGTGCTCTCATTGCTCTCCTCCTTTCCTATGTCTTTCGGTAATCTCTGTAATTATTTCATTTCGTAAATTCATTAATTTAGAGCTTATACCTACTTTGTAAATATGGGGGTTTTCAAACCTCTTATGTTCGTCGGGCAGTCTGCCCAGTCTTTCCCTAACATAGTCCGAAATTTCCCCAATTGTTTTTTCTTTACTTAAAATTTTCCCTTCTGAATATACGCGGGATAATAATTCTTCTTTTTCCATGCCTTTCACGTATGTATTTTTCAAAGGTTGATGAGGATGATAAATTTTATCCGGTTCCGTTTCATCCGTCAACATTATTCCATCGGCGTAAAATTTCCCGTTCCCATTAAGATACCTGTAAATTTTCTTCTGTCCCGGCAAAGTTACTTTATCAATATCTTCAGAAATTTTTAAACTCGGTTTACCGTTACTTGTGCTAAGTTTATAAACGCCATCCAGGGCCGCGTCTTTCTGCCCGGTTATTAAATTTGTTCCCACACCAAAAATATCTATTGGCGCACCTTGTTCTATCAGACTTTTAATTAAATATTCGTCAAGTTGGTTTGATGCGGCTATCTTCACATAATTAAGTCCAGCGTCATCCAGCATTTCTCTAGTCTTCTTGCTCAGGTATGCCAGGTCCCCGCTGTCTAGTCTTATAGCTACAAGCTTCTCACCTTTTCCCTCGAGTTCTTTCGCAATTTTTATCGCGTTGGGCACACCGCTTTTTAACGTGTCATTTGTATCCACAAGCAGTACACAGTTTTTAGGAAAAACATTAGCAAATTTCCTGAACGCGGTAATCTCATCTTCGTAGCTTTGTACCCACGAATGAGCCTGTGTCCCGGATGAAGTCAATCCGTACAGATAGGCGCTGTAAACATTCGAAGTACTGTTTACCCCACCGATCACCGCTGCCCTGCTTCCGTGTATTGAGGCCAGCCCCTGCGCTCTTCGCATCCCGAAATCTATTATCACTTTATCCCCCGCCGAATGTCTGAGGCGGGCGGCCTTGGTTGCAACAAGTGATTGAAAATTCAGAATATTTAAGGACAACGTTTCTATTAATTGAGTCTCAATTATGTTGCCTTCAAATCTTACTACAGGTTCATTGGCAAAAATAACTTCTCCTTCCCGTGGAGCGTAAATGTTTCCTTTAAATCTAAAGTCCTTAAGAAAGTCTAGGAAATCGCTGCTAAACCCAATTTTATGCAGATGATCGACGGCGATATTATCAAACTTAAAATCAGCGATCATATCAAGCATATCCTGCAAACCGGTAAACACCACATATCCTGATCCGTAAGGATTTTTTCTGAAAAAATAATCAAAACCAGCTGGTAGGTTCTGCCTTCCATCCTGGAAATATCCCTGCGCCATGGTTAATTCATAGTGATCAGTGTATAGCCCGTTAAACTTACTTAAAAGGTTCATTCTGCTTATTTGCTAATTATTTTTATTCTATCTAATATAAAGCTTTAATACGTATTTTTAAATGCTGGAATTTATTTATTCTCCCAATAAACAGCCCAAAAGCTTTCTTTTATTAAAAATTATTAAACCTTATATTTAGCAGTTAGAAGCAGGAATATAATTGCAGCTTTTGTTATTAACAATAACTCTCGAACCAATCGTTTAGTACGGAGAAAATTTTGGCCACAGACGAACTTGACGAATTACTCACCGAAGCATATGAACATCTAAAACAGGGACGATTCAGGATGGCACTAACAGCGGCCAGAAATGTCTATGAGCAAAAGTCGGATGATTTTAATGCTATTATGTGCTATGCCTGGGCAACACTGGAAAATGGTGATCCCGTTTATGCATTAGAACTGGCAAATATTGCAGTTGAAGTTAGTAACGATGATGTTAATACAAGATTGTACCGCGGATTTCTTTTAATGAGAATGGCAGTCTATGAAGGCGCAATTTCTGATCTGGATAATGCAATTTCAAGAAAACCTGCACTACTTTCCTGGGCACATTTGAATAAAGCAAGGGCTCTTGCAGGTATGGGTAGATTTTTTGAAGGCCTTGAAGAAATTGAAAAAGCAATTGAAATTGACTCTGAGACTAATACAAAACTAACACGGGTCAGGGATCTGCTTCGCAGAACTCTCGGGTATGATGAGGGATTCTTCAGTGGTATTTTCAGCAAAAGAAAAACTCTTATAGAAGATGCGGAAGAGTCATACAAACAAAAGGAATTCTGGTTTACTTTATGGGCTGCAAGAAATCTGCTTGATTCTCCCTCACAAAAGAAAGATCATCCAAAAGCACACATACTGGAACTTGAATCATTACTTGCAACATTTCAAATGCGTCCTGCTTTTGAAAAGGCAAATAAAATAAAAAACCAATTTGAGGATGACGAACAATTTAATAATCTTTATCAAAAAGCATCAACATTCTTTCCTGAAGAAGTGGGAATAAAAAGTGTTGAAGAGCCAATAAATTCAGCCGATAGTAAAACCGAACTAGCCCTATATAATAATAAGTTCTTTAATGTCCTTTATGCACGCACTTATGATCTTATTGAAAATATGAGAAGTGGCAAAAGGACCTATATTCTCCAATTTAGCGAAGAAACTATTACTTATATAGGAGTCGAAGTAGTTTTCGATAATCCATTCTATCAGAAAAGAAATGAAAGTATTAACGGATTGGCTGTCTGGTATTTAAATGATCAGGAAGTAGGAAGACACATATTTAATCTTGCAATTGAAAAAAGCTGGAAGACGGTAGAATTTGTGCAAAGTTGGGGAACAGATTCACCAGGTTTCTGGCACAGAGGCCAGGGAAAGGTGGATATTTATCTGGACAACAACATAGCATGCACAAGATATTTTCTTATTGGGTATTCTACGGTTGTAAATTTTGAAGAAACTCAAAAACCCGAAGGCCTCAATCAGCATCACGAAATGCAGGAATCTGAGCAACCAATGGATGTAATTACCAAGACTTCAATTCCGCAGAAAGAAGAATCGCTTGAAGAGTTGTTGTCAAATTTAAATACATTTATCGGACTGGATAGTGTAAAGCAATCGATGCAGGATTTTATAGCCTACTTAAAATTTGTAAACGAGAGAGAGAAACAAGGCCTGAAAACAGACGGTGGCTTATCAGTTCATAGTATATTTCTTGGCAATCCCGGCACCGGCAAAACAACAATTGCAAGATTGCTTGGTAAAATATTTAAAGCTATGGGGCTCTTGCAAAACGGGCATGTAATAGAAGTCGACAGGTCCGGGTTAGTTGGTCAATATATTGGAGAAACAGCACAAAAGACAGAAAAGGTAATAAAAGAAGCTCTCGGTGGTATTCTATTTATTGATGAAGCATATGCATTAAAAAAGGCCGGCAATCAGCAGGATTTTGGGCAGGAAGCAATAGATGTATTGCTTAAAAGAATGGAGGACCAGAGCGGAGAATTTGTCGTTATTTGTGCCGGATATCCGGAAGAGATGAATAATTTTATCAATTCAAATCCCGGTTTAAAATCACGTTTCAACCATTATTTTAATTTTGAAGATTATACACCTGAAGAACTTATAGATATTTATAAGCTTATGGCTAAAAAGGAAGAATATGTTATTACCGATGGCGCCATAAAAATTCTAAAAAAAACGTTGACTAATCTTTACAGAAAACGAGACAGTTCCTTTGGCAATGCAAGATTAATTAGAAATTATTTTAATGAGGCAAAACTCCAGTTAAGTAAAAGATATCTCAAACTTGATGAAGAAAACAGAACCAGAGAATCTATGGTTACAATAACTGAGGAAGATATTGCGGCGATACTGGCCGGCGGTAAATTAAAGGAAGCTAAGATTGGAATTGACGAAGAAAGCCTTAAAAAGTCGCTGGAAAAATTAAATGGTTTATGCGGCCTTGATAATGTAAAAAATGAAATCGAACAACTTGTAAAACTTGCGCGCCTTTATATTGATCAGGGTGAGAACCTTCAGGAAAAATTTAGTAATCATCTTGTATTTCTCGGGAGTCCCGGTACCGGCAAAACAACTGTAGCAAGAATATTTTCTGAGATATATTCCGCGTTAGGTATTTTGCCCAAGGGACATTTAATTGAAACAGACAGACAGGGTTTAGTATCAGGATATGTTGGACAAACTGCTGAAAAAACAAGTGAGATAATAAATAAAGCTTCCGGTGGGACTTTACTCATAGACGAAGCTTACACGTTGGTAAAAAGCGGGGATGGTAACGGCTCTGATTTTGGAAAGGAAGCCATTGATACCCTGTTAAAAAGGATGGAAGACGACAAAGGGAAATTTTTAGTAATCGCGACAGGTTATACTGATGAAATGAGAGCATTCCTGAATAGTAATCCGGGTATGAAATCCAGATTTGCGAAAGAAATATCCTTCCACGATTATGAACCAAAAGAATTATTGGAAATAACAAAATTATATATCAAACAAAAAGGTCATACATTATCCGAAGAAGTTTTTGATCCGCTTACGAGATATTACAATGAAGTTTACCGCACCAGGGATAAATCTTTCGGAAATGCACGTCTTGTAAGAAATACTGTAGACAGTATCTTGAAGAATCATCTTTTAAGAGTTGCGGATATTCCGGCAGGAAAAAGGGATGAAAAAATTATAAAAGAAATTAGCCTCGATGATGTTAGCCAGCAAATTAAATTAAAAGAAGAAAAACAACCTGCTTCAGTAGAAGGCAATCGGGAATTACTGGATCAATATCTTAAGGAATTATCTGAACTTACCGGCCTGGATTCAGTAAAAAGTTCCGTTGAAAGATTAATCAGCAGCCTGAAAGTTGCAAAGCTTCGAAAAGAAAGAGGATTAATAAATATCCCAAGGAACCTTCATTCAGTATTTATGGGAAACCCTGGTACAGGTAAAACAACAATAGCGAGACTGCTAAGCAAGATTTATAAAGAAATGGGAATTCTGGAAAAAGGTCACCTTGTTGAAGTGGATCGTTCCGGACTGGTAGCAGGCTTTGTAGGACAAACAGCAGCAAAGACAGAAAAGATAATTGAAAGTGCAATAGGTGGAACGCTTTTCATTGACGAAGCATATTCCCTTTCCCGTGCTGGTGATGCATTTGGGCAGGAAGCTATTGATACTTTATTAAAAAGAATGGAAGACCAGGCAGGAAAATTTGTTGTAATTGTAGCTGGTTATACAAATGAAATGAAAGAATTCGTGGACACTAATCCCGGTCTGCAATCAAGGTTTACTAATTTCCTTACGTATGATGATTATACCCCAAGACAAATGCTCGAGATTGCCCTGGTAATTAGTACCAAAGCGGGATATACACTTGATGAGGGTGCGTGGCAATTATTACTTGAAATTTTTACAGAACTTTATAAAAACCGTGATAAGAGTTTTGGAAACGCCAGGACTGTTAGAAATATTTTATATAAGGCAATCTCCAACCAGGAAGAAAGAATCCTTTCAATTCCTAACCCAACTGATGAGGATTTAAGTACTATAGCTATACATGACGTTGATAGGATTAATTATTCAGAGATAAATTAACTTCAAATAATTCTTAACATTTTCAAAAAAAGTCCAGAATAAAAGTTTTTAAAGTAGTTATGTTTTAGAAGCTGAATTTGTAACTTAATTGTATCCCCCTAAAGGAATTATAATTAAGAGTTGGCAATTTTTGTGCGCTCAAATCTGATTCTTTTTGAAATTTTGTGAAAAACAATATATCTATCTGGCTATAAATCCAAATTGCAGCGAAAGTAATTATGGAAAAATTTCTGAGCTTTGTAGAATTATGGAAATCAGTGTAGCGAACCGGTCTTAAATTAGGGTCTGTTTCAGATCGGTATTCATTTTCTTTTTTATTTGCGTCAATTATAAAATAAATCATTGAGCCCAAAGAGATGGTGCTGAAAGAAGTAAGTATAATACCCTTGGATTTTTCCCCCATATAAAAGTGACCCAATCCTGGTAAAATTAATGAACGGATCATAGCTTTTCTAAGATTTTCTTCTGCACTTTCTTCAAGGTCAATTTGTGAAGACTTAAGTGAATCTTGTCTAGCCAAACTTAACTCTTTTTCCTTTGATAGCAATGTCAGATATTTTGATTTTACATTATTAAAAAATAAAATAATTTTGGGCGAGGTTTTTGAAGAATCAAGATTAAATGTCGTGTCAATATTCAGGATAGCTCTAAAACTTATTTTTGCTTGTCCTTCATCCTGAAGCGAAAATTCTGATATCCCCTTAATCCTGTAAATATCAATAAGCTGATTATCCGAAAAATTAGAATTAGTATTTAACAAACTATCTGCTATGGCTATTACCCTGGTATACTGAAAAGTTTCAAATTCTTGTACTAATGAATCAAGTTTAGCTGAATTTTGCTGGGCATTTACAAAAACCGGGAAAGTACAAAATATTAGAGCTATAGCGCAAAGATTTTTCATATTATATTTTCTTGTTTTAATACTGTCCCTAACTATGTCCAAGAATAATTATAAATGCTTTTCAGCAATTTACTATTTTTATTAGTAGTAAAGCAAGTTCGTAAATTGATACAGGGCGAATTTAATTTACAAGAGTTAAATTTCTAACTAATTACTTTGGAAATAGAGATATAAGATGATACTTTGTTTAGATTCGTTATATTGAAGAAATGGATTAAATGAGCTGGCATAAATGAAAGACAGTAATACTTAAAATAATTTTTATTTTGAACTCAAACTGTCCCCGGTTTTTTCAAAATTTAAATTGAAACTCAAAGTATCTTTTATATTAATATTTATTTTCCCTTCGAAATCTTCATATTCTGGGTTCTTAATTGTCAAATCATATTTCCCATTCAACAAAGGAATCGGGGACATTGGTGTTACCCCTTTGGAAACTCGATTTATAAAAATTTCCCCCCAAGGATAAATATTACACTTCAGATAACCCAGTACGTCAGAATAATTTAGAGAAACTGATTCTATTCTATCAGAACGAATGAATATTTTTTTTATATAAGGTGGATAACCAGGGTGCACTAGTTTCAGTAAATGCCTCCCTGTTTTTAATACGATATAATCCTTTAGCGGAGTACTATCAACTTTATTTCCGTCAATGTATATATCCGCATAGGGTAAGCATTCTACAAATAATTTACCGATGATAGACTTTTCTATTCCAGCGCCCGCACCTGTTTTGTTGGAATTATTTTTATCCGAGATGTCATTTCCAGAACCTATAGGGTTTGATATAGAATTTCCCATCGAATCAGCAGATAATAATTCTGAATTTTTAGGCAGGTTCTCAAAAGTATCTTTACCATTTTCTTCTAGTCTATTAAAAAAAAGAAAACTAACAGCGATAATTAGAACTATTACAAATATAGCCGGAGCATATATTTTATACTTAAAGTTAAAAATATCCTTTGATTTAACAGGTTTGTATATATCCCCCGCTATCCCTAGTAAATCCAGTATTTCAATAATGGATTTGGCTCTATTTTTCGGGCTTTTCCTCAACATACTTTTGACAGCTTCTCGCACGGCTTCCGGCAATTTATTAAAATCAATTGTCCCTATGTTTTCATCATAATTTAGAATCTTGTTTACGGTGTCTGATACCGCATTTCCACTAAATGGATTGGATCCTGAGTAAAGTTCATATGCGACAATTCCAGCTGAAAATATATCCGTTTGTAATGACTTTTCTCCGCGTAATTGTTCAGGGGACATATAACTCGGTGTCCCTACAACAGAAGAATCTTGTGTCAGTTTATCATCTGATTGAATCATTGCTAAACCAAAGTCAGCTATTTTCAAATGATAATCAGTTCCAATTAAAATATTTTCGGGTTTTATATCCCTATGAATAATTTTATTTTGATGCGCAATATTTAGAGCCTTCAGTAGCTGAATAAATATATAAAATTTAGTCTCATCAGTAATACTATTTTGTTTTATTACCTCTCTTAAGTTTCTGCTTTCAAAATACTCGAAGGAGATATAAAAATGGTTTTTAATAGTTCCGAAATCAAGGACTTTAATCAGGTTGGGATGATCAAGCTGTGCCAATATTTTAGCTTCTCTTTTAAATCTTTTTAAGATTGTTTGATCGGAAAGATCGTCCGTATTTAGAGTCTTAAGGATTATCTTTTTCCCAAGATAAATATGTATCGCCAGATATACATTTGCATAAGAATCCCTTTTAAGACATTCTATAATCTCAAACTTTTCAAATAATATTTCACCGGAGTTATGATTCATTATTATAAGTCTTCATCCATTTCTTTAAGTTTAAGCTGAACCCATCTTACAGAAACTCCTAAAGATTTTGCAGTTAAAGTTCTGTTCCCTTCAAATTCATTTAATCTCCTTTTAAGAAGCACTTTTTCGAATTCTTTTAATGTTCCGTTAAAATTTACTCCATCTGAGCCATCTTCAATAACAATGTGTTCTGGTTGAATTTTATTTGAATCACAAAGAATCAGAGCACGCTGGATTATATTTTCAAGTTGACGAACATTACCCGGCCAATGATATAATTCCAACTCTTTTAAAGCTTGCGAACTTATCTGAATATCTTTTTCAGAATATTTATTTATGAAATATTTTGTTAATAACGGAATATCACCGCGCCTTTCTTTTAAAGGCGGCAAATTTATTGGGAAAACATTAAGCCTGTAAAAAAGGTCTTCCCTAAATTTGCCATCATTTACTAATTCTTTAAGATCTTTATTCGTTGCGGTAATAATCCTTACATCAACCTTCTTGGCCTGAGTATCACCAATCTTTATTATTTCCTTGTTTTGCAAAACTCTTAATAGTTTTGCCTGCAAAGCAATTGAAATATCTGCAATTTCATCCAGGAAAAAAGAACCGGAATTGGCAACTTCGAATAATCCTTTTTTATCTGAAGTTGCACCAGTAAAAGCACCTTTTTTATAGCCAAATAATTCGCTCTCAAGTAATGTATCAGGAATTGATCCGCAAAATTGCGCAAGATAGGGTCTATTTACTCGTGAGCTCAAATTATGAATTGCATTTGCGACAATTTCTTTTCCAGTTCCACTTTCACCAAGTAAGAGTACAGTTGCATTAGTCTTCGCTACCTTATGAATTAATGCTGCAAGATTCTTCATCACAGGGCTATTACCTATTAATTCCGGAATTATTTTTGAAGATTCAATCTGGTTTTTGAGGATTAAATTTTCATCCTGTAATTCCGAGAGTTGAATAATTTTATCAAGAGCGGGTGAAACGATGTTTGAAAAAAAATCCAGGAATAAAAGGTTTTCATCAGTAAATTCTTTCCTGTTCGCCCTGCTGTCAGCAAGTATCACTCCCCAAATTTTATCATTTCTTATAATAGGAACGCCAATTATAGACTTAATATTGTATAGCTGTAGGCTCACAAACTGTGAAACGTTAGGATCATTCTGAACATCGTGATAGAGACAGGGCTCTTTATTATCTATAACTTTTTGTAATACACCAGAAGAGAATTCAGAAAGGTCACTAATTGTTTCCTGCTGAACATTTCGGGCAGCGATAATGGCAAAATTATTATTCTCTTCGTCATATTTTACAACAAGTCCGCGCTCAGCATTTATTACTTTTATTACTAAATCAAGAATACTCTTAACAAGTGTGCTTTCATAAACGGCAGAATTTAATATCTTACTTACCTTATAGAGAGTCTGATATTGCTCTTTTGTTATTAACTTTATTTGTCCGAGGTCTTCCTCGTCGTTAATACTAATCATAGTATTTTATATTTTATTAAATTAATTATAATGCACATTTAGTTTAAATGAAAAGGATTTCACAGCCATGCACAGCTTGAATAAAATGAATCCTTGTGGTAGCGGAATAAAAAATCCCCTATGAAATATTCGAGTTTCTAAAATTTTTTATAATAATACGAATATTATTCATAGCAGAATATACTACACTAAAGACCAAAAATTAGAATGTAATTTGATGATATTTTTAATATTATACAAGTTATTAAATCTAGGTATTTAATCAATACTTAAATATGGAAAATTTTTCGCACTTATTAATCTTTAGAATTTAGGCAAAATTATGCGAAAACAAATGAATTTCTTCGTAAATCAGCTTAGTTTAAATACAATTTAGTACTTTTAGTCAAATAATTGGAAACCATTATTTTAATGAAATATCAAATACACTTAAAAACGGCATTTTCGCGACATTTGAGGTAATTCTAATAGTTTTGCGAAATAATTTTCCATATGTAGGGAAAAATTGACAAAGTTGAAACATACCACATATGTGGTTCAGTTAAGGATTATTTCTCATTTTCATTGGATTAAATGAAATCGAATTCGTGGGAAGGGGGATTCCGGGCAATCTTATTTATTAGGAAATTTCAATAGCCCAAAAATTCGCCCGACAATATTAGGATTAATATTTATCGGCTTATTAATGATAAAAAAGGTTTGCTTGTAGTTGCGCAACCTAAAAGGAAAACTTAACTCTTCCAATCGTTTAAGAGTTTTCTTGTAGTAAGTATCTGTCCAAGATGATAGGCGTTATGCTCTGCAGCGATAAGAATTTCGCGCAAGTAAGTGTGACCTTTTGCATGAGGGATTTTTGAAGTAATATCCACTCCCTCATCCAATAATAATTTAATTAATTCTTCCCTGTCATTATAAAATGATGACAGGGAATTTTTCCATTTTTCATCATCTATTTTTTCCTTATTATTCGGCCAGTATCCTTCGGGCCAATCTGGTGACTTCCATTCCGGATCAATTGAATATTTCAGGAGATCTTCCTGCGCAATTCTTATATGTTCAAGATTTTCCCAGATTGAATGAATATTTTCTGCTGGTCTTTTATTTCTTAAATCCGGGTTTACATTTTCGAGTACGGTTTCAAAAGGCGCAAAAGCCTGTCCCCCTTTTAATAATTTGACCAGGTTTTCTCTCATCACTTTATCATTCATAAAATTCTCCGTTTCAAATCAATCCGTTCTGTTTCAGAATAAATAATCCCACGGCAATTGTTGCAACTGAAACCATGGTAGTGAGCAATAATATATTTCCTGCAAGTTTGCTGTTCACTCCCATTGCTTCAGCCATAATAAAACTTGCAATTGCAGTGGGACAGGCAAACAGGATAAAAATTATTCCGAGATCATCACCTTTAAATCCGAATTCATACGCTGCGAAAGTCGCGAACAACGGAATCAGTACCAGCTTTATTACAGCAGAAATTGATGTCAATTTAAGCCCTTCTTTTATATCGTCGAAATTCAAAAAACCGCCTATGCCAAGCAAAGCAAGGGGAAGTGCGAGCGCTGCAATATAATTAGCGGTAGTTAATATCATTTCATTAACATGAATTTTAAAATATGAAAACGGCAGAGCAAACAACACACCGAGAACAAGGGGGTTTTTAACAATTTCCCACAGGGTAGATTTCATGTTTAGATTCTTTTCTTTTCTAACCGGTACAGTTAAAGCAACTACTGCAAGAATATTATAAAGCGGAATTGTAAAAGCCAAAACCAGTGAGGCTTTACCGAGATTTTCAGGACCGTAAAGATTTGCTATAAGGGCCAGACCAACAATCGCGAAATTTCCACGGAAACTCCCCTGCAAAAAAGCACTTTCATCCCTGCCTTTTTTTATAAATGGAGCCGATAGCGCCCAGATCAGGAAAAAAGACACCAATGTTCCCACATAAATAAATAATATAAGCTTAAAATCCAGAATTACATCGAGATCTATTTTTGATATTTCAATAAATATTAATACCGGCAGTGAGACAGAAAAAACAATTTTGGAAGAAAGGTTTACAAAATTATCATTAATCAATTTTCGTCTGCGTAAGAAATATCCAAGAGCAACAATAATAAATACGGGAATAACAATATTAGCGGTAAATATCAGGTTTTCCATATTTTTGCTTTTATTTTAGTTTGATTTCCACGCTATCAATTTTATCTTTCATCGTCTGCTCTCTGTCAGTCCTTGTACCAAATCTCAATGTTGATGAAATTCTCGGAGCACCCATTTTGTGGACCTTTTCGTGACATTTTTTAATTGCAGCAAATACCTGGTCCCATTCACCTTCCAGGTTTGTGCCGTAAGCGTGCAGATTGGTTTTTAATCCGTCTTCCTTAAATATTTTTTCACATTCCGCCACATACTTTGATACTGATATCCCGACTTCTATCGGTACTATGCAAAAATCAGCAATTACTTTCATAATTCTCCCACGAATGTATTTTTAAAACATATTTAGTCTGTAGAAAAATTAAGGAAATTAATGGCAGGTTACAATTCTCAGAGTATTATGTCAGGTTATTCGTAGTAATTTACTTTGCAGCCGCAACCGTTCCACATATTTTCATAAACGTCCAGCCTGTCATTAACCAGGTTTTCAGCATCCTTAAGGCTGGTAAATTTTCTTAGGGCCAATTCGTCTTTCGCGGTAATTTCCTGGAAAAATATACTTCCTTCCAGTTTTATTATTCTTAATTTCCCGTTTATAATTGTGTCTTTTTCAAGAATAATTTTACCTGAATTCAGTAAGGATTCCAGTTCTGCTACGGGAAGCAGCAGAACTTTTTTCCCTTTATTTTTTTTAAGCAAATCCTTTGGCTTCATTTATTTTTGTTTGAGTACCCAGTTTTTCCAATTTTTTAAAAATTCTTTTTCAGTTACATTTAACACACTGAGAATCCCTTTTTGTGTCGATTGATCAAGCAATGCTGTAATCTTATCTTTTCCGTATTTTGAACTTATATAACTGACTAATAAACCTGAGAATCCATATTTGTTTGCTCCACTCCAAGCGTTCTTCAATTCTTGAGGATAGTCTCCCATTTTGATAGCTTTTACAGCACGATCAATCCTGCCTTTAGTTAACTGTCCAGAAACAAAAACAGCAAGCCCTTCAACAAACCAGCCTATATCGTCCATACCGGCAAAATCCGGGTTCGGATTAACCTGCCCCTGATAAACATGCACAAGCTCGTGAGCTATCAGATCTTTTGTCGCAGTTTTATCTTCAGCATTATGTTCACAAGCTTCTGACTTCCATACGGACGGACTTAAAATATCCAACTTGTCAGCAACACCACTCGCAACCATCCAGCATTGAGATTTGAATCCGGGAATACCCCAGGCTTTTTGCCAGGCTTTATCCATATCTGAGCGTTTTGGATAAACATAAACGTCAAATGATTTTGGAAATTTTTTCCCAAAATATTTTTCTACTGTAGTAATACCCTGATCGAGATATGTTTTTAATGACATAAATATTCCAGCATCAGAATCAGTATAATGGATTATATATTTCTGAAATCTTATATCATTCCAGATTATCGTGTCTTTTTTTGCTACTATATTTTTCTGAGCAATAATATTGCCGCCTGAAAAAAAGATTATTATTACTATGTTAAGAACCAATTTTAATTTTCTGATCATCTGGATAAGTCCTAAAGTTTAATTATATGATGAAATAATTTCCCAAAAGTTTCGGGAATAATTAACTCCCGAAATAATAATTTTCAGATTGATAATATTGTAATTTTATCCATTTACTGATGACATTGTATTTTCAGGATAACGCAAACCTGCTGCTGCATCTTTCGGAAATGCCATCTCAATTTTTTCTAATTCTTCTTTAGATAAATCCACATCAACCGAGGATGCGTTTTCTACAAGATATTTAATACGCTTGGTTCCCGGGATGGGTACTATGTCCTCACCCTGGGCCATTACCCAGGCAAGGGCAAGTTGTGCAGCGGTAATATTTTTTTCTTTCGCTATTTCTTCGACTTTTTTTACCAGCTCAAGGTTTTTTTGAAAATTATCTCCCTGAAACCTTGGTGAAAATCTCCTGTAATCATCCTGTGCAAGATCTTCAAATTCCTTAAATCTGCCGGTTAAAAAGCCCCTGCCTAACGGACTGTATGAGACAAAACCGATTCCAAGCTCCCGAACTGTAGCCAGTATTTTATCTTCAGGATCTCGGGACCACAACGAATATTCTGTTTGAAGTGCCGTAATATGGTGAACTTTATCAGCCCTTATAATTGTTTCAGGGCTTGCTTCAGATAAACCCAAAAATCTGACTTTTCCTTCCTGTACAAGTTCACTCATTGCACCCACAGTTTCTTCAATTGGTACGCTTCTATCAACCCGATGTTGATAATATAAATCAATGTGATCAACTTCCAGTCTTTTAAGCGAAGCCTCACACGCAGATTTTACATATTCCGGGCTTCCATTAATCGATCTTTTAGCAGGATCATCTGATCTTTGAATTCCAAATTTTGTGGCCAGAAAAACATTCTTTCTTTTTTCACTAATTGCTTTTCCAACCAGAATTTCATTCTTAAATGGACCATACATATCCGCAGTGTCAAGAAAATTTATTCCCAGATCCAATGCCTTGTGAATGGTTTCAATTGATTCTTTTTCATCCCCTTCCCCGTAAAATTCCGACATGCCCATGCATCCTAATCCAATTGCAGATACTTCCGGGCCATTCTTTCCTAATCTTCTTTTTTTCATTACTATCTCCTTATATTTTCAGCACTTAAACCTTCTAAAAATATCAATAAAATTCCACAACATAATAATTGACTACTACACTAAAATAAAATATCTCAGTTCATTCATCAAAATTTTATTGCATTAAAAAACTTATTTAAACATATTGTTTTGTACTTCAAAAACAGGGGCAGTTTTTTACACGATTTCTGAATATGCAAGGCATATTTATAATCACTTCACGGAGCCAGAAATGAAAATCAACCAATTTATTAAATGCATTGGGATATTATTTACTTTATTCCTGTTCCTTGCTTCATCTTCTTTTCCTCAAACTATTTTCAAAACACCATTGAGTCCAAGAAATGCAAGCTATGATTTAGACGTTCATTTAAACACAGATACAAAAATCATAGACGGATTTGAAGTACTGCACTGGAAAAACCTTTCAAAGGACAATATTAAAGAGTTAAGGTTTCATCTCTACCTGAATGCATTTAAAAATACCAAATCAACTTTTATGAAAGAATCAGGTGGGCAGCTTCGAGGAGACAGAATAAATAAGGAGGCAGACTCTTCGTGGGGTTGGATAGATGTAATTTCAATGAAAGTAAAAAACGGAGAAGATGTCACTGACAAAATAAAATTTATTCAGCCTGATGATAATAACGCCGATGACCAAACTGTAATAAGTGTTCCCCTTGAAAAACCTATAAAACCGGGACAAACAATTGACCTCGATATTAAATTTAGAGCAAAGCTTCCCCAGATTTTTGCAAGAACCGGATATGCCGGAAATTATTTTCTTGCTGGGCAATGGTTTCCGAAAATTGGAGTTTATGAATATCCGGGAATCCGCTATGCAAAAAAAGGCGGATGGAATTGTCACCAGTTCCATGCAAATTCGGAATTTTATGCTGATTTCGGAGTTTATAATGTCAGCATTACCCTGCCAAAAGAATTTATTGTCGGGGCTGTTGGTCTTCAAACCGGTGAAAAAGAAAATAAAGACGGAACTAAAACTGTAAAATTCCATGCAGAAGATGTAGTTGATTTTGCCTGGACTGCTTCACCAATATTTAGAATTGCGGAAAAACAATGGAAAGATGTCAAGATAAAAGTTCTTCTTCAACCTGAACACTTTGCCCAGGCTGACAGGCACATTAATTCAGCAATTAATGGACTCGAATATTTTGAGAAATACCTTGGCAACTATCCTTATCCCAACCTGACAATAGTCGATCCTCCAATATTTGCTATGGGTTCCGGTGGCATGGAATATCCCACGTTTATAACAGCCGGTTGTCTGTGGGGCGCACCTGAAGGTATCAAACTGACTGAAATGGTCGTCATTCACGAATTCGGGCACAATTACTTTATGGGGTTACTTGCAACAAATGAATTTGAGGAAGCATGGATGGATGAAGGATTCAACTCATATTATGAAACAAGGATAATGGATCACTATTACGGGAGGAAAACTTCTTTCATTTCTTTTGCAGGCTATCACTTTGGCGACCTTGAGATGCAAAGACAAAGCTATGTTGATATGAAAAATCCTAAAATTGCACCGGACTTCCTTCCTGCCTGGGGATACAAAAACGGCGGTTATGGATCAATCACCTACGGCAAAACAGCCACCTGGATGGCAACACTGGATAGATTGGTAGGAAGAAAGGTAATGG
>Ga0210095_1000107_pt1 | contig 28505 bp, 23 predicted proteins | sample China_Galinas_PW_FD_184861 | JGI IMG/M metagenome (GOLD analysis project Ga0210095, IMG submission 184861) | Wetland microbial communities from San Francisco Bay, California, USA, that impact long-term carbon sequestration - China_Galinas_PWA_D1... | ecosystem: Environmental > Aquatic > Marine >...
CTAACGCTAGTTCCCGCTTTCCTAAATTATCATGTGTTAAACCTATGGCTTTGTAACCTTCAGGCAAATCAGGATTAAGCTTTAAAGCTTTTTCACTTAATGCCAATGATGAATCATACAGTTCTGCGGAATACCCAAATTTTCCGACTCTCTGGTTATATGCATCGGCTAGTCCGGCATAGGCTAAAGCATAATTTGGATCAATTTCCAAAGCTTTATTAAACAGATCAATAGCTTTATTATTGTCTTCATCAGTAAAGTTATAATATAGATGTCTTCCTTTTAAGTAATATGTGTAAGCGTCAATATTTTGGGTGTTGTTAGTTTCAATCAATTCTTTTTCAAGCGGCAACAGGTTTGCTTGCAGAGCCGTTGCAATTTTTTCGGCGATTTCTGATTGAATAGCAAAAATATCTTTCATCTCACGGTCGTATGATTGCGACCAGATGTGAGTATCGTGGACAGCATCAATTAATTGCCCGACAATTCTTACTCTGTTACCGGCACGCCTTACACTTCCTTCAAGTATTGTTTCAGCTCCAAGCTCTTTGCCGATTTCCCTTATACTTTTCTTTGTGTTTTTGTACTTCATAACGGATGTTCGCGAAATAACTTTTAGTCCGCTGGCCTTCGATAAGTTTGTAAGAATATCTTCGGTAACACCATCGCTGAAATATTCATCTTCCTTCGAGTCACTCATATTTTCAAATGGCAAAACTGCAATTGAATTTGCCTGCATTTCAACATTGATTTCTTCCGAAGGAGATAATACAACAATATATAAAGTTGAAAAAAACAGAATCACAATTATTAAATGAAATAAAATTTCGATAAAGGTTATGCGTTGAGGGCCTTCCTTTCCGTGAAACCAGCTAATTATGAGTGTGACAATAAATCCAGAAATCAGGGTAATCAAAACGGAGTTAAAAATAAATGAAGGTAAATCGTAACGAAAACTGAATAACTGTGTAGTTCCAAGTATGGTTAAACTGGTGCTTACATAAATGGTAACCCATTTACGTATATTTCGCATTTTTATTTCTTCATTAAGTTTATTGAAAAATTTCATCTGTATATAAATTTATGATTTTGCTAAATAATAAAATAAGTTTGGTTTTATACAAAATACAAAAATTGCAGAAAATCGGCTGAGAATTAACTTAAGCTAAGTACTTTCCTTAAAATATTACAATACTAGTTTTTATGCTAATTATAAATGGGTGAGATAACACTAGAAGTTAAGACATTTAAAAACAAAAATCCGGCATAAAGCCGGAATTTTTTTGCTCCGCGAGCAAGACTCGAACTTGCAACCCTTCGGTTAACAGCCGAATGCTCTACCATTGAGCTATCGCGGAATTTCTCTCTCAATTAGAGGAAATAAAATTACAGACTGTAAAGTTATTTGTCAAGTAGATTTCTCTCTATTTTGGCTGTTTTTTTACAATTTTGTCATATAAATTGCGATAACAAAATCATATTTTTTGCTACCTCCTTGATAGAATATGATTCTTATCTTATTTATATAAACAACGATATTTTAACAAAAGAAGACTTTTCGGAGGCTATTTATGAAAAACACATTGATAACTATGCTTACTTTACTCCTTCTCACAGGAATAGTTTATGGACAGAATGATAATGAGGCCAGCATGAATGGTACCGGGAATAAAAATATAACTCAATATTACAGCGGTAAATTCGGGTTTTATAATCCAAGTGATGGACTGAATAACGGTTTATTATTCGGAGTTGACGGTATTACGGAATTCAATAAATATAATTTTTTCCTGAGCGGATCAGCAGATCTATACTATAAAAAGACTTTTGATATATTTGCTGGTACTGGCCAGAACCACCCGTCAATAAGTGACCAGAAGATGTTCCTGATACCTCTGCAGATTAATTTCGGGTACAAAATCGGTGAATTACCGGATGCCGATTCCAGATTTTATGCTGGCGTAGGAGGAGGCTATTACCTTTACTTTTTCGGAGCAACAACTTCCAATAATTCAGGCGGAGGTCTGCTGGGCGGTGGCAGTTTGACAAATTCTACAGATAATAAGAGCGGAGGTGCCGTTTTTGGATCTGTTTTTTTCAGAGCTGTGATAGGAAAAATATTTATCGAACCCCGGTATTATTTTGCCCATAGAGTTACTGACAGTATCAACGGAAATCCTTACATCGTTAACCCGACAGGTTTTGCAATCACGCTTGGCGTGCAGTATTAATTAATAGCAATCACAAAAAAAAGCCATTACAGTTTTTCCGTAATGGCTTTCCTTTTTTAAATAAGATAGTTTAAATATCTATACCCATTTCCCTGATAATATTATCTGCACCACTGACTTTCTGAGCAATCCATAAGACATAGCGTATATCAACGCCCAGCGAACGGCTGTAATCCTTACTGTAAACAAAATCATTTACAGTTGCTTCAAATGGTCTGTCAAAATTAACACCTATTAATTCACCGTATGCGTTCATTATCGGGCTGCCGGAATTTCCACCGCTCGTATCTGTATTATATAATATGGCAACAGGTACATCATCGAGTTCTTTGCTTTTAAATATCCCGAAATCTCTTTTTGCATAAAGGTCACGTATGATCTGCGGGATTTTGTAATCCCCCTCATCTTTCCCTTTTTCCACTACACCCTTTAAAGTTGTAATCGGAGAATAATAAACTGCATCCGCCGGAGAATATCCTTTAATGTATCCATAAGTTAATCGCAGAGTTCCATTTGCGTCAGGGATAAAAGATTTATTCATCCATATTCTTTTTACTTCCATAAATTTTGCAAGAAGAATATTCAGCTTACTGGAAAATACTTCCCGTTTGGCGTTTTCTTCGCTTTCAAGATTTTTTAACCCGGCAGCAAACTTAATCATTGGATCATTCAACTTTTCGATTTCTTCAGGAGTTGCATCAAATAATTTCAAAAATTCATCGTGATTTTCAACTATCGATTTATCATAAATATTATTTACAAAATTATCTGTGGAGTTTATTTCATTAAAAAGTGAAATGCTTTTAAACTCCGGGAATTCTTTAGCATCCCCAATCATTTTGGCTGCAATTTTTCTCTCTACGCCAGGATAATAATTTCTATATGCCGCTTCAAAACGTCCTTGTATTCTGCTTAATGTTTTTGGATCATCATTTTGGGCTTTAGCCTTCTGGTAATCCAGTAACAAACCGGCAGCATTCAGCATAGATAGATTCCTATCAAGCATCCAGTAAACGAGAGGCCTTCTGCCTGCATCCAGAATTTCAGAATAAACATCATTGATTTGTGCTAACACATTTCCATATTTTTCTTTGAGTTCAGGGTCCGAATCAATAAAAGCCTGAAGATTTCTTTCTTCCTGTTTTTTCATATCAACAAGTTTCAGCCTTGCCAATCCGACAAGCTTACCACGGTAATTTTTTTCAACGTTAGCCAGGCCTTTTATTTTAGAAGAAACATTCAGAGCTATTTCCGGATTGTCTTTTCCCTTCTCCAGTAAGCGGTCGATGATCCAGCCAAATAATTTTGAAATATACGGCAGTTGATATTCCTGCTGAAAGACAAGGAATCCGGAAGGCTGATGTTTGAAAGTTCTGCCCGGGTAACCGAGTAAAAAGACAAAATCACCATCCTGTACTCCGTTCGGGTTTACTTTTAAATGTTTCTTTGGATGATAAGGCACATTGTCTATGGAGTAAGGTTTAGAAGTACCATCGGGTGCTACGTAGGCGCGCATAAAAGAAAAATCACCTGTGTGGCGCGGCCAAACCCAGTTATCTGATTCTCCCCCAAATTCACCTATCGCTCTCGGAGGCACATAAACGAGTCTTACATCATTTATAACCTTGTATCTAAAAAGTACGTATGACTGTCCCGTGAACATTTCGGAAACTCTTGCCTGTATCGTAGGATCTTTTTCCTCTTCCCTTGCCACAATTTCATTTATTTTTTTTGAAATCGCTTCGGCACGGGCATTAATGTCTTTTTCTTCGGAAGCCGCCTGCAATACTTCAGCGGAAACATCTTCGTAAGAATCAGTGATCCTGCAGGTAAGTCCGGTTGCAGGTATCTCATTCTCTTTTGTTTTTGCAAGGAAACCATTTTCAAGGTAATTATTCTCTACTGTACTCGCCCTCTGCACTGCACCAAAAGCACAATGGTGATTTGTAATTATCAGTCCATCAGGTGATACAAAAGATCCTGTGCAGCCACCCACATTTACCAGGGCATCAACCAGGCTTACGCCGTCAGGGTTATAAACTTCATCAATATTTATTTTTAACCCGGCATTTTTCAGATCTAGTTTTCTGATCTCGCTTAGAGGATACATTCCCTCGTCCGGCCGGAACGGTATCATAGCGAGAACCATTATTGATATTGCCGCAATCAGAGTAAAGAATACTTTCTTCCTGTTATGAACGTAGAGCTTCATAATAATTACCTTCTTTTGTTTTTGTGGACTTTCCCCCTGGAAAGATAACCTGAATTTACAATATTTATTTAAAATGCTAAACAGAAATGTGATAAGTGTAAAAAAAATGCCCGGATAACCAGGCATTTTTTAGAGAAATAAGTGCTAATACATCAGATTAGAGATTCTTTTAACCTTCTTCCGACCGATACAAAAAATCCCAGCACCATAATCAAAACGCCAATCCATACAAGACTTATAAACGGTTTTATACTCGCCTGTATTGAAAGGACTTCTTTTGGCGGAGCCTTTGGTGTATCTTCAACAAGTTTAGATACTACCAGATCTGCTTTTTCGCTGGTAGGATCAATTTTTTTGATTTCGATTTTCAGATTAGCACCTTTAATTTCAGCAGGAACATATGTAAAGTTGCCCATGCTTCCTTTTATTTTTGGCTCAACATTGTAGGTTTTTCCGTCTTTTGAAACAACAAGTTTTGGTCCCATTTCTATATCACCGCCGCTTGTCATTTTTGTAACGTCCGGACGATCGAAACTTTCATATTGAATCTGGTAGCCTTCGTATTCAATATTCTGTCCGACTGCGAGAGAAACCGGCTTACCGGTTTCACCATTTCCTTCATCGTAACCAACCGGTGAGATATAAAGATCTTTTGTTAGACCAACTTTAATTGCGGGCTCTCTCATCAGGCTGTTGTTATATGATGCAATATACATAACCGGGTTTATAAAATATTCATCCCCGCCTTTATTCATATGAATATTAAATTCATACTTTTTACCGTTTTCAATTGGGGACCAGCCGGTAAATGTCATCTTATAACCGAATGCTTCTTTTGTCTGTCCTTTTATAAGGTCGATATCCTGTTCCTGACTGTAGATTGCCGAACCAATTATTCCAAGTACAAGAACCGCAATTCCGATATGAGCTACATAAGCACCGAGCATTTTCATATTTCCGCGAATAATTTTTACAGCAATTTCAAGATTCACAAAAAGTGAAAATGATATAGCCAGAATCATCAGGATAACCATAAGATTAGTTATGCCGGCAAACACGCTCACTATAATTGTAAATAATAACGTAGCGGAAATTGGGAGAACAGATTTTTTCAGCAGGTCCTTCCCTTTTGAATGTTTCCATTTAAGAAGTAAGCTTAATCCGTTTAACAATCCAATTATAATAACAATCGGCAGCTGCATCTCGTTATAAAAGGTAGTTTCAACTGCGTGGCTTACAAGAGGTGCGGAAGTTCCGACAAAAACAATAATTGCCGAAGCGCAAAGTACTACTGCTGCAGTAAACAATGCGAGTTCTCTTGATAATAAACTTTCCTCAGTTTCTATATTTTTACTTAAATCTTTCCACCTGTAAATCAGCATACCGAAACCAAGAAGAATGAAAGCGCTGATAAAAATAACCAGGAATAAATAAACCAGCATTCCGGGATCAACAAATGAGTGAACAGATGCATCTCCGAGTACACCGCTTCTAGTAAGGAATGTAGCATATAAAACCAGAATATACGTCAACAAACAGAGAATGAGATTTGTCTTTGCGAATTTTCCTACTCCACCTTTTGACTGGCTTTTTCTCTGAACCAGTAAGGTGTGGACTGAAGCTACACCAATTATCCAGGGAATTAAGCTAGAATTTTCTACGGGATCCCAGGCCCAGTAACCGCCCCAGCCGAGCATTTCATAAGCCCAGTATCCACCAAGCATAATTCCGAGTCCAAGAATTCCGGCTCCAGCAAGCACCCAGGGGAATGATTGTTTTACCCAGTCCCTGTAATCATTTTTCATCATTGCTGCCATTGCAAAGGCAAACGGCACAGTGGACATTGAAAAACCTGTGAATAAAATAGGCGGGTGAATCTGCATCCAGAAATTAAGCAGCTGCGGGTTCAATCCTTTACCGTTAACAATAAATTGGTTAACCGAAATACCGGCTGAAGCAAGCGAGGCATGAAGATCAGCTGTCATTTTAACGAACTGTTGTTTTGTCTGCCCATCGCTGTAAATAAAGTTCTGTAAAAATGGCAGCGAAAGCATCGCTGAATTCACATTTTTAATATCAACAAATGTCGGATCAGCCCAGATAAAAGCAAATGGATTCTTGAACATAGGGGAAACCATCACAAGCAGGAAAGTAGTTGCCAGTGTAAAAACTGCCATTACTCTTGGCTCAAGATCGCCTCTCTTTGAGCTATATGATTGTAAGACAATACCTATAATAGATGAAAGCAGCAGCCAGAGCATAAAACTTCCTTCCTGTCCGCCCCAAAAAGTAGAAAGAAGAAATCCCAGGGAAAGATCATTACTGCTGTAATCATATACATATTTGTATTCGTAAGAATGTGTAAGAATTGCGTGCCACAAAAGGGCTGCTCCAACTATTACCAGCATTGCCATAGCATGGTAAGCGATTCTTCCGTAATTAAGCGTATTTTTATAACCACGGTAATTCAGAAAGAACATTACCATAGCGATAAGACTACTTAATAAGGCAAGAGATAATACGATACTTCCTATCATCAGATCCTCATATTTTCATATTAATAGTAAACCCGGCTCCAGATTAAGAACAGAATATTTCCGGGTCGATGTGTTCTAGGCTTACAGGCTGGACGTCTTTACGTTCTCACCTTCATATTTACTCGGACATTTTGTTAAAATGTCTTTAGCGTGAAAATAACCATTTTCATATTTACCGGTTACAACGACACTTCTTGCTGACTCAAAGTTATTTGGGATAGTTCCATTATAAATAACTTTCATTTCAGTTCCATTCTCATCCTGCAGATAAAAAGAAAAAGTCCTTTTCTCTTTATTGATTTCATAATTTTTATCTTTAACCCAGCTACCAGTTGCTTTAACAGTTCTGTCTTTTGTCATAACTTTCTGGAAATTGCTTTCATACTGAATATTGCTCTGTGTAAAAAGATAAGCCATTAGTCCGAGAAAAATCACAATAATAGTGCCGCCAAACAAATATTTACTTTTCATTATTTTCTCCTTTAAGATCCTTTTCAATAGATTTCATTCTTTTATCAAGAGTGTTAAGATATAAAAATATACCAACCCAAACTACAAGCACAATAAAAGTAACAATGTAAATTGCGTTATTGTGCAAAAACTGATATAAGCCGTCCAAGATTATCCTCGTGAAATTTGTTTTTGAATTTTGTCTTTATATATCAAAGATTTATACCCCAATTTCCACATCCAGAAATAAAGTATAGTAAATGCCGCCAGTGAAAGGAAAAATATTAATAACATATTTCCATTCATTTTAAAATCAATTACAGGGCTTGCACTTTGCATAACCTTACCATCAACAATTTCTTCTGATCCGGGATGTAGGCCGAGCATAATTCTGGGCATAACAAATATAAAGAAAGGAACAGTTACAAAGGCAATAATAGAATAAACGGCCGATAAACTTGCACGCTTGTCTTCTGATTCTATTGAAGAACGAAGAGCAAACCACGCTCCGTAAATAAGTAAAAGAGCGAAAATACTTGTTTGTCTCGGGTCCCAGCTCCAGTAGGCTCCCCAGGCAAATTTTGACCAGATTGACCCGGTTACGGTAGCAAGTATACAAAATATAATTCCAAGTTGTGCAGCTGCATAAGATTTTGCATCATCATCAAGATTCTTTTTTCGCAGATATTTAATACTGTAAATTGTTGACATCAAAAATGCGATTACTGTAAGCCAGGCAGTTGGAACGTGAAAAAAGATGATTTTCGCATTTTCTTCCAATCCCCTGATCATTGGAAACTGATACCAATGGACGGGATTCTCAACAATGGGAAAAGCTATTCCAGCCACAGAGACGAATGCAAGTAACAGAAATAAAAACGTTTTCCAGATAATATCGAAATTTTTCATAGTTTGTGTTTTTGTTTGTTTAATCTTTCCAGATAAAATCGAATAACATGTAAGATGCTGTAAGCATTATTACATCATAACATAAAATAACGGCTAACAATACCTGAGATTCTTCAAATGTTGTGCCAAGCATGCAATTCGAAGTTAACTCAACTGAAGTTAAAATTAAAGGCAATAATATTGGAAACGAAAGAACCGGATACAATGTTCCCTTAGACCCGGCCTTAGAAATTATTGCTGCAATTATGGTTGATGATACTGCCAGGCCTATGTTTGAAAGTACAAAAGTTAAAAGAAATAAGGCAAAGCTTCTGATAACAAATTCCTCGAACAATGCTGAATATAATAATGCAATTACAATGTTCATCAGGAAAACGAGTATTAAGTTAAACAATAATTTGCCGGTAAAAACTGTAGAAGGTGATGCTATTAATTGTAAAGTCAGTGATGTTCCCCTTTCCTCCTCAGCGACAAATGCCCTGGCAAGCCCGGACATAGCAGAAAAGAAAATTACAACCCAGAACAATCCACCGGTTAAACTTTCAGGAATTTTTTCATTACCAATTGAAAAGAGTATTACACTGATTGCAACAACTATAAACATTGCAAGAGAATTAACGGCATAGCGTGTTCTCAGTTCAGAGCGAAAATCTTTCAGATATAATGCAAATGCTTTTGAATTCATAAACGAACTTATTTTATCAATATTATTGTTTAAATTTTTCCAGTAGTATTGTCTCGCCGCATAACGCAAGATCAGATCTTTCATTGGATGCAACAATTACAATGTTTTCTTTTCCTTCTCTTTCTACAATTTTATAAACTGTCTCTTTCCCTTCCTCATCAAGATTTGATGTCGGCTCATCAAGGATAACAAGATTTGGCGAATGCATCAGAGCAAAGATAAACTTCATTCGCTGTTTCATTCCCGAGGAATATGTCTTGACAAGATCCTCTCTTCTTTCATAAAGGAGAAAATCATTCAACAGGGTTTCAATTTTTTCCTTGTTGAATGCAACATCACGAATATGTGCAAAGAATTCCAGGTTTTCCCAGGCGCTGAATTCTTCATAAAGCACAAGATAGGGTGAAACAAACCCTATATAATTATGAAGTTTTTCAGAGATTATTTCGTTGTTATTATGATTGTGTGTAATTTTTCCTTCAGAGGGTGAACTGAGCCCGGCAATTATTTTTACCAGAGTCGATTTACCCGAACCATTCGGACCCGATACACCGTAAACACCATTTTCACTAAATTGAAAATTTATACCGCGAAAAATTAATCTTCTGCCAAAATTTTTTGCTACAGAATCTGCCTTAAGAATATAATCACTCATTAAATATTACCAGTTTTCCTTTAATAACATTACCCCCCGCTTTTGTTATATAAACATATACTCCACTTGCCAGTTTCTGATTGCTATTACTTCTTCCATTCCAGGATACTACCGGGTGACCAACATTATTAAAGACTCCGAGAATTGAAGTATACACAAGATTCATAGAAGAAGAATAAATATTCAGATCTGCACTACCCGTATTATTTGAAGAAACGGGGATATAAATTATTGAACCTGTTTTATTATATATAAACGGATTGGGATAAGCGTATTGAATTTCTGTCAGAACCGGTGGATTTACTGTTGTGTCATTATTTACAAGAACATTGTTCAAAAATTCAGAAGACAACCAACTGGAAGATTTTGACACACTCAGGTTTGCGGAATATTTGTTAGAAATCTTAATACTTCCGCTGCTCAGATCATTAAATAAAGAATAAGTAAATGATTCAGTACTGCCCGGGTTGCTTATAGCGGTTTGGTAATCAATATTTGAAATTTGCACTATCAATGTATCACCGTTTGCCTGGTTTGTAAAACTTATAAAATTATTTGTGGTTGGTTTTGTGTTTACCTGCACAACTTTTGAGGGGGGGGTAAAAGCTACTGAAGATATCGTACTCATTAAAGGATATTTTGCAGCATCCAGAAAGTACATACCGACCTTTGTCCTGTAATTTGTATAATATGTCCAAACTCCAAAATCCTGAAAAGCTTTTGCGAATGATGAACCTTTTTCAACTAAACTACTGTTTACTGCAGCCAATGCATTTTGAGAAGGCATCAATTCCCATTCCCTCTTAATAATAGCGTAGCCATAATTCATTTTCAGGTAAATATCCCAGATAGCCATATTATACCCGCTCTGTCCTGCAAATCCTAATGATGATCGGCTGAAATAAGAGGGCAGATACTGAAAATAATCAGGAATAGATGGATAAACGAATGTCTCCATTGCAGTAGAGGTTAATTCATAAAAGAAAATATCGGTGTCCCTGTAAATATAATTACCAATCTGAATCCCATGATGAAACTCGTGGGCCACAGTAACTTTTGCCGCATTGATTCCTGTTGTATAAAATCCGGCAAAATCATCATCAATTTCCATATAGGAATAATATCTATTGCTACCGCTTACAATTTCAGTATCAAAATTTGTTTGCCCGTAAAGCGAACCAAGATTGTCTATGTAGATGTCATACTTGTTCTCTCCATCAATAGCCGCATCGCCGGGGGGTGCCGGGTATCCTAAATATCCAACTTCAAAATCATAAGCTGAATCTGCAGCAATTGCAAACTGGTTAACATCATAAGCAGGGGGAGGATTGCTACCACCGGGTTTATAAAAGTGTATTCGGAAATAGCCTTTAGGTGAAACTATACTTGTATCAGTTGCAGGGCGCTGAAGAATCTTTTGCAATTTTGCCTGTTGATCGGGAGAAAAAAGTTTTAGATTCATTCTTATAATATTTACAAGTCCAAAACCGCATTTCTCGTGTTCTTCCTGCACCATATTTTGGCCGCCTTGTGCAGTTGTTTGATTTACTGTATTGCCCTCTCTTAACCCGATGTATGTATTATATAACGAATCAAGGCTGGAACGGGAATATTCCTGTGCAAAAATAGCAGTAGCCGAAATTAAAAATATTATAAGTATGTTTTTTTTCATTGAGTTAATTGTTTTATTTTAATGCATCTATCAACAGAATCAGTGTAAACAAAGCTATAACTTCTATAATTCATATTCTTAATAAAATAGTCCAGAACATTACTGCCCACGGCTATATTAGTAACCACTATTTTTCTACCCCTTTTAATAAAATCGATCCTGTGGAGAGCACTTTCATCGGGCACATAAATAAAAAGCCTTTTCAAACCACCCGGTTTTAGTTCACCAAAAAATAACAGATTTTTGTTTTTAATCCTAAAATGATCTGCTAAATCTTTGTTCACTACAACTGAAGGAGAATTTTCATTGGACAGAACTACAAAATACGATTTTTGAGTTTCAAAGAAATTAACTGATGTGGCTTTTTCATTATTAAAGAAATCTCCAGCAAATGAATTCATTAAAGTTGTGTCCTTCATACCCAGGCTATAATACCTTATCGCATTTTTAAAATGATTAGCCAGCGTCGATCTAAACAGAACCTGCGAGTTATTATTTCTTTGCCAGTAAAATAATTCCGGACCATTTATTACCGTTAGGTTAGAGGCCAGAACATTTGATGCTATATCCGGGAAATCCCTGGAAACATATCTTGAGTCCCTGATAAAAAATTCGCTTAGTCCCAGAGCTTCTTTCTGCATATAGGAAACATAAATTTTAGAATTAAATCCAGTAACAGGAAGAATTTTCAAGTCTGATATTTTACCCGGAGTGTAAAGTGAATTTCTTTCAATTTTCCCATTTTTAAAATTATATGAAATGACTTCTATTAATTTCTTCCCGGGTGTATAACAATAAAAGGTTTTAATTCCTATATTCGTATTATCTGCGAGAATCATTTTCTGCTTTTCGAATAACCTTGTTCTGTAAAGTGTCCATGGAATACCGGAATTATTTCTTACTACAAGTTTCAGGTAATTATTAAAATTATCAATAAAACAGATATCATTTATCCCGTTATTATCCGTATCAAAATATGAAATTGCCCCGGGCTCAGCTCCCAGCGAAAGGCTAATATCATCAGTAAGCGATTGTATTCTGCTGATTGTATAAAGATATCCTTCACTGCTTAACAAAGCAATTCCATTTAGAAACCTGCTGTAGTAAGGTATCAGATCGCACAGCTGTTCTTTGTGATAGTATATAACTTCCGGATAAAATTCAGTTTCATCTTTTGCATATAATATTGAAAGCAGTCCTTCATCTTTGTTGAGATATGCAATATCAATTTTCCCATCACGATTAAAATCACCGGGAATAATTTTAGTCGGATAAAAATCGGTTTCAAGCTTTATTTCCTGATCATAAGAGCCTACGGAATCGCCATAAAATATATTTATATTTTTACCTGAGCTATAAATAAGATCATTAAACTGGTCAAGGTTTACATCAAAACTCTGGAGTGCGTTTATCTGGTCATTAATCTTTATAGTTCTTGTTTTATTAAATTCTCCCAATCCGTTATTATAATAAAAATCAATAGAGCGATTGATCAGGTTAAAGGCTACTATATCAGGATAAAAGTCGCTATTAACATCAGCAAAAAGAGCATTGGAATAACTACCCTTTTCAGTAATTTTTTCCTCTTTAAATTTATCCTTATTCAGATATAATATTGAAAGCCCCTTAAATGCACTTCCGGAAATAAGAAAACAGTAATCTCCTCTATCGTCAACACTTGCATAGGAAATATTTTCGGGATAAGAATCAAACTTATAAACATTTCTAAGCAAGGGCCTTCCTGTAGAAGTAAAGTCGTAAATACCAACCTCTCTGTTTTTCCTCGAAGTAAAGGCGTAGCCGGTTATTTTATTCTGAGAATCTGTTATATCTATTATCTTTGAAATTTCTATTGGAAGAAAATATTTTTCCTGCTTGCTAATACTTCCACTTTTGTCACCTGTCAGTGCCAGGAGTTGCTTTCTTTCAGGGTTGAATAAGATTAGGTCTGTGTGTGAGTCATGGTTAAAGTTGAGGGAAAATACCGAGGTAAAATTAGAGTCTACTTTAAAGCTGTTGAATTTACAAAACCCGTTAATTGGAATTTGCGCAAACGATTCGTTTATAATGAACAGGAACAGGATCAGCAGAAATGAGCTAACTTTTTGTAGCCCTGTTTTTAAGCCTGTTATCTCTCCTCTGCAAGGCTTCTTCATATCGTCTCTTTTCTTCCGATGTTTCCGGAATTGCTTGAATTGCTTTAACTGGATTTCCGTCTTTATCTACATTTACAAAAGTAAGGTAAGCAGTATTTGTATGTATTTTTATTCCTTCTCTAAATGTTTCTGCAAAAACCTTTACCCCCACCTCCATAGAGGTGCTGAATACCCTGTTGATAGACGCTGTTAAAGTCACAGCATCTCCAAGATTAATAGAATGGATGAAATCAATCCTGTCAACAGAAGCGGTAACACAAACGCTGTTGTTATGCTTTGATGCACAAAGTGCGGCACAAACGTCAATCCATAACATAAGCTGCCCGCCAAGCATTTTGCCTAATTGGTTTGTATGGTTAGGCAAAACCAGTTCGGTCATCGTAATTTGCGATTCGCTTATTTTTTTAGCTTGTGCCATTAATTTTTAGAGGACAAATTTAATTGAAGTTCTGTTTTTAGATTTTCAATTTCTTTTACGTTCTGATCATCAGGATAGCGGTCAAGAAATGTTGCAATTTCTTCAAGAGCCTCTGAATTTTTATCCCGGTCAATAAGAAGTTTAATTTTATTATACTGAGCCATTGCAGCATATTTAGTGTCGTGATAATCTTCCACTACATTAGTATAGTACATTAATGCCGCCTGATTGAAATCCATGGTTTCATAAAGCTCTGCGGTGTTAAATTCTTTGTGTGCAAGTTTGTCATTTAATTCAACAATTTTTTTTTCGGCATCTTTAACTTTATCGTTTGTTGGAAAGAAATCTATAAATGCCTGGAATTCCGAAATCGCTTTCTTTGTATACTGCTGGTCCAGTCTGTAATCCGGTGACAATTCGAAATAACATTGAGCAAGCATATACTGTGAAACAGGTACAAACTCACTTGCGGGCATTGTCTTAATCAGTTTGCTGAATTCATATGCTGCAAGAATATATTCGTTGCGTTCGTAGCGTGTTTCTGCGAGATAATATTGTGCATCATCAACAACAGCGTTTCCGGGATATTGCAGAATAATTGCCTGAAATTCCTGAACAGCGTCAAGATAACTTTCATCGTGGTACAATTTTAATGCGTAATCCAATCGCTGTTGCGCTGTATAATTACTTGTGTTAACGGATGATGAACATCCCCATAAAAGCAGGGAAAAAGAGATTAAAAATAGGAATTTTTTCATTTTTTCAGGCTAATTTATTGAAATATAAGTTACAATTATAACGAAATTCTCACAGGCTTCAAAGGTAATAATCAAAGCATATTTAGTGAATTTTATTGGTGCAGGTTCAAAATATCACAAAACCCACACTCCCTTTATTTGCTTCTAACAGTAAAAAATAAAATAACTGCCAGTGCGGCGCTACCAATAGCAATTACAGGTTCAAACAGACTCGAAAAAAAAGGCTCTGTCGGCAATTCATCCTGAGTAAAGGGGTAAGTTGGATTTTGCAGTGAGGTAATATCATCTACAGCCACAGAATCTATAACAGCCAGATTAAATTTCCCGGGGACTGAATTACTGCTTTCAATCGAATAATTTCCTTTCAGGTTTACAGTCCTGGTGACATAATAACTTCCAAATATCCCTTCCTTGAACATATCTCCATAATGTACACTGGCATCTTCAATACTATACTCAATAATATTAGCCGATGAATTTGATATTGTTTTTCCAAGTCTTGCAAAGTCCAGTACTACCTGGTTTCGAAATACAGAAAAGGCATCACTGGTATTATAATTTAATGAGATAGTTTTTTCCGTCGATAAAATATTATCATTAATTTTTACTACAGAAGAGTCAACTAATTGGTTCAAAACTTCCAGATTTGTTTTTGTCTGGGCAACTGAAGCAGACTCAAGCAATAATAAAATTAACCCGAGATAGATTGGAATGCTTTTATAATATTTAATTTGTTTATTCAATATTTTGATAATTAACTAAACCGGCCCACTTAATTTTACATTGTCTGTGCAATTTTCTGTAATCTCTTTACTCTTTCTTCCATTGAAGGATGAGTTGAAAATAATTTCATTACTCCGCCACTACGAAGAGGATTTACAATAAACATATGTGCTGTAGCAGGTCCAACATTATCAAGTTGTTTCATACTACTGGCAGCGGATATTTTTTCAAGTGCTGAAGCCAGCGCAAGTGGTTTTCCTGAGATTTTAGCTCCACCCTCATCCGCAGCAAATTCCCTGGATCGTGAAATTGCAAGTTGTAGTAAGGTTGCTGCAATCGGAGAAAGAATAATTAAGACCAAACCTGCCAACCCGTCATTATCTCTGCTGCTTCCCCGCCCGGAAAACAGCATTGCCCACCCGGCCATTTGTGCAATAAAAGTAATTGTACCGACCATTGTCGCTGCAATTGTTCCGGTCAAAATATCTCTGTGTTTAACGTGTGCAAGTTCGTGCGAAAGCACCCCCGCCAACTCATCGTTGTTCAGGCCCTGTAAAATTCCCGTTGTTGCTGCAACTGCCGCGTGTTCTGGATTTCTGCCGGTTGCAAATGCGTTGGGAGTAGGATCATTAATAATATATACTTTAGGCATAGGGAGTTCTGCATTTTGTGCAAGTTCCGAAACCAGGTTGTAAAATTTGGGCGCTGATTCAGGAGTGACTTCCTGCGCGCGGTACATTTTGAGGACTATTTTATCGGAATACCAGTATGAGCCAAAATTCATTGCAAGGGCAAAAACAAATGCAATGATAAGGCCTGTCTGTCCGCCAAGTATTCCACCTACCAGCAGGAACAGCCCCATCATTACTGACATTAAAAATACGGTCTTAAGTGTGTTCAAATTATTATCTCCAAAATTTTGTCCATCTAAAATTAAGCAAACCCATAAGTTCAAGCAATATAAGAAAATTGTCGTATTTTAACTCTCATATCCATAATAATGTTTCCGGTTTGCTTGTAATAGATCAATTAAATCCCGACTTTATAATTAAGTCTAATTTATCAGAAATCAATAAAAAAGTGATTTATGGGAGGGGCAATGAAAATTTTAATAATAGGTGCTACAGGGGGAACCGGGAAAGAGTTAGTGAAACAGGCACTGGGAAAAAATTATGCTGTAACTGCTTTAGTGAGAAATCCGAAAAACCTAAATATTAAAGATAATAACCTGAATATATTAAAAGGTGATATTCTTGACCCTGCAATAGTTAATAAAGCTTTTAATGATCAGGATTGTGTAATTTCTGCTCTCGGACACAAGAAATGGTTTCGCCCTACTAATATTCTTTCTGAAGGTACAAAGAATATCATAACCTCAATGAATAAATATAATGTCAGCAGATTTATATGTGAGACCTCATTAAGTGTTAGCAGCAGTTTTGGAAAAATGGGTTTGTATTACACATTTTTCACGATTCCGATTATTCTTCAATTTTATTTCTGGGATAAATACAGGCAGGAAAAAATCATAAAAGAAAGTTCCGTTGACTGGACAATTGTCCAGCCCGGTGCTTTGAATAACCGCAAACCAAACGGGAAATGGAAAGAAGGCGACAAAGTCGGAAATTATTTGTGGACAGTGGGAATTTCCCGTGCAGACGTTGCTGATTTTATGTTGAGCCAAATCGATGATAAAAGATATATCCGGGAAACTGTAGGGATATCCTGGTAAAATTTTAAAAATTCAACGTTCCTTTAATTGAGAACTAATAAATGGTAAATAATGGCTGAATTAAAAACAAAGAGAAATAAAAAAAGTGTGAAAGTTTTTTTGAATAGCATTGCTGATGAAAAGAAACGTAACGATTCATTTAAACTTCTTGAGTTAATGAAGCAACTAACAAAAGAAAAACCAGTAATGTGGGGTGATAGCATAATTGGTTTCGGGAAATATCATTACATTTATGATAGTGGACGTGAAGGTGATTTTTTTCTGACGGGTTTTTCACCAAGGAAGCAGAATCTTACTATTTACGTAATAAGCGGATTCAAGGAGTTTTCTGATTCTCTAAAAAAACTTGGAAAGCATAAAACAAGTGTGTCTTGTCTTTATGTTAAAAATCTGGATGATATTGATTTAACAATTTTAAAGAAAATCATTAAGAAATCTGTTTCAATTATGAAGAACAAATATAAATGAGTTAACATATTTTTCCCATTTGCATAATTTAACAAAAAACTCCACTTACCACTAAACACACTCATTTACCATTCCTCAGTTAATTAATATCTTTTTAAGAAAAATCTTGACTGATATTCGATTAAAAACTATGTTTGCAAATAATACATAGCATTACAAGGTATATAGAGAGGATATGTAAAATGATTTCAAAAGCATTAGTTGCGGCATCAACAAAACCGATGATTTTAGCCATTTTGCGAGGTGGGGAAAATTATGGTTATCAGATCATCCAGAGGGTAAAGGAAATTTCGGGCGGAAAACTGGAATGGGCAGATGGAATGCTCTACCCTGTCCTCCACCGCCTGGAAAAGGACGGGCTGGTTACAACCAGATGGAAACTTTATGAAGGAAGAATGAGAAAATATTATAAAATAACCGAAGCTGGCAAAAAGGAACTTGCAGCTGAAAGGAAACAATGGCTTTCTGTTCACAATGTTTTGCTTGAGTTATGGAAACCAATTCCATCATTTGAATAAATATTTATTGTATTAATTAATTGTAAAGGTTTAATAAATGAAATTACTAAAATTAATACTGGCAATAGTCTTAGTTAACTATGTCCTTTCAAATGCACAGGAAAAACTTACAAAATTCCAAATTGACAGTATTGAAAATATTATTCATACTGAAATGACCAAACAACATATTCCAGGATTAAGTATTGCAATAGGAATTGATACAAATATAGTTTGGGAAAATGCTTATGGATATTCTGACCTGGAAAATTCTGTTAAAACTACTACAAATACAAAATTTAGGACTGCTTCAATAGGTAAACCAATGACTGCGTCTGCTGTAATGCAGCTAGTAGCTAAAGGAATTGTTGACCTTAATGATTCAATCCAGGTATATTTTCCTGAATATCCAACGAAGAGATGGCCTATAACAATTTATCAACTTCTAACTCACGAAAGCGGAATTAGATCATACAATGAAAATGAAGTAGCTAATGCAATTCATTATAATAATGTTATAGAACCATTGAAAATATTTGAGTATGATAGTTTGAACTTTAAGCCCGGGACTAAATTCTCTTACACTTCATTTAACTATAACTTAATTGGGGCCATTATACAACTGGCAACTAAAACAGATTATTCCAGTTATATGATCAAAAATATTTTCAAACCAGCTTTAATGAATAATACCGTAATTGATAATAATTATGAAATTATTAAAAACAGAGCAAGAGGTTATTATTATGATGGAGAAAATAATACTCTAAGAAATGCTGACCTGCATGATCCGAGTGATAGAATTCCTGCAGGAGGATTTTTGACAACACCTGAAGACTTAATAAAATTCGCAATTAGTTCATACAATGGAAAATTTATAACTAAAAAGGAATTTAATAAAATGATTGAGAATCCCAGGTTACCTGATGGATCTTATACCCAATACGGTATGGGCTGGGGTGTATATGAACCAAATGACAAAATAGATGGATTTACGGAAGTTATTCACGGCGGACAAACTCCCGGGGTCAGTAATATGCTCTCAATTTTTCTAAGTCCAAAAGAAAATATTTGTGTTGCTATTATGACAAATTTACAAGGCATGGAACACAGAGGGGGAATTTGTGAACAAATTTTTAGAATAGTAAAAAATGAATAACTAAACTATGAATAATTCTTTTGACCTGAGTTAATTTATTTCAGTATCTAAACAAATAAATGGACAAGATTATATGAAAGATCGGAGAAATAAATGTTTGATCTAGAAAAAGAAATTAATAGATGGAAAAAATCTCTTCACAAGAATCCTTCATTAGAAGAAGGATATATAGAAGAACTTGAATCTCACCTGCGTGATCTAATTGAAAATTTCACAAACAAAGGCATGAGTGAGAATGAAGCATTTACGAAAGCAAAAAACGAGATTGGCGAGGCTGAAAACATTGGCGCTGAATTCTTTAAAACAGACACAAAAAATATAAGCGGCAGGCCTTCCTGGAAATCACCACGCTGGATGCCAACAATGTTATGGAGCAATTTTAAATCAACTGTTAGATTTCTCCGAAAAAATAAATCCTATATGCTTGTTAGTGGTATCTGCCTGACCATTGGTTTCATAAGTTTTATTCTAATAGGGATGTACATTTTCGATGAATTAAACTTTGATAATTTCCACACCGATTCTGACAGAATATACAGGGTAATTGAGTATGATAAAAACGAAAATTCTCAGGTCAGGAAAGTAGCTCAAACAGCTTACCAGGTTGCACGAGCAGCAAAAGAAAATATTCCAGGCGTAGAAGATGCAATTAGATTATTTACAATCGGAAGAACCACTTTTGGCAACCAGGGACACAACAGGGATTACGAAAGGTTATGGATTCCGGATAGTAATTTCTTTTCGTTTTTTAATTTCAAATTAATCCACGGAGATCCGAATACAGCATTAAAATATCCCAACTCAGTAGTACTAACCGAATCAGCAGCGAAAAAATATTTCGGGAAAACAGATATTATCGGAGAAAGAGTTTATACATCTTTATTTGAAGCAGTTGTAACGGGTGTAATGAAAGACTTCCCTAAAAATTCTCATATTGGAATGAATATGCTTGTATCCGAATCCTCGTTTGCAAACAGATTTAAACGCTGGCGGGAATTTTATGATAAAGATTGGGATTCTAACGGTATTATTACCTATTTAAGATTAAATAAAAATGTTGATCCGGGAGCCGTTGGCAATAAAATAAAAGAAATTGTTACAGCAAAAATTAAGGATGCTCCTGAGAAAAAAGATGATTACAGGCTGCAGCCATTAAAGGATATACATCTTTACTCATCTGATATAGTCGAAGATTTAAACTTAAACAAAAGCAGTTCTTTTTATATATACATGTTTGGCGCAATCGGTGCACTACTTTTGCTGATTGCCTGTTTTAACTATATGAATCTAAATATATCTGTCGCATTAAAACGGACAAAAGAAATTGCGATGCGAAAGGTTATTGGTGCCGGTCACAGCCAGGTAATTTCACAATTTACAATGGAGGCATTTTTACTCTCGTTTTCTTCTTTAATAATTGCGTTACTGGGTGTGGATATCATTTTACCATATCTCAATAATTATCTTGATAAAAGTTTATCCCTTTCAATGATTAATTTTAATTCAGCTGCAACACTTGCCTTTGTAATGTTAATCATAATCGGACTGACTACAATTTATCCATCTTTTTTAATGTTTAAAATCCGGCCTGCAGAAGCTCTCAATTCGAGAATCAGGATAAACGATGGCAAAATAAACTTTAAAAAAATATTGGTTTTTTTACAATTTGCTGCTTCATTCTTAATGATTTTTTCAACGATTGTTATTTACAATCAGCTTGAATATATGCGCCATAAACAATTGGGGTTTAAAATAAATGACCTTTTAGTTATGGACATTAACAGCAACAACCTCCGTAAATCATACCAATCATTTAAAAACGAAGTCTCGAAAATTAACGAGGTAAAATCAGTTAGTGCTACTAACCGGGTGCCCTTTGAATGGAAAACTATTCCTGAGGTTGAAGTTGAGAGAACGGGCAGAACAAAAAATACAGAGATGATATATATGGCGGCAGATGAAGATTTTCTAGCAACCTATAGAATAAAACTCCTGGAAGGAAGAAACTTTATTCGTAGTAAAAATGATTCTGGCTTTGTCTTAATAAACTCTTTAGCAGCAAAATCTCTTGGCCTCGATAGACCCGTTGGTGCCAATTTGCAAATCCCCAGTGTCCGATTCGGCGGTGCGGTAAATAAGCTGGAGCAGGTATTTAATGTTAATGTTATCGGAGTAGTTAACGATTTTCATTTTGAATCTTTCAAGTCCGAAAAGAGGCCTATTATCATATCATATTATAAAAACCCTATTCAGAAGATTGACTACTATTCTTTTAGAATACAAACCGAGAATTTGAGTAAAACAATATCCCAAATTCGCAAAATCAATAAAAAATTTGATTCTGAAAATCCGTTGGAATTTAATTTTCTTAACGACAAATTCCGTTCTTATATGGAAACTGACCAAAAACAGGCGCAACTATTTTTAGCTTTTTCTTTAGTTAGCATATTAATTGCAAGCCTTGGATTATTTGCCCTTGTGTCATTTACTGTTGAAAGAAAAATTAAGGAAATTGGAATACGAAAAGTTTTGGGTGCTTCAGAAACAGATATTTTTAAAATGGTTGCAATTGGATTTATGATTGTTGTTTTGATTGGTTGTTTTACAGCAGCACCATTTTCATATTTGTTTATGCACAGCTGGCTGCAAAATTTTGCTTACAGAATTTCAATAACCTGGTGGATGTTAGCAGCAGCACTGGGCGGCGTGTTTTTCATAGCATTTGTTACAGTCTGGGTTAAGATATACAAAGCGGCAAGAATGAACCCTGTAGATTCCATTAAATATGAATAAAAATAATTGGACTAAATTATGTTCAACATTGAAAAAGAAATAAGAATCTGGAAAAAATCTCTTCACAAGGATCCTTCATTAGAAGACGGATATATAGAAGAGCTTGAATCACATCTTCGAGATAAAATTGAGGATTATACAAATAAAGGGATGAAAGAAGAAGAGGCTTTTGAAAAAGCAAAGGATGAAATTGGCGAGGTCGATAACATCGGCGCTGAATTCTTTAAAACGGACACAAAAAATATAAGCGGCAGGCCTAAGTGGAAGGAATCACGTTTTATTCCGACCCTATTTTTAAATTATTTCAAGGTCGGGTTAAGAAATTTCAAAAAACAAAAAGGATTTTCATTAATAAATATACTCGGTTTGGCGGCTGGGCTGGCATGTGTATTGTTGATCTCAATGGTAATTCTCTATGAATTAAGCTTTGATCAGTTTAACCATAACAAAGATCGCATCTACAGAGTTCTAACTGAGGTAAAAAGAACTACAGAAACCGAAACGATTGCCCCGGTAATGCTTCCTTTTGCACCGGTAGCAAAAGAGAAAATTCCTGAAATAGAAAAGGCTGTGAGAATTTCCGAAAAACAGGTGCTTGCTTCTTATAAGGACAAGAATTTTTATGAAGGAGCCTTATATGTCGATAAAGATTTTTTTGAAGTTTTCCCGTTTCAATTTATCGAAGGTGATCCGCAATCTGCCCTGAAGGAACCAAAGACAGCCGTATTGACAAAAGAATTATCGGAGAAGTATTTTGGAAATGAAGATCCAGTCGGAAAATTTCTTAAAATTAACCGGGACGAGCTTTATAAAATAACAGGAGTAATAAAAAATCTCCCAAAGAACACCCATATCAAAGGAAGTTTTTTTGCATCCTTCAGTACATTTAACGAATCAAATAATCCAAAGTTAAACAACTGGGGCAGTTTTTCAAATGACTATACCTATGTGCTGCTAAAACCAAACACAGATCCCAAAATTGTTGAGAAGAAATTTGATACAATGCTTAAAAGCAGGCTGGAAAAATCCTATTATGAAAGATACACTATGCTTCTCCAGCCCCTAACAAAAATTCATTTAAGAAGTGATGTTGTTTTTGATAACGCGAAAACTATTCCGAAAACATTTCTCGTAGTTTTCGGAATAATTGCAATTTTTATCCTCTTAATTGCTATAATTAATTTCATAAACCTTACAACTGCCCGGTCAGCACGAAGAAATAAAGAAGTCGGGATCCGGAAAGTAGCGGGCGCGAGTAAAGGACAGCTAATTAAACAATTTCTGAGTGAATCATTTATAATAACTTTTTCCGCGTTTTTAATTTCAATTTTCCTGGTTGAGTTGCTTCTTCCTTCTCTAAGAGATTTAACTAAAGAAGAAATATTTATCTCACTGCTGTTTAATAAAACATCAATAATGATAACAGTTGCTTTATTGATATTTACAACTATTGCGGCGGGAGCTTACCCGGCTTTTATATTATCAGGAATTAAGCCGGCATTGGTATTAAAAAATTCGATTTTAAAAAAGAAGAAAGGATATTCACTCAGGGCAATCCTGGTAGTGTTTCAGTTTGCAGTTGCGGCACTGCTTGTAATTGCTACAATTACAATTTACCTGCAATTAAATTTTATGATGACAAAAGATCTTGGATTTCCCATCGATCGCATTGTTGTTCTGAGACTAAAAGATACTAATCTGATTAGAAATGGCGAAGCATTTAAAAGTGCTTTGCTCACTAATCACAATATAATTTCTGCGTCATTTTCAAGCGGAACTCCGGGTAGCAATGTATCGAATACAAGTAATTATAATCCAAAAGGCGGAAGTGAAAAAGATGAAAGACAACTACAAAATCTGAATGTGGATTACGACTTTCTGAAAACTTACGGATTGAAAATGGAAAAAGGCAGATTCTTTTCACCCGATTTAAGCAGTGATTCAGTAAACTCTTACATTCTTAATGAAACAGCAGTAAAAAAATTCGGCTGGCAGAATGCCATTGGAAAAATAATAACAATAGGTGGAACTGAAGATGAACCGGAATGGAAGAACGTTATCGGTGTAATGCAGGATTTTAATTATTCATCGCTGAAAGAAAAAATACTCCCTATGATAGTTAGCGTAAGCAAGGGAGGCAACAGATTTTTATCTATGCAGCTAACTACAAACGATGTATCAGGAACAATTGAATATATCAAAGAAACATATTCAAAGTTTTCTTCCGGCTATCCGTTTGATTTCTTTTTTCTGAAAGATGCATTTCAGAAATATAACAAGACTGGTGAAACAATTGGCAAACTATTAATTGTTTTTACCGGGATGGCTATTTTTATAAGTTTAATTGGTATTCTTGGCCTGGTTGCATACTCCACTGAACAAAAATCCAAAGAGATCGGAATCAGAAAGGTTCTCGGGGCTTCTTCTGGAAATATTGTTTTAATGCTTTGCAAAGAATTCGTAAAATGGGTGATAATTTCAAACCTGATAATCTGGCCTATAGCATATTTTGCAATAAATAAATTCCTGAATGGTTTTGCATACAGAATTAATTTTAATTACGTGGTGTTGGTAATCACCCTGGCTATTACTCTACTTTTAACATTAGCGGCAGTTAGCTATCATTCTATAAAAGCAGCGGTAAGCAATCCTGTCAATTCCTTGAAATATGAATAATGGGAAATAATTATGAAATACTTTTATCTATTTTCAGTTACCATCGTTTTTTTTGCAATTAATACAAGCCCGATAATCACTCGACATGATGTTGATGATTCAGCTTACTTAAATTTTGCACAACAATTGCCGGTAACAGCTAATGTAGTGAAATATAACTCAACAGATGTTGCGGGTACTTTGATTTCACCTCAATGGGTTTTAAGTGCGGCACATGTTGGAGAAACCATTAAGAAAAATCAAAAATTAATTTTAGGAAAAGATTCAATTGAAATTGAAAAGATAATAATCCATCCAGGCTGGCTGGAACATGAGAGGCCTGAAGATATAGCTCTGATAAAATTAAAAAAGCCGGTTGCTAATGCTGCGGTTATCGAATTGTATAAGGGCCGTGATGAAAAAGACAAAGAAGTAATTGTTGTAGGTAACGGAGATTTTGGTACAGGTTTGACCGGACCCAGAGGAAATGATGGTAAATTCAGAGCTGCGACTAATTTAGTGGACGATACAACTGAATACTATTTAACCTGGAAATTTACCGACCCACGTAATGATCCTAAAAGAGCTACTAAGCTGGAAGGAATAAGTGGACCTGGTGACAGTAGTGGACCGGCATTTATAAAAGTAAATGGAAAATATTTACTCGCAGGCATTAGTTCAGGTCAGAGTACAAAGGCAACAAATGGTAAAGAAGGCTTTTACGGAGTAACTGAGTATTACGCCCGGGTTTCAACTTATATAAAATGGATTGAGAAAAATATTTCGAAATAGGTATTTCTTTAATATTTATGGTTATTTCCAAATAATATTTTGACATAAGAATACAATAGTTCTTAAATTTAAGTGCGCAATAATTAGAATGGGGGTAATTATGAGCACTTTAAGACAGGCCGCTAATGAATTCCTGTCTCACAAAAGTATTGCCGTTGCAGGGGTCTCTCGCAAAGGTGATACAGCCGCAAATGTAATCTATAAAAAATTAAAAAATACAGGATACCAGGTTTTTCCTGTAAATCCGTATGCTGATGAGATTGACGGCGACACCTGCTACCCGAGCCTGGACGCTTTACCCGAGAAAGTTGATGGAGTTGTAATTGGCACCAGTCCGGATATTTCCCAACAATTAGTCGAAGACTGTGCAACACTGGGGATACAACATGTCTGGATTCACAGCACATTCGGAAACGGAAGTTACAACGAAGGAGCTATTAAAAAAGGGAAAGAACTGGGATTAAATATTATTCCGCGAGGCTGCCCGATGATGTTTTGTGAACCAGTTGACGTTGCACATAAATGCTTCAGGTGGTTCTTCGGTGTTACGGGCAAACTTCCGAAAGAAGTTTAACTTTCAAAAACATTAAACCGCCGGATTAATATTTCCGCAGCGCATAAACCAATTTAACCGCTAATCATTCTGAAGCCGTGATTTTTACGGAAAGTATTTACTTTGCATTTGTTATTAAAAAGTAAATACGGGGAAACGAATGATGAAAAACAGTTTATCAAGAGCGCTGTCAGTAAGCCTGATAATATTTCTATTCTCAAGTTTATCTTATAATCAAACTACCAAGACCGATACAACCTACATAAACTTCCATAAGGTTAATAAAGCCTGGCAATACAGCAAAGGGAAAAACGTAAAAATTGCCATACTTGACTGGCTTTTTGATATGAGTCCAAAAGCTTCAAAAAAATATATAGACCCAATTTCACTGGTTCCTGGACAGCCAATCGGAGAATTAAAACCATGGCACGGTGAATGGATGGCGGAAATAGTTCATAATATTGCGCCTGACGCAAAAATAATTCCAATCCGTGCTCGTCCCAGAAGCAAAAAAAGCGATAACAATTCACCGGTTGACCGACCTTATGAAAAGTATATAATAGAGGGGATTAAATACGCGGCCGATCATGGCGCTGCCGCAGTTACTAGTTCTATGGGCCCGTTGCGCCAAACTCCGGAACTTATCGAAGCCATTAATTATGCTAAAAAGAAGGGAACTGTATTTATAGACGTCCATCCTGAATATCAAGATTTCAAAAATAATAAACTTGTGTTCTGTGATTCAACTGAACTCAATTCCCTTATTATTCATCCGGGCATAGTCTCTGTTCCTGCACACCCATATACAAAAACGGCTGAAATGTGGAGAGATGTTTACACCTGGCCTTACGACATAAACCCTGTTTTCAAAGACGGCTGGGGTTTCTCAAATGCTCCGCCTATTGTAGCAGGCGTTATTGCTTTGATGAAAAGCGTAAATCCGGACCTTGGTGTAAAAGAGATGAAAAGCATACTGATAAAAACATCAGTAATTAAAAGCGGGTTTAATATTATCGATGCGGAAGCGGCTGTTAAAAAAGCAATTGAGTTAAATAAATAACGTTGTGAAAAGACAGATGTGTCTCAATTTCATTTTTATGAATAATAATTTAGCTGTCATTCTGAACCTGCCTTTGCCGGCAGGCAGGTTTATTTCAGAATCTAATAAAACAATGGGATCCCGAATCAATCCGCCGGGGCGGACGGGATGACACGTGGTGAAATTGAGACACTTATAAAAAGTGTTAGAGTTAGGTTTTCATAATAATATTTCTAAATTATTCAGGGTATAATAAATACGTTTATGCTTTTTTATTAGAAGATTATTTATGAAATCAATCTGGACACAAATTGTAACGGGAATTGTCCTGCGTCAAAAGAATAAATCAAGCGGGGTAAAATCTCCGCGTCCGGACAAGGATTTTAAAAAGAGGCTCTATGAAGCAAGTGTTACAGCAAAATATTTATTAATTGACGCTTTATTAATTATTTTCGGAATTTTTTCGGCCGGATTCGGTTTGAAAAGTTTCCTGCTACCAAACCAGTTTATTGATGGAGGCGCTACGGGTATTTCACTATTATTTACAGAAATATCAGGTGTCTCTCTGTCCTTGTTAATTATCGCTGTAAATATTCCTTTTATAATTTTCGGATATAAAGTTCTCGGCAGGAAATTCGTTCTTAAAACTTCACTGGCAATTCTGGGTCTTGCACTGGCAGTAGCTCTTGTGCCCTACCCCCAGATAACTAATGATAAATTACTTGTTGCCGTATTCGGTGGATTTTTTCTCGGCGCCGGTATTGGACTTTCTGTCAGAGGCGGAGCTGTTATAGATGGAACCGAAGTGCTTGCAATTTTTCTAAACAGAAAAACCACGCTGACTGTCGGCGATATAATTTTAATAATTAATATTATCATCTTCTCTGTTGCAGCATATTTGCTATCAATTAATACTGCCCTGTATTCAATTTTGACCTACCTTGCTGCATCAAAAACAGTTGACTTTATTATAGAGGGAATTGAGGAATACACCGGTGTTACAATTGTCTCAGACAATTATGAAGAAATCAGGCAGATGATTCTGGAAAAACTTCAGCGCGGTGTCACCTTATATAAAGGTGAAAAAGGGTTAACAAAAACAGGCGTGAAGAATAATGAAATTAAAATTATTTTTACGGTCATTACACGGCTTGAAATCAGGAACCTCAATACAGAAATAGAAAAAATTGATCCGAACGCCTTTGTAATAATGAACAGCATCAAAGACACAAAAGGCGGAATGATAAAAAAACGGCCCCTCAAATAAACTTCATAGCTATTTCAAGTTATATTTTATAGATTTTAGTAGCAGAACTAAAAACGGGGAAAAATGAAAAGGACATATTCCGGCGCTTTAATATTTTTGTTATTATTTTTTTTAAACGGATGTGAATATCTCAGTTCTGATCCG
>Ga0210095_1000108_pt1 | contig 28365 bp, 20 predicted proteins | sample China_Galinas_PW_FD_184861 | JGI IMG/M metagenome (GOLD analysis project Ga0210095, IMG submission 184861) | Wetland microbial communities from San Francisco Bay, California, USA, that impact long-term carbon sequestration - China_Galinas_PWA_D1... | ecosystem: Environmental > Aquatic > Marine >...
TGTGTTTGTTCTGTTTATATCTGTTTTTGCATTTGTTATTACTGCAAACGCACAGAAGTCGGAAAAGTTTGAAAACCTTAAAATCCTGCCGAAGAATATCACAAAAGAAAAGCTTGATGATATTATGCACAGTTTCACAGATGGACTGGGAGTTAACTGTGAATTCTGCCATGTGAGGAATGAAGTGACGGATAAAATGGAGTTTTCCAAAGACACGAAGACAGCTAAGAACAAAGCCAGGGTAATGCTTAAAATGACGATGGCTATTAATAAAAACTACCTGTCCAAACTTTCGGAATACAGTGATAATATAATGCAGGTAAAATGCGTGACTTGCCACCGCGGCAACAAAGAACCCAAAATGCTGCAGGATGTTTTATACAGAACCATCAACAAAAAGGGAATTAATGAGGCCATTTCGACTTACCACAAACTGCACGATGAATACTATGGCGGGTTTACTTATGATTTCAAGGATCATACTTTGGTTGAACTTGTGCAGATGCTGAACAAGGACAAGAAGTACGACGATGCCTTAAAGATGGCGCAGCTTAATATCGATATGTACCCGAAATCGGGTGTTGCATATTATGGAATTGGAATAGTTTATGCTGCGAAAGGCGATAAAGAAAACGCCATAAAAAATTACAAGAAAGCTATAGACCTTATGCCGCGTGCGGCCAGGTTCTTTAACAGGAAAATTGAAGAGCTCGAAGAGAAAAAATAAATTTAAATTTCCTTAAAAGCGGGTTAATTGCATATATTCAGGATACAAAATCAATGTCATTCTGAACATGTTTCAGAATTGTTTAATTTATTAGATCTCGAAACAAGTTCGGGATGACAAATTGTGCAATTAAACCGCTTTTCATTTTTATTTCCAGTTGACTTTAATTCCCCCGTTCGCCAAATTGCTCACAGCCTTACATCCCGTTTAAAATTGCAATAATTCAAATAAATATACTCTTAATGATTTTGTCCATTTCAATAAACAAAACCAGGAGGTATAAATGGTCTCTTTAACTGCACTATGGCTGCCGATCCTTGTTTCCGCTGCGGTTGTTTTTATTGCCAGCGCACTAATGCATACAGTGCTGGGATACCATAATTCGGATTTTAAGAAATTGCCGGACCAGGATAAATTCCGGGATGCGGTTCGTCCGCTGAATATTGCACCGGGCGATTATATGGTTCCTAACTGTGATCCGAAGGAGAGGGGAAGCGATGCCTTTAAGGAAAAGTTAAAAAGCGGCCCGGTTGTATTAATGACAGTTTACCCTAATGAAGAATTTAAAATGGGAAGCAGCCTTGTACAGTGGTTTATTTTTTGTATAGTGGTGGGAATTTTCGCTGGCTACATTGCCGGGCACGCATTGCCTGCCGGCGCTCATTATCTTTCTGTTTTTCGTTTTGCCGGCTGTACCGCATTCGCAGCCTATTCTCTTGCGATATTCTCACAGCCTATCTGGTATAAGACAAGCTGGGTTACAACTTTTAAGAATGTATTTGACGGCCTGGTTTATGCATTGCTAACGGCAGGAGTCTTTGGCTGGCTCTGGCCTGCAGGAATGTAATAGCCATATTATTCTTTTATCCTCTCCCCTCACGGGAGGGGATTTTTGTTTTTTGTTCTCCCATCCGGACCGTTAACTCAATGAACTATACTGTTAAATAAATCATTTCAGAAATTTCTTGACTCTATATGCTAAAAGCCGGAATTTGCAAAAACAAGGGCAGTAAAATTATGCGAGCTGAATGATTAATACGTGCATTTCAGTAAAGTGTCAGTTATACTGAAATTTACATAGAATATATATATGCAGGCGCGTGCATATATATGAAAATCAATTAAAGCTTGTGCAATATAAGTAATAGTGAGGCAAATGAAAGTGAGATTAAAATGAATTATGAAAAATATACTTTATGTTTTTATCTGAAGGCAAGAGAAAATCCCTTTATATATGAAGTTGATGAATCGGAGAGAAATAGGTTTAGCGCATTAAAGAATATCGAGTTAAATAAAGAAGAGCATAAGCATAATATCTTTTTTAGCTTTGATACAAAGAATGGGATGTCTGTTGCTGTATCCCTAAAATATCTTCAATATGCATATAGTCTTTTCGATCCAGATTATGAAAAACTATTTCCTCAATATTATAAAGATATTAAAGAGAAAGAGATTCAGAATATTTCAACTGATAAACAGGCAGAGGATAACAGTAACTCAACTGATGATTCTGTTAAATTGATTTTTATATATAAGTCAGAAGTAGTAAAAATTGAGATCGATGAACCAGAATATGCTTTTATGCTAATGAATAGTATAGATAATTATCCAGATTTTGATGAAAAACTTGTAAGTATTTTTGATATTGATGGAGAAGAAGTTTTAATTAATCCTGAAGAATTGTTACTTATTGAGTTACCTAAAGAATTGTATGATGAGGGATTTAAACAAATAAATCCAGATGCAAATGAGGAAAAAGGATAATAATATAGAATTTGCCTAACAAGAGTGTTATTTGCAACACCGTTATGAAAGACATTATTTTAAAACCAAAAGCCCCGATTTAATAACCGGGGCTTTTATAAAACTAAGAATTATCTTACCATATTTTTACAACTTTATCAGGCGGATTTCTCATCGGGTCGCCTTGTTTTACATTAAATGCTTTCCAGAATTCAGGCATATTGCTGAAAGGTCCGTTAACCCTGTATTTACCGGGTGAGTGCGGATCTACTTTTAACCTGTAAATTGCAGCTTTGTCACGTACATTATTTTTCCATACTCGTGCCCATGAAAGGAAAAATCTCTGTGCCGGTGTAAAGCCGTCAATCTTTTTACCTTCTTTATATTCTTTCGTTTTCTCGAAAGCGGTGAAAGCCACTGTAAGTCCGCCGAGGTCGGCAATGTTTTCGCCGGTCGTCAATGAACCGTTTACGTGCATTGTGTCAACAGGTACAAAAGAATCAAACTGGTCGATAATTCTCTGCGCTCTCACTTTAAATTTATCATTGTCTGACTGTGTCCACCAGTCTTTTAAATTACCTTCGGCATCGTATTTTCTTCCTTCGTCATCAAAACCGTGAGTAACTTCGTGTCCAATTACAGCACCCATTGCGCCGTAATTAATTGCGTCATCGGCGTCCTGGTTGAAGAACGGAGGCTGGAGAATTGCTGCAGGGAAAACAATTTCATTCCTTGTAGGATTGTAATATGCGTTAACTGTTTGCGGAGTCATTCCCCATTCTGTTTTATCTACAGGCTTCCCAATTTTATTAAGGTTTCTTTGTACAGAAAATTCACTTCCCCTGAGAAGATTTGCTGCATAAGAGTCTCTTTTAATATCCAGTTTGGAATAATCTTTCCATTTATCAGGGTAACCAATTTTTACTGTATAATGTTTCAGCTTATAGAGAGCCTTTTCTTTTGTTTCGGGACTCATCCATTCCAGGGCTTTTATTCTTTCACCCATTGCCTCGAGCAGATTCATAACAATTTTGTGTGCTCTTGCTTTTGCTTCAGGCGGAAAGGTTTCTTTCACAAAAAGTTGTCCAAGGTCTTCACCAAGCACTCCACTTGTTGTGCGCATAACTCTTTTCCATCTTTCAGAGAGTACTTTTGCACCGTTCAGGAATTTACCATTGAATGCAAAGTTTTCATTTTCAAAATCTGAACTCAGGTAAGGAGCTGAGTCATCAACCAGTTTCCAGGTCAGGTAAACCTTCCAGTCATCAACCGGAACGTCTTTCATCATTACAGCAACTTCTTTGAAGAAAGCCGGTTGTGCCACGTTTATATCACCGGGATTTGAAAGTCCGATTCCTGTAAAGAAAGCATTCCAGTCAAAACCGGGAGTCATCTCTTTAAGTTTGGCAAGAGACATTTTATTATAAGTTTTATCAGGGTCTCTTCTTTCCACTCTTGTCATCGAAGACTTTGCCAGTCTTGTTTCGATGTTCATTACTGTGTGAGCATTTTTTTCAGCAGTTGCTTTATCCTGGCCTATAAGTGTGAACATTTTTGCCACGTGCTCAACATATATTTCCCTGATTTCTTTGGAGTGTTTATCTTCTTTAGTGTAATAATCTCTGTCAGGTAGTCCAAGTCCGCCCTGTGAAAGTTGCGCAATTACCATTTCGCTGTTTTTTTCATCAGCTGAACCATAAAAGCGAAACATTGAAGATGTTCCTCCAAGGTAAAGCGCCGCAACTTCTTTATAAACATCGGGCAATGTTTTAATTTCAGATATAGATTTTATTTCCGGTTTAATTGGATTGTAACCGTCTTTTTCTATCTGAACTGTGTCCATTCCCGTATAATAAAAATCCCCGACTTTTTGTTCGATGCTCCCTTGTTTTGCATTTGTATCATTTGCAGCATCTTCAAGAATTTTTCTTAATATTTTATAATTTCGTTCGGCAAGCACCTCGAAACTTCCCCATCGGCTGTATTCATCCGGTATAGGATTATTTTTCAGCCATCCACCAACTGCGTAATCATAAAAATCAGCTGTTGGGTCCACACTTGTATCCATCTGCGCCCTGTCGAATCCTTTTACTCCCTTATCCTGCGAAAATGTTTTTACCGGGTATGCAATTATTAAGGTAATAACTGCAGCCAGCAAAAAACAGGAACAATTCTTTAACATTACTACTCCTTTATTTTAGAATTAAAAAGTTTTTGAAAAACTTCAAAAGTTTTTAAATATAAGATTAATACAGGTGACTTTACATTAAATTGTGATAAAATTATGGGAAAAAGTTTTCTCTTAATATCATTATTCCTTTTTCATACCACACATCTATGCTAAAATCCGTTCATGTAATTAAACTGCCTTTTTGGCTCAAAATCATTATTTTTGAAGTGATAATATGTGAGATGTATAAGCATCTTTGTGGGGAATGATTCTCCTAAACATCATTAATAAACTTAATTACAAAAATTTTTCCCGGGAGAAAAATGAAAACAATAAAAATAATGTCAATCCTGTTTTTAGGATTCGTTTTTACAATGTCATCCATGGCAATGAATAAATTGTCGGATAAGGATATGGCCTCAGTAAAAAAAGCTGTTCAGGAATTTGTAAAAAATACTGATACAAGAAATGTTAAAGGCCTTGAAAAAACTATCAGCGAAAGATCTACGTTTGTAAATACTAACGCTATTACAAACAAAACATCAGAATATAATTATGATGAATATCTTTCTGCTATAAGAAATGGAAAAGTCGGCGGCTGGGAAAGACAGCTTGAGATTTTAAACATTGATTCACACGGCAATACAGCAATTGCAAAAGTTGCCTGTAAAGATCCAAGAATGACCTCAACCGGGTTCGTTACTTTAATGAAAGAAGGTAATGACTGGAAGATCATTAGCGGTGCTTTTTATCTTGATAAGAATAAATAATAAGTTCAATTTATTCTGTTCTTTATGGTGCAGGCTTAACCGGCTGCACCATTTTTTTTGCCAACATTTAATTCCTTAAATTGCCTCATAATTAATCTTTTTGCTATTCATATAATATTTTTTACTTTGATTAATGAATTGGGCGCAGATTTCATATTTTCTCCGCAATATTCTATCCATAGTTAATTTCAGCTGGAATATATTATCCCGTGAAATTCGATCCCTGAAAATCATTTCATTATTTTACCTTAAGTTCAATTAAAACAAATAAACAGGAGCTGACAAAATGGAAGATTTTTTCTTATCTATGCGAAATGTTATAACACTTTACGGGCTCGATATAATTTCCGCTATTCTCATATTGGTAATAGGAATGTGGACGGCAAAATTTATTAAAAAAATGCTGCATAAAATTATGAAAAAAAGGGAAATGGATGATACTATAAGTTCATTTCTTGCTAATCTTGCATACACTATAATAGTGGCTTTCGTTGTTATTGCCACACTTTCAAAGGTTGGAATTGAAACTACTTCTTTTGTGGCGATAATAGGTGCCGCCGGCCTGGCAGTTGGTCTGGCACTGCAGGGTGCTCTTGCTAATTTTGCAGCAGGATTTCTCCTGATCTTATTCAGGCCATTTAAATCCGGTGATTTTATACAGGCTGCGGGTACTGCGGGATCAATACAGGAAATACAAATGCTTTATACTATTTTAAAAACCCCGGATAATATAAAGGTTGTTATTCCTAACGGTAAATTGATGGGGGACATTATTGTTAATTTTTCGGCCCATGAATCCCGCAGAGCAGAATGGATTTTTGGGGTAGGATATAATGACGATATGAAAAAGGTAAGGAAAATTCTTACCTCATTAATTGAAAGTGAAAACAGAATTTTAAAAGATCCGGCGCCGCAAATAATAGTAAAAGAATTAGGCGATAATAGTGTGAATTTTGCTGTAAGAGGTTATATTAATCAAGCTGATTATTGGGATGTCTATTTTGGAATGACTGAAACTGTTAAAGATACATTTGATAAAGAGGGAATAAATATTCCTTATCCGCAAAGAGATGTTCATTTATTCCAGTCAAGTTAATTATTTAATATTAAACAGGATTGTTCAAATGAAAAGCTACAAATCAGTGTTACTTGTTGTGACATTAACTTTGTTTATTCTTGCGGGTTGTAACGCGCAGGATAAAAAAGCATCAGCTGACAGTACTAATAATAATGACATTACTGTTCTTCAATTGAAGGAACAGATGGAATCAAATCCTGATCTTGTAATTCTGGATGTCCGAACAAGAGAAGAACTAACCGGTAAACTTCCTAAAATTGAATCGGCAATTAATATTCCTTTAAAGGAACTGCAAGAGAGAATAAATGAGCTAAAGCCCTATAAGGATAAAAAGATAGCAGTTATTTGCAGATCGGGACACAGGTCGAGTATTGCATATGGAATATTAAAAGGGCATAATTATAACGTGGAAAATGTATTGGGCGGAATGAAGGCTTATTTGAAGAAATAAAATTTATAAATAACTATAAAAAGTAAAGCCCAATCATATTTGTGATTGGGCTTTTCTGTTACCAGATAATGTCACCGACTGCTTTTTTTAATTCATAAGTTTGCATAATATTTTCATAGGTCGTTCTCAGGTATTGAAACCTGGCATCTGCAAGCCTGGTTTCCGCATCAAGGAGGTCTAAATTCGTTCCTACTCCGCTTGCATATTGTGCCCTGGCTCTTTTAAGAGCCTGTTCAGCAAGATCAATTTTTAATTGTGCTGTTTTAATCTGCTCAAGATTAGATTGAATATTCTCCGCGGCTTTTTCTACCTCGGCAGCAATATTTTGCTTGATATTTAACGTACTAATTTTTGTTACATTCAGACTCGCCTTTGTTTCTTCTTCCTGTCTTTTTGTTCTGAAGCCGTTAAATATCGGTACAGATACACCCACGCTGGCAGCCCAGTTTCCACGTATTGCGTCCAGGTTTGGTTCAAAACCGTTTTTCAGTCCGTATCTTAAATTGATGTTTAAATCAGGTAAATCACCGTGTTTTACGATATTTTCTTTTAATTTTGCCGTGTTTTCATTATCAAGTGCCAGCTTAATTTCAGGACGCTGATTAAATGCAACATCGATTAGTGAATCTGTATTTACAGTTTTAGTTAGCAATTTTAATTTTCCTGAAGTGCTGATTTCATCTTTCTTTAACAGTCCTGTTAGATGCATCAGAGCAATTTTTTGATTGCTTAGCTGATTTTGCAGCTTTAGTTTACTGTTATTATAATCTGCCAATCTAACCTTTGTGCTTAGCAGATCGTAATCAGTTGCTGTTCCGCTCTCAATTTTTTTGTTGGTAATATTTATGTGTTCATTTAAAGTAGCAACATCAGTGTCAGTAATTGAAATACCCTGTTCGATAAATAATATTGAGTAATAAGTTTGAGCAGCTGCAAAAGCAAGGTCCGATTTTACAAGTTCAATGTTATCGGTTGCAGATTTTTTGTACGATTTAACAAAATCTAGCTGAGCTTCTTTTTTACCGAAATCGTATATATTGTAAAATGCGTTTATGTGGGCATCATAGTTATTCGCCGGTGCAAGTTCAAATGAGCCGGCTCCCGGAAAACCTATAGCCGGAATCGGTCCAATGCGTGTATAGGATGCTTCACCGCTTACAACCGGGTAATCAAAACTTTCCTGTACTTTAACTTTTGCGTTTGCTACTTCTACATTTTGTTCAGCTTGTTTTATAAGCGGGTAATTCTTAATTGTTAAAGAAATAATCTCATTTAATGTTAATGCTTCTTTATCCTTTTGCTGAGGGTAAAGATTAATAGCCGCAAAACTAAAAATGATTAAAAGACAAAATATTTTTTTCATTCTGAATATTTCTCCCGGAATTCTATTCCATAATTTCAATTCTTTCACCTTTTTTCTTTTTCCTGTTTTTAGTGGAAATAAAAAATATGGGCAGTATTAGTATAACTGTCATAATTGCACTGATAAGAAAATCATCATTTATTCCTTCAATAAAAGCCTGTGCTACCAGGTGTTGTGCAAGAAGAGCTTTAGTTCTCATTACCATTTCACTTCCCACGCTTCCTGTATTAAGCTGCACAAATCTCCCAACGCCGTATGCTACATGCTTAAATTGAGCAGAGTATTGATTTGCCGCATCGCTGAAAGCTGTTGTGTGATAAATAACTCTCTGAGTTAAAATCGTTCCGAGTACGGCAACACCAAAGCTTCCTCCTATTTGCCGGATAGTGTTGAATAGCCCGCTTGCCTGTGCAAGTTCATTCCGTGGGACATCTAACAAAGCGATGTTTGTAAGGGGAATAAAAATAAATCCCAGCGCGAATCCTCTTAAATAAAGTGGAAGCATTATTTGTGAGTGCATTGAGTACTCAGAAAAGAATGAGGAATAGTACATGCTCAATGTTAATAATGTAATTCCGATAAAAACCGGAATTTTAGGATTTGCTTTGTCCGATAATCTTCCCGCAATTGGTGACATAAAAGCCTGTATAATTCCAACCGGGAAGAAAACGAGTCCGGCCTGGAACGCCGTGTAACCAAGTGAATTCTGCAGGTATAGTGGTAGAAGAAATGAATTACCAAAAAGCGCAGCACCGAAAATAAACATCATCAGTGTTGCAATTGAAAAATTCCTGTTCTTTAAAAGTCTTAATTCTATTAACGGGTGTTTAACAGAAAATTCCGTTATGATAAATACTATAAAACTAATTGCAGATATAGTAAAACAGGTAACTATAAAATTTGAAGTCCACCCTCCGGTATTCCACGAAGCATTACCATCTGCAAATGCAAGCAGCAGCGAAGTTAAAAACAGTGTCATAGAAATAAGGCCGAGAAAATCAAAAGCTCTTATATGTTCTGTCTTGTATTCACGTTGAATTATATAAATTGAAATCAGGCCGATTATTCCTACGGGAACATTTACATCAAATATTGCTGACCAGCTGTAGCTGTCTACTAAATAGCCCCCAATCAATGGACCAAGAGAGACGGAGGCCGCTGCAGCAATTCCCCAGAAACCAAGTGCCATTCCTCTTTTTTCAGGAGGAAACTCCCGTGTAATTATCGCCATACCAACTGGCATTACCAGTCCCGCACCAGCTCCCTGGATTAACCGGAAAAATATCAATGAATTTTCATCCCACGAAAGACTGCATAGAAATGACCCTACTGTAAATAGAAGTAGTCCGGCAAAATATGTTCGTTTGTAACCAAGATGATCTGCAATCCATCCTGAAGAGGGAAGCATTACCGCAAAAATTAATAAATAACCGGTGAGTACCCATTCTGCTTTATCGATGCTGGTACCGAATGTAGCAATGATTTTGGGTAAAGCAACGTTTACAATTGTAACATCGAGCACTGCCATGAATGTACCAATCATAACACTCCACAAAACCCACCAGCTGTAAGCTTTATGGTCGGGTTTCATCGAAGGAAACAGCCCGACAATTTTTTCTCTTAAATGAACGTTTAGAAAATTCAGCACCCTATTTACCTTCCTTTACATCTACTTCTACGGACATTCCAGGTAACAAGCTTGCTTTTTTAGAATTATCCTTAACCTGATAGATTGAAATTTTAAGCGGCACTCTCTGTGTTACTTTTGTAAAATTTCCGGAAGCATTGTTTGGTGGAATAAGTGAAAATTGAGATGCTGTGTTAGTTCCCAACTGTAATACAGTTCCTTTAAACTGCTGGTCTGGATAAGCATCAACAGATATACTTACTGAATCGCCAAGCGCAATAGCTGAAATTTTTGTCTCTTCATAATTTGCTGTAACCCAGAGATCCTTATTGTTGTAAACTGTAAAAATTGGCTGACCCGGCTGTACCACATCGCCTTTCAGCAACCATTTCTTTGCTACAATTCCATTGATAGGGCAGAATATTTTTGTGTTTTGCAGTTCTGTTGAAAGTACATTCAATTTTGCAGTTACCGTGTTAATCCGGCTTTTTGTAATTGCAAGTTGTGCTTTCGTTTCCTGTAATCCTTTCAAAGCATGATCGTATTGCATTTTGGGGATAAGTTTATTCTTGAATTGAAGTTCAGCACGGTCAAAATCTTCCTGCGCCTTTTCTAACTTAACTTCAGCGAGTTTTACATTTTCTTTTGTCAGGTCCAGTTGTGCTTCGGCTTCCCTCATTTGAGCATAAATATTTGAAGAATCCAGCACTGTAATCAGATCGCCCTGCCTGATTGTGTCACCTTCGTCAAAATAAAGATCGGTTATTCTTCCCAGCATTTTTGCGCTGATATTTACTCTATCGCCATCGATGTATGCGTCATCAGTTGAAATATGACCGAGTTGTATCTGGTACCAGTACCAGAATCCGACTATGCCGGCAATTAATAGAATTGCAGGGATAAAAACTTTCTTTTTCCTGTACAATGGTTTTGAGTTTTCTGTCTTATCGTTTTCGCTCATAAAGTGTATCCTGTCTTTAATTATTTTTAAATTCTTTTATTTGCAATAGGAAAGTTTAACTACTGCATTTAATTCCTTTTAGAAATATTTCTACAGTTGTTAACATTTCTTCTTTTAGTTCTTTGTAAATCTTAGTTTCAATTTTTTGTCCCTGGATTGACTTTAATGTCCTGAGCCTTAATCCCTGAAGTATATGAAGAAGAACTGTAATCAGTTTTTCATCTACATTTCTTTTAAACTCATTCTTCTTTTTCCCTTCTTCAAAAATTTTAGTCAATAACTGTAGTTCGCGCTCTTCAAAAAGTTGATAATATTGCTTGAATTGCGACTTTTTTTCTATGAATGAATAAAAAGAAAGCGCTCCCAGATTTAACAGTTTATGAAAGTATTTCAGGCGCAGATCCACATATTGCAAAAGCTTGTCTTCAGCACAGGTCTCGTTTTTAAGCATTTTTTCAATTTCATTCGCAAACTCATCCTGTTCCTGAAAGATAACCACCTGGAAAAGGTTTTCCTTGGTAGGAAAGTAATAGTATAGCGATGCCTTGCCCATTTCCACATCTGCAGCAATTTCATCCACTGTAACTTTTGAATAGCCATAATGTGCAAATCGTTGCCTTGCTGCTTTTAGAATAGCCAATTCTTTTTCTTTTAATTTTTCTGTAACCATAATAACTCCATTTCCCCAAATTCGACTAAATGACTAAAACAGTCGAATTCAGAAATAAGTTCCCGGCATTTATTCCCAAGGCAATAAATTTGATTTATGAAAAATAGGGGTAGAAAATCAATTTATCCGACAGGTGCTAAACTGAATAAATTAAAAGACTTCTTTGTAATTTTTTTTGCATATTACCGGTAAATATTAATCCTTACACAATTTCAGGCGGGGGTTATGCCGGAACTAAAAAAGGGTAAAAGATTAAAAAAAGAACTTCGCCTTTTGGATGTTTATGCTATTGCTGCCGGTACAACACTGAGCGCCGGATTCTTTTTATTGCCGGGAATTGCAGCTCAGCAGGCAGGAACTGCAATGATCTTTTCTTATATAATTGCAGCTATACCTCTTGTTCCCGCAATGTTCAGCGTGGCCGAACTGGCAACCGCAATGCCAAGAGCCGGCGGGGTTTATTATTTCCTGGATCGTTCTCTCGGTCCGTTATTCGGGACTGTTGGCGGAATAGGAACCTGGCTTGCTTTAATTCTTAAAGTGGCCTTCGCTTTAATAGGAATGGGTGCCTACCTTGAATTATTTTTCCCACAATTACCAATTATAACCATTGCAATAATATTTGCAATTGCTATCGGTGCTTTAAATCTATTTGGTACCAAAAAGAGCGGGAAATTCCAGATAATTCTGGTTGCTGTGTTGCTGATTATTCTTACGGTATTTATTGGGGGAGGATTAAATTCAATTCAAACAGTCCATTTTAAAGACATTTTCACAAATGATCTTAAATCAATTTTTTCAACTGCCGGACTTGTTTATATAAGTTATGTCGGGGTTACAAAAGTTGCCAGTCTTTCGGAGGAAATAAAGGATCCCGAAAAAACAATCCCGAGAGGAATCTTCCTGGCACTTGGTTCGGCATTTATAATTTATATCCTTGGAACAAGTGTGATGGTTGGAGTAATTCCAATCGAAAAACTAGCTGGTGATTTAACCCCGGTTGCTACCGCAGCAGAAATAATATTTGGTAAGGCAGGAACTATTTTTGTAACGATAGCAGCACTAATGGCTTTTATTTCAGTTGCAAACGCCGGGACACTAAGTGCGTCACGTTATCCGCTTGCAATGAGCCGTGATCATATGATCCCAAAATTGTTTCAGAAAATTGGTTTGAAGGGAACTCCATTCGTAGCAATTATTCTCACTGTTTTAGTCATTGTAATGATCTTATTAATTTTTGATCCGGCAAAGATTGCTAAACTTGCGAGTGCTTTTCAATTATTAATGTTTGGGTTTGTTTCGCTGGCAGTAATTATAATGCGGGAAAGCAGAATTGATTCGTACGATCCCGGTTATAAATCACCGTTGTATCCATATTTACAAATAGTAGGAATTCTTTCGCCCATATGGTTAATTATTGAAATGGGATTTTTACCGATAGTATTTACAGTTGGTCTTGTACTTATTGGTTCTGCATGGTACTGGTTCTACGCAAAGGACAGGGTTGTTAGGAACGGTGCGATTTATCACATATTTGAAAGACTCGGGCACGCTCGCTACCAGGGACTCGACAGGGAACTGCGTGGTATATTAAAAGAAAAAGGATTGCGCGAAGAGGATCCTTTCGATCTGATTGTTGCAAGGAGTTTTGTAATTGATCTTGAAGAGGAAACAAAATTTGAAGACGTGGTTGAAAAAGCTTCAGTATGGTTTTCACAATTTGGGACGCATACTTTCCAGGAAATAAGAGATGATATTCTGGAAGGTACAAGGGTTGGTGCTACTCCGGTTACACATGGAATTGCCCTCCCGCATTTGCGCATTAAAGGATTTCAACAACCCGAGATGGTACTTGTCCGATGTAAAAAAGGAGTGCATATAATTCTTAATAATCCTCTTACTGATTTTGAGGAACAGGAAGAGGTAGTCAATGCAATATTCTTTTTAATAAGTCCGGAAAGCAATCCCGCACAGCATTTGAGAATGCTGGCACAAATTGCAAGCAGGGTAGATGAAGATAGTTTTTCAAAAGACTGGCTGGCTGCAAAGGATGAACAGGGACTGAAGGAAGCTCTCTTGCATGATGAAAGATATTTATCGCTCAGGATTTCATACGATGAATTAACTCTAACTTTGATCGGACGGAGCATAGCGGAAATAAAACTGCCAAAAGGTTGCCTTGTTACTTGGCTGAGAAGGGAAGAACAGGTAATTATAGCACAGGGTAGTACAATACTTCGTGAAGGTGATATCCTGACCATTATTGGTGAACAGGAGAGTTTGAAAAGTCTGCGAAAGAAATTTTTCGAAAAAATAAATTAATAATTAAGATAATGACTGAACCTAAATTTATTCCATTTGAAAAAACTTTAGAAATATCTGAAAATGAAATGATCGAACGATCTGAGAAATTTTTGGAATTAATGAAAAAGAGAAGAACAATCCGTGAGTTTTCTGACAAGCCCGTACCAAGGGAAATTATTGAAAATTGTATTTTGACGGCAGGTTCTGCGCCGAACGGGGCAAACATGCAGCCGTGGCAATTTGTTGTTGTTGGGGATAAAAATATAAAAAAGAAAATACGTGAAGCGGCTGAGGAAGAGGAAAAAATATTTTATACACAAAGGGCGCCGCAGGAGTGGCTTGATGCTCTAGCCCCGCTTGGTACTGATGAATCAAAACCTTTTCTTGAAACTGCACCTTATTTAATTGTAATATTTTCAAAGAAGTATGACATCCTTCCTGACGGCAGACAGGTAAAAAATTATTATACATCGGAATCAGTTGGTATCGCGACCGGGATGTTGATCACAGCAATTCATAATGTCGGACTTGTTTCGTTAACACACACACCAAGTCCTATGAATTTCTTAAACGAAATATTGGATAGGCCGGTAAATGAAAAACCTTATCTTATTCTTGTAGTGGGGCATCCTGCAGAAAATGCAAAAGTACCGGATATTAAAAAGAAATCAGTCAGTGAGATAATTACTTATTGTAAGTAAAATTCAATCAGATAATTTTATAATTATGAAATTCAAAAATATATTTATTGCCGTTTTTATTTTCATAGGGACTATTTCGGCTCAAACTCCGATAAACAACAGCGGCGGCCCACTTATGCCTGAACAAGCTGCCTACAATGTAAAATTTTATGATATTGGAATTGTTGTTAATCCGACAGACAGCATGATAATTGGAGATGTTTCTGTTTTTCTGAAGTATTGTCACCGCTGGAATGTTTTGTTGTTGATCTTGATACTGTCTATAAAATCATTTCAATTGAAGAGAAAAATTCCGATGGGAAAAATGTGCCCATTAAATTTGAAAGGAAAGTCGGGAAAATATGGATTCATTTGAATGAAAAGAAAGAAATAAATGACCGGGTTGTAGTTCAGATTAAATACAGCGGTAAGCCTCGAATAGCGCCTCGTCCACCGTGGGATGGCGGATTTACTTGGGCGAAAACCAAAGATGGTTCGCCCTGGATTGCAACTACCTGTCAGTTAAACGGTGCCGATCTATGGTGGCCATGTAAAGATCATCCGTCTGATGAGGCTGATTCTGTCGCCCTTCATTTTACAGTACCTGATCCACTGGTTGTAGCATCTAACGGAAAATTACAAAGCATAGTTGAAAATAATAACCAAACCAGCACCTTCAACTGGTTTGTTTCGGAACCCATCAATAATTACGATATTACATTAAATGCCGCTCCTTACAAAACCATTTCAAAAAAATATGTGAGCACGGCGGGGGATACAATAGAAACTATGTTCTGGGTTTTGCCGGAAGACTATGAAAAAGGTGTAAAAATATTCCCGGAATTTCTTCAACACCTGAGATTCTATGAAGAAACTTTAGGCGCTTATCCTTTTCGTGCCGAAAAATACGGTGTAGTTGAAACTCCTCACCTTGGAATGGAACATCAAACAATTATTGCCTATGGAAATCAATTTAGAAAGGGTGCACATGGATTTGACTGGCTTCATCACCACGAGCTCGGACATGAGTGGTGGGGAAATCTTGTAACCGCATTAGACTGGAAAGATTTCTGGCTGCACGAAGGGTTGTGTGCATTTATGCAACCTCTTTATGCAGAAAAGCTAAAAGGTAAAGATGAATATTTTAAATATCTGCAGGAAATTGGAAAAAATATAAAAAATAATCATCCGGTTGCACCCAGGGAATCAAAAACAATTCAGGCAATGTATACCGATGGTGATATTTACGCAAAAGGAGCGTGGATTTTGCAGACTTTACGCTACCTTGTTGGTGATAAAGATTTTTTTACCATTCTTAGAAGATTTGCGTATCCCGATCCTAGGATGGAAAAAGTAACAGACGGAAGTCAATGCCGTTTTGCGACAACAGATGATTTACTAAAAACTGCGGAAAAATATTCGGGAATGAAATTGGACTGGTTTTTTGAAGTTTATCTCAGGCAACCCAAATTGCCAAAACTTAACTCCTCCTTCACAGGAGAAACTTTAACATTAAAATGGGAAACTCCGAATGATCTTCCTTTTTATTTAACGGTAGAAGTAAAAATAGGAGATAAGACTGAAAGAATAGAGATGAAGGATGGAACTGCTGAAGTTAATATTCCAGCCGGAATGAGATATGAAATCGATCCTAAGGGTTTAATATTGAAATCTGAATAATTATTAGCTTGCCAGAAATAATTTTAATGCCTAACTTCATTCAGCCTAAGTTTTAAAACCAATTCCTAAATTGAATTAGCAGGAGATATATATATGCAAAGTTCAAATAATAATAATCTGAAAGCAAAAAGAGAACACAGTTTTTATGGGGATGTACTCGATTATTTTAGTCGTGCAGCACAATTCACTAAATACCCTCCCGGATTGCTTGATCAGATAAAAGATTGCAACAGCGTTTATGAAATGAAATTTCCGGTAAGGATAAAAAATAAAATAAAAGTTATTACAGCGTACAGGGTAGAACACAGTCAGCATAAATTGCCAGTTAAAGGTGGGATCAGGTATAGTCTTTCAGTAAATCAGGATGAGGTTATGGCACTGGCCGCTCTGATGACTTATAAATGTGCTGTTGTAAATGTACCATTCGGTGGAGCTAAAGGCGGGGTTTGTATAGATCCAAGAGCTTATGATGAGGTAGAATTGGAACATATTACAAGAAGGTACACCTCGGAATTAATTAAAAAGAATTTTATAGGTCCGGGGATTGATGTACCAGCACCTGATTACGGTACAAGTGGAAGGGAAATGGCCTGGATTGCAGATACTTATGCTGCATTTAACTCAGGCTCAATAGATTCACAAGGCTGTGTAACTGGTAAGCCAATTAGCCAGGGAGGAATTAGAGGGCGAACAGCCGCTACGGGTAGAGGAGTTTTCTTTGGTGTGCGCGAAGCACTAAATAACAAGGATGATCTAAAAAAGTTGGGACTCACCCCCGGTGTTGAAGGAAAAAAAGTTGTTATACAAGGTCTTGGTAACGTTGGATATCACACTGCAAAATTTTTCAGCGAAGCAGGGGCAAAAATTATAGGCATAGCAGAATATGAGGGCTCCATTTTTGATCCAAAAGGAATTGATGTTAAAAAATTAATACAATACAGAAAAGAAAAAGGATCTATTCTTGATTTCCCAGGCTCAAAAAATTTAAAAGATAGAAGTGATGCGCTTGAACTGGAATGCGATATTTTAATACCCGCTGCTCTGGAAAATCAAATCAATAGCAAAAATGCCGATAAAATAAAAGCCAAAATTGTTGCAGAGGCAGCCAATGGCCCGGTTACACCATTAGCTGAAAAACTTTTACTGAAAAAAAATATCTTTATTATTCCTGACCTGTATCTAAATGCAGGGGGTGTCACCGTCTCTTATTTTGAATGGTTAAAAAATCTTTCGCACGTAAGATTTGGAAGAATGGGGAAGAGATACGATGAATTAATTTATCACACACTGGTTAATTCTATTGAATCTGCAATTGGCAAAAAACTGGATCAATCATCAAAAGACATTATTACTCACGGAGCAGATGAAGAAGACCTTGTTAATTCCGGGCTGGAAGAGACAATGGTTACTGCTTATAATGAAATTAGAGAAACCTGGAAATCGAATAAGAAAATTCCGGATTTAAGAACTGCGGCATTTGTAACTGCAATAAATAAGATAGCAGATTCTTATTATGCACTTGGTATTTTCCCTTAAAAATTAATTTGTTTAATAAAGACCTGGATTAAAATTCCGGGTCTTTACACCCATCCTCTTAATTTACACGCCTCTGCTACTCTTGCAACTCCAACAACCATTGCGCCTAATCGCGGGTGAACTTTCTTTTCCTTTACTGCTTCCATAACGGTATGGTAAGCACGCGTGAGTTTTTCATCCAATCTTTTATGGACCAATGGTTCATCCCAGAAATATGAGTAATTATCCTGCACCATTTCAAAGTAGGAAACTGTAACTCCGCCTGCACTTGCAAGAATATCGGGAATAACGTGGATGCCTTTTTTATTTAGAATAATATCAGCTTCAGGAGTTGTAGGACCGTTAGCAAGTTCACAAATTACTTTGGCTTTAATATTCGGAGCATTTTGAGAAGTGATTGCATTCTCAAGTGCTGCCGGGTAAAGTATTTCAACATCAAGTTCAAGTAATTGTTCGTGCGCAATTTCTTTTGCACCCGGGAACCCAAGTACGGAGCCTGTTTTCAATTTATGGGAAACCAGCTCAGTAGAATTAAAACCATCGGGATTATAAATTGCTCCTCTTGAGTCACTAACTGCAACGAGCTTTCCTCCTCCAAGAATTTCATGATGAAGAAGAGCTGCTCTCTGACCTGCATTCCCAAATCCTTGTATTGCAAATGTTTTTGTCGGATCATATCCAAATGAATTACAAGCTTCGCGAACTGTATAAACACCTCCGCGCGCTGTTGCATCACGTCTTCCTTCGGTTCCGCCGATCTGTTGAGGCTTATCAGTTAGAACTCCGGGTTCATGCCTGTTCTTTATGGTTTCAAATTCATCCATCATCCAGGACATTGTTTGGGGATTTGTGTAAACATCCGGCGCTGGAATATCTTTCTTTGCACCAATCAAAGGCGCAATTGCACGGATATATTCACGTGATAATTTTTCAAGCTCACGGGTTGACATATTTTTGGGATCACAACAAACTCCGCCTTTACCACCGCCGAGAGGGAGATCGACTACTGCAGTTTTCCACGTCATCCAACACCCGAGAGCTCTTATTGTATCAACTGTTTCATCGGGATGAAATCTGATTCCACCTTTTGCAGGACCGCGTGCAAAATTATATTGGATTCTGTAACCCTGGAAAATCTTAACCTTTCCGTCATCCATCCTGACGTGAAGAGTAAAATTAAATTCTCTTTGTGGCTGGCTGAGTAATTCAGTTGTTGAATCATCAAGATTTAAAATTTTTGCTGCTTCGAGTATTTGCTGCCTGGCTACACTGAATGAATTGTATGATTCCATTTTCTTATCCTTTAGGCTTAATTTTTTCTATAGAAGTGTCGCTCTCATTTTCGTCTTTACCGGGAACATCAAGAATTATCCTGTACCAGCAATTCTTACAGGTTAATGCACGATCTACCCGCAATAATACCTGTTGCCAGGGACTTAACCTGTGCCCGCAATGTGGACAAAATTCTAATGAATCAGATTGCTCCGTGGATTTACCCGTTTCCAAATTATTCCTCCGGTTTATAAATAACCCCTTTATTCTGATAGCCGCTCATTTTAATTACTATTGGTGATTTAAAACGAAGATGTTTAGTAAATACTTTTGATTCAACCGGCTTCTGTTTTAATAACCAATCCCAGTTAACCAGCCCCTGGTTTTTATGACTGTTTACGTGAAAATAACCTATCATAAATGAAGTTAAATTCTGAAAGAAATGCGAACCTTGTGAAGGCTCAACCGCAAAGTCTTTAAATCCAGATTCAATGATTGTGTGGGCGCCGGCAATTTGTTCCCAGGTTACTGGAATTCCCAGCCACGGATCCAGCGAGCCCCATCTTCCGACACCTATCAATAAATAAGGCCTGTCCTCATCCATCAACTGGCTGTTAAACATACTTACTTCCTTTGCAACATCTCTGCTCTTCGCTCTGTCATATAAATGATAATCAACATATATGATGTCGTAAATATTATTCATAATACCATCACCCAGAACCTGTTCACTGTAGCATAATAATTTTTCAGGCTCAAATTTATCTATTGTAATTTCCTCGTGTTCACGGTTAATTACCAGCGGCCTCATTTGCAGTAAACCAAATTGAATTGGTTCATCTTTTTTTACTGACATATTCACGGCAAACTCGATTTCAATAGGGGTCCCCATTCCCCAGGTTCCCATATCAAGAAGAAGTTCAATAATTCCTGGCAGCGGGAAAAGTTTATGTTTTAGAATTGGTCCGAATGTTACAATTCTGATTCCCGGTCGGGATATGCCATCCGAAATTGAATCATTTTCAGGCGAGTATGTTGCTCCAATTAAATTTAATGTTCCTTCTTTTTCGGCAACATTCAAACCAAATTTTTCTGTGAGCATATCGTATGTAACAAAGCCAAAGTTTGAATTTCCTTCCAGATTTAATGCGTAAAAATCTTTTTGACTGCTGTCGAGTGATTCTGTTGTTGAATAGAACTGAATTAAATCCGTGGGATATTTCGGACAAAATCTTACAGTGTTTCCACCATCAACTACAGTTTTGCCAAGACCGAGAGCAACTGAAACAATTCCATCTGTGGGTTTTTGTGGTGCCATCGGGTAAAAATTAAAGGACTTTGCCACACCCGAAAATTCGGGATAAAATTTATGATCGTGTTTTGCCCCGATCATCTTTTGAATTATTACTGCCATCTTTTCTTCTTCGAGGCGGTAGTTTGTAACTTTTATATAATTCTTAGATCCCTGATAAAAGGTGGAAGCGTAAACTCTTTTAATCGTATTAAGAAGATCATTTAATTTAATAAGCGGATTGGGATGATTATTCGGGATCATATATGTTTCATAAACACCGGCAAATGGGTGATACTGCGAATCTTCGAGCAGACTGGATGATCGAACTGCGAGAGGGGAGTGAATAATATCCAGGAATGCAGCAAGCTCGCCAAGAATATCTTCGGGAAACCTCTCTGCTTCTAAAAAGCGGCGGGTAATTTCTTCATCATCATTGCAACTTAAAGCAAATTTTCTGAGATTGTTTTCCTCAAGGAACTGATCGAAAACGTTAGTGCCCAGCACTACCGCAGATGGGACTGATATTTGTACACCTTTAAATTGGTCACGGACATTATAATTATTAATAAGTGTATTTACGAAACCAAGTCCGCGTGCTTTCCCTCCAAGTGATCCTCCGCCGATACGTGCAAAGCTGCTGTTAGGATCGAAAGATTCTTTAAGAAAATCTGCAATTATCCCTCTTTGTCTGAGATTTCTGTAATTATGAAGTGAATTGATTAGATCCTGTCTGAGATCTTCAACTGTATTGTAATCAGAAACTTTACGAGGTCTTAATTGATGTGCCAGCCAGAACTCTGTTCTTGCTTTCAGCCAGTTTGAAAAGTGATTTTTTTCACCATGATAATTAAGGCTATTTTCAGGAACAACCTTTAATTGTTCTTCAAGAGTTTTAAGATCATGAGCACGACCAACTTCAACACCTTCCGGTGTTCTAAAAATAAAATCACCAAAACTAAAATTCTGAACCATAAATTGGCGAAGGTCGTTAAATAAAAGACTTGAATCTTTTAATACGAAAGATGCTCCTATTTCTTTTGCTGTGTCAGAATATTCGGAATTATTTGAAGCAAGCAAGACGGGAATATCAGGATGTTCCTTTTTAATTTCTTTTGCAATCTCTAATCCCGCTGTTGGATTTTGTTCACCATCTTTTGGGAAATCTACATCAGAAATTACACCAAGTACAAGGTCTTTGTACTTTTGATAATAATCCCAGGCTTCTTCATAGTTTGTACAAAGCAATATTTTGGGCCTGGCCCTCATTCTTAAAAATCGGTGTGTTAGATTTATTCCCTCGGAAATTAATCTCTGTGATTGGTTTAAAATCTCTGTATAAATTACAGGAAGGAAAGAAGAATAATATTTTACGTTGTCTTCAATAAAAATTATGTTTTGAACACCGACGATCCTGCTATCGTGATCGATGTTCATTTTGTCTTCGAGATATTTAACTATTGCTATAATGATTCTGAAATCGCCCTGCCAGATAAATATTTTATCGAACGCGGCAATTTCAGGTTTAAGTAACAAATATTTAAATTCTTTATTATCATGGGCAAGTAAAACTACAGGAATATTTAATCCTGATTCTTTTACCATCGTAGCAAAATTTATCGGATGCATGTCTTCGATGTGAAGTGTTGTAATTATCAGGTCGAATCTTTTTTCTTCTTTGGCAAGTGCAATCGCATCTTTCCCGCTGGAAACTCTTGTAAGTTCGGGAGAGTGACTGAGATTTAGTCCCTGGTATTCATTCCTGATAAGTTCATAGAGCCGCCCGTCTTCTTCAAAAAGGTAAAGATCGTAAAGGCTTGATACGAGGAGTATATCACGGACGCGCAGACGCATTAGGTTCTGGAAACCCTGGAACCTGGTACCGTAACCGTGTTCGACCCAGTAATCGTCAAAATTTGTTTTTATGGACTCATCTTGATCGGGCATTTTATCCTGCAGAAAATTATGAATTAAATTCAGCCGGGAACTACACGTATAAAACAGCTGTGCAGTCCCAGCATAATTAATTTAATAAATAAATCTAAACAACACCCTGATCCATCATTGCATCGGCAACTTTCAGGAATCCGCCAATGTTGGCACCGTTAACGTAGTTGCCCGGTGTGCCGAATCTATCAGCCATAGTCATACAGGTTGTATGAATATCTTTCATTATCATTCTCAGTCTTTCATCAACTTCTTCTCTTGTCCATGGCAGACGCATGCTGTTTTGTGTCATTTCCAGTCCCGATACGGCCACGCCACCTGCATTTGCAGCTTTTCCCGGACCGTAAAGAATTTTCTTATCAAGGAATAATTTTACTCCGTCTATAGTTGTAGGCATATTGGCGCCTTCACTTACAACATACACGCCATTCTTTAATAAGTTTTGTGCATCTTTTCCGTTTATTTCATTTTGTGTTGCACTCGGGAATGCGCATTGCGCTTTATGATTCCAGAGTTGATTGAAATCATCTTTTGGATTTATTTCTGTATAAACTGCATTTTTATATTTTGCAACATATTCTTTCATTCTTCCGCGGCGAACATTTTTTAATTCCATAACGAAGTGGAGTTTCTCTGTATTGATTCCCTCTTCATCATAGATATATCCATTAGAATCAGATAAAGTAACAACTTTCCCACCGAGACTCAGTATCTTTTCGACTGTATATTGTGCAACATTTCCGCTACCTGAAACGAGGCACACTTTTCCTTCAAGAGTTTCATTTTTTGTACCGAGCATTTCTGCAGCAAAATAAACAGCTCCATATCCTGTAGCTTCTGGTCTGATCAGAGAGCCTCCCCAGTTTAATCCTTTACCGGTCAATACGCCTGTAAATTCGTTTCTGAGTTTTTTATACTGCCCGAATAAATATCCGATTTCTCTTCCACCAACTCCTATATCACCCGCAGGCACATCAGTATTAGGACCAATATGTCTGAAAAGTTCACCCATAAATGCCTGGCAGAAACGCATTATTTTCAGATCACTTTTGCCCTTAGGGTCAAAATCCGATCCACCTTTTCCACCGCCCATTGGCAAAGTTGTAAGACTGTTTTTAAATACTTGTTCAAATGCGAGGAATTTTAATATTCCAAGATTTACAGATGGATGAAAACGTAAGCCGCCTTTATAAGGCCCTATTGCACTGTTCATTTCTATTCTGAATCCGCGATTGATGTTTACTTCTCCCTGTTCATCAACCCATGGCACGCGGAAAGTGATCACTCTTTCCGGTTCAATAATGCGCTCCAGAACTTTTGCTGCGCGGTACTCAGGATGCTTTTCGAACACAAGAGATAGAGATTCAGCAACCTCTTCTACTGCCTGATGGAATTCAGGTTCAGCAGGGTTCTTAGCTTTCACTTCGGCTAACAAATCAGAAACGTAGCTCGACATGACTGCCTCCTTGAGTTTATATGTATTGTATGTGGTATGTAGAATTAAGCGCAGGATGAGCAAGAATGTTTTACGCTTGTCTGTAGTAAAAATTCTCCCCTAAATTTGTAAGATTAAATGCCGGGTTTAAGTATGATTCCCTTATTTTGATGCCCGCTAATTTTTACGGTTAGCGACTCTTTAAAATACAAATGTTTTACATAAGTTGTTTCATTTGCTGGTTTTTGCTCAAGGAGCCAGTCCCAGTTTATGAATCCATTTTGAGTAAAAGTATTAACAGTGAAATAACCGATTCTGAATGAAGTAATATTCTGGAAAAAGTGAGAACCTTGTGATGGGGTTACATTTAAATCTTTAAAGCCGCCCTCAACAATTGTAATAGCTCCTGAAATTTGATCCCAGGTTACAGGAATTCCGAGCCATGGATCAAGCGAGCCCCAGCGTCCCATACCAACTAATATATATTGTCTTTTTTCATTCAGTAGTTTTGAATTAATCTGGCTGACTTCCTGAGCGACTTCTTTACTCTTTGAACGTTCAAATTTATTAATATCAACAAATACAATATCGTGAATATCGTTAATGACTCCATTGCCAAGTACCTGCGTACTCTGGCAGATAATTTTGTCATGCGCTTCTTCTTCAATATTAAGTTCTTCACTTTCCCTATGAATTACAAGCGGTCTCATTTGCAACATTGCAAATTCTTTGGGTTTATCCCGTGGCACATCCAGGTTTACAGCAAACTCAATTTCTACAGGAGTTCCCATTCCCCAGGTTCCTATTTCGAGAAGCATATCAAGAATTTCAGGTAAGGGAAAAATATTGTGTTTCAAAATCGGGGCAAATGTTACTACCCGCATTCCATCTCTTGAGATCCCATCATAAACTGCTTCATTTTCCGGGGAATAAGTAGAGCCTACAGAATACAATGTATTGTCTTCTTCTGCTTTATGCAGATCATATTTTTTAACAAGAACGTCTTCCACATCTTTAATTTTTTGCAAAAGATGATCTTTTATATCAAGTGCGAAAAAATCCTGCTGAGCATTCTTAATAGTTTCCTTGGTAGAAAAGAATTGTAATAAATGCTTGGGATACTTCGGACAGAATCTGACAGTATTTCCACCTTCAACAACTGTTTTTCCGAGGCCCAAAGCAACCTGTGAAATCCCATCGGTGGCTTTTTGCGGAGGAACGGGATAAAAGTTAAAAGATTTAGCGACACCGGCAAAATCAGGATAAAATCTTCCGTTCTTTTCTGAACCTATCAGCCGCTGAATTATTACGGCCATTTTTTCTTCTTCAAGCCTGTATGAAGTTGCCTTCATATAATCTTTGGCTTTTTTGTGGAAGGTTGAAGAGTAAACACTTTTAATACACTGAAGTAATTCTTTTAATCTAACATTCTTTTTCGGATTGCTGTTTGGAATCATATAAGTTTCATATACACCTGCGAAAGGCTGAAACTGTGAATCTTCCAGCAAACTTGAAGACCTTATCGCTAAAGGTCCCTGCGTTATGTCCAGAAAATCTGAAAGCTTATTAGTTATGTCTTGCGGAAAATCCTTAGCTTCAATAAATCTTTGTGTAATTTTAAGGTCATCATCTTCATTAAGAGCAAAGTTTTCAAGATCGTTCTTTTCAATGAAATAATCAAAAACATCAGTTGAAATAACAATTGCAGAGGGAACAAAGATTTCAATATTCTTAAATTTATTCCGCATATGATAGTTCATAATCAGAGTATTAATAAATCCCAGTCCGCGTGCTTTCCCTCCAAGTGAACCCCATCCAATCCGGGCAAAACTATTGTTAGGATCAAAATTTTCCTTGTCAAAGTCTGTAATTACACCTCTTTGCCTTGCGTCTATATACTCCTTAATTGAGCTAATAATAAGGGCCTTTAATTCTACGATTGTTTCAAATTCAGAAACTTCTCTTGGGCGTAATTTGTGTGCAAGCCAGAATTCTGTTCTTGCCTTCAGCCATTTTGAAAAATGATTTCCTTCACCATGATAAAGTATACTTTCTTCGGGCACAGTTTGAAGGAGTTCGACCATTTCTTTCAAATTTCTTGCTCTTCCTACCTCTGAGCCATCCGGCATTAGGAATACAAAATCACCAAAGCCAAAGTTATTCATCATAAAGTCGCGCAGATCGTGCAACAAAGTAGGCGAACCTTTAAGAAGGAATGAAGCACCGGCTTCATGAGCTTTCGCCAGAAAATCAGCATTACTCGATTGCAGAAGTATGGGAATATCTTTGTGGCGGGCTTTTACATCTCTGGCAAATTTTATTCCGGCTTCGGGATCTTTCTCGCCATTGTGCTTAAAATTTATATCCAGAATTAAACCAAGAATATATTCTTCGTACTTTTCAAAATAATCCCAGGCTTCTTCATAAGTAGTGCAGAGTAAAATTTTAGGACGTGCGCGCATTCTCAAAAATCGGTGAGTTAAATTTACTCCTTCTGAAATCAGTCTCTGGGATTGCTTAAATATTTCAGTATAAATAAGAGGGAGATAAGAGGAATAAAATTTTACATTATCTTCTACCAGTATAATTGTCTGAACGCCTGCGGTTTTTGTATCATTTTCAACATTCAGCCGGTCTTCCATATATTTTATAATTCCAATAAGAAGGTGATAATCACCTTGCCAGATAAATATCCGCTCGAAAATTGAAGTGTCGTAATGTGTAACAAGTTCTTTCCTTTCCCTGTTATCATAGGCAAGCAAAATAATAGGGGTGTTAATTCCTGCTTCACGAACCATCTGTGCAAATCTTATTACGTGTATGTCCTCAATGTGGAGAGTTGTTATTATAAGATCAAAATTATCTTCATTTGTTAGTAGTTCTATCGCTTCTTTGCCGCTGGTTACGTGTGTAATTTCTGGGGAGTGGCTGAGATTTAAATTCTGATATTCCTGCCTGATAAGTTCATATAATCGTCCGTCTTCTTCGAATAAATAATTATCGTAAATGCTTGATACCAGGAGGATTTCCCGGATTTTGAAGTGCATTAATCTCTGGAATTTTTTTATCCTGTTGCCGAAGAAATCATCGAGCTCATTCTGGCGGGTCTCATCCATTTTATACGAACTGGAAACTTTATTATTCAAAATATATTATCCGGCTTTTGAAAAAAATAAAGCGAAATAACCGGCTAAGGAAATTTCGCTTTTCAATGAACAAGATAAAATAAATTTGTCTGAAATAAAATAAATTATACCAGACCCTGGTCCAACATTGCATCTGCAACTTTCAGGAATCCGGCAATGTTGGCACCGTTAACATAGTTACCGGGCGTACCGTATTTTTCCGCAGTTGTGATGCAAGTGTCATGAATTCTTTTCATTATTTCGTGTAATCTTCTGTCAACTTCTTCTCTTGGCCAGGGAAGACGCATACTGTTCTGTGACATTTCAAGTCCTGAAGTAGCTACTCCACCTGCATTTGAAGCTTTGCCCGGTGCGTAAAGAATATTTGACGCGGTGAATACTTTATAACCCTCAATAGTTGTTGGCATATTTGCTCCTTCACAAACACAAATACAACCGTTTTTAACGAGTTCTTTTGCATCATTCCCGTCAATTTCATTTTGAGTGGCGCAGGGCATAGCAACGTCAACTTTAACACCCCATGGTTTTTTACCCTCAAAAAACTCGACCTTAAATTTATCAGCGTAATCTTTAACTCTGTCATTAGCGCTTGCACGAAGCTTTAACATATAGTCTATTTTTTCACCTGATATTCCTTCTTTGTCATAAACAAAACCATCGGGACCTGAAATTGTAACAACTTTTCCGCCGAGTTGTGTAATTTTCTGAACAGCTCCCCAGGCAACATTTCCGAAACCGGAAACTGCAAAAGTCTTACCTTCAATATCGTGTCCTTTTGTTTTCAACATTTCATGTGCAAAATAAACTGCTCCGTATCCGGTTGCTTCAGGTCTGATTAGTGAACCACCCCAATTTAATCCTTTACCGGTAAGAACACCTGTAAATTCGTTTCTTAATCTTTTATACTGACCAAACAAATAACCTATTTCTCTTCCGCCCACGCCGATATCGCCGGCAGGAACGTCAGTATTAGGTCCAATGTGTCTGAATAATTCAGTCATAAAACTCTGGCAGAATCTCATTACTTCATTATCACTTTTTCCTTTTGGATCAAAATCAGATCCACCCTTACCGCCGCCCATAGGCAGAGTAGTTAAACTATTTTTAAATACTTGTTCGAATGCTAAAAATTTTAATATTCCAATAGTCACAGAAGGGTGAAATCTTAATCCGCCTTTGTAAGGCCCGATTGCGCTGTTCATTTCAATTCTGTAACCACGGTTGATGTGAATTTCTCCCTGATCGTCCATCCATGGAACTCTGAAAATAATTACTCTTTCAGGTTCTACCATTCTTTCTAAAATTTTTGATGATCTATATTCCGGATGTCTTTCCAGAACTAAGTCTAATGATTCAACAACCTCTTCAACTGCCTGGTGGAATTCAGGTTCATTTTGATTCTGCATTTTTACTCTTGCCACCAGATTTTGTGTATACTCGGACATAATAATAACCTCTTAACATTAAATGTTTTTAAGTGATATTCCCCTTAATTATAATTGAGATTTGTGATG
>Ga0210095_1000109_pt1 | contig 28360 bp, 23 predicted proteins | sample China_Galinas_PW_FD_184861 | JGI IMG/M metagenome (GOLD analysis project Ga0210095, IMG submission 184861) | Wetland microbial communities from San Francisco Bay, California, USA, that impact long-term carbon sequestration - China_Galinas_PWA_D1... | ecosystem: Environmental > Aquatic > Marine >...
GGCTGGTGTTTAAGATATTTTTTCTCCGCAGTGTCGGGTAACCTTTTTAATACAAAAGATCAGCTTGCTTACTGGAATGAGTTTTCAACCGGGCTGCAGCCGTTAATTTTTCACTTTATTTCGATATCACTTGTTGCTTTTATAATCTACCGTGGAGTTACAAAAGGGATTGAAAAGGTAACTAAGTTTCTCGTTCCCTCACTGCTTGGTATTCTTGTTATTCTTTTTGTACGTGCTGTTACTTTGCCGGGAGCGATTGACGGGATAAAATATTTTTTTACTCCGGACCTTAATACCGTTCTTGATTATAAAGTATGGCTTAACGCTTTAACACAAAATGCCTGGGATACAGGTGCGGGCTGGGGATTGATTCTCACTTACGCGATTTACATGAAAAAGAAGGAAGATATTTCCCTTAATGCCGCACTGATAGGATTTGGTAATAACACAGTCTCTTTGCTCGCAGGAATTACAATTTTCTCCACAGTTTTTGCTCTCAGTTCCGTTGATGCAATGCAGCAGATTTCACAATCAGGTCCGGCAAATACAGGGCTGACTTTCATTTACCTGCCGCAGTTGTTTGCAAGAATTTCAGGCAGCTATGCAGTAAATATTTTCTTTGCTTCAATATTTTTTATTGCTTTATTTTTTGCGGCCGTAACATCACTAATGTCAATGGTCGAGCTTTCAACCAGAACGTTAATTGATTTTGGATTAAAAAGAAGTAAAGCGATTATAGTTGTAGCCGTTGCCGGATTTTTATTCGGCGTTCCATCGGCCTTAAACCTGGACTTTTTTGCAAACCAGGATTGGGTCTGGGGTGTGGGATTAATATTAAGCGGCGCATTTATTTCATTCTCAATTATTCGCTACGGTGTAGATAAATTCAGAACAGAAATTATTAACGGAACCGGCAGCGATGTAAAAATAGGCAAGTGGTTTAATTTTGTTATAGCGATATTAATTCCGCTGCAGGTTATTGTATTAATATCCTGGTGGCTGATTTCATCGGTTGGTTGGGACCCGGAATGGTGGAACCCGTTCCATTCCCTGAATACGGGTACAGTATTGTTCCAGTGGGCAATTGTCCTTGGCGCGTTTATTCTTTTGAATAAAATTATGTATAAACAGATTTTTGACCGGGAAAAACCATGAACATCTTTACAATATTAACTGCGGTAGTTGTACTGGGAATTGTTTGGGGCGGATTAACATTCTTCCTTACCCGGGCGATGAAGTATGAAAAAATGAAAACGGAAAATGGCGAAAAGTAAAATAAAAATTACCGGAATTTCAGAGGCAGTAAAAAACCTGAAAAAGGGAAATATCCTTCCCCTTTATTTTTTCTTTGGTGAAGATTCCTTCAGCATTGATGAAGCCTTAAAAGCAGTGGAAGAAACAGTTCTTCCACATGTAACTTCAGATTTTGACCGTGAGGTATTTTACGGTGAGGAAAAATTAATTTCTGATGTACTTGGTTTTGCAACTGCTTTCCCTTTCGGATCCGATAAAAAACTATTAATCCTTAAAGAATTCGAAAAAGTAAAAGACAAAAAGAATCTTTTGTCGTATGCTGAGTCTCCGGCTGATTTTACAGTGATGGTAATAGTACATAATGGCGGAATTAAAAATACTGATACGGTTCTTTATCAAACGTTGGCAAAAAATAATTTTATTTATGAAGCAAAAGAACTTAAAGGAAATAATCTTGTTAACTGGGTTGTTGATTTTTGCGAAGTAAGAAACAAAACGATCAGTTTTGAAAATGCTTCAATGCTTGTTGACATTGTTGGCGAAAACAGAAGTATGATTGAAGCGCAGCTTGATAAAATTCTTACATATATTTCAGACAAGGAAGAGATCAGTCTTGATGATGTGAAATCATTATCGACCTCACTTAAAGCGTTTTCAATTTTTGATCTTCAGGATGCGGTTTCAAAAAGAGATAAATCACGCTCCTTAAAAATTGCCTACAATATGCTGGAGAAAGGGCAGGAACCAACATTCATCATTCATATGCTTACAAGGTATTTTACCGGGCTGGCCCGGATTAACGAGATGACCGAGAAAAAGATGAATGAATATTCTGCTGCAAGAATTATTGGTACACACCCTTTCTATCTGAAAAATTACAGGTTTGCAAGAAAAGCCTTTACCGACAGAGATCTGCACCGCGCCTCAGAGGCACTGCTCAAGGCAGATATTACGGTTAAGACCACTTCTTCTGACAATAAGTCTATTATTACACTGTTGATCTCTGAAATGCTGGTATGACCGGCCTTAATAATTTTATTGATTTGCTCTTTTTTTCACCTATCTTTGAAATCAGCTTCCCATATAATAATTAAGTGAATATTTTATTGGACACCAAAAGCCCCTTTAGGGGGAAAAATGAGAACTTTCGAATTTTCAGGAATTTTAAGTAATTTGGTGTCTGATTTCGGAAACCTTTTAACCAAAAAGAAGTACAATACAGTTGACAGATAAGAATTTTAATGAGCTGAGTGACGAGGAACTGATTCTCGAATTTCAGCGGAATAATACTGAAAGAGCATTCGAGATTTTGGTACAGCGGTTCAAAAACCCGCTCACCAATTTTGTATTCAGGTACCTGGGTGATTATGAATCGTGTGTTGATGTTGTTCAGGAAACAATGATTAAAGTTTACAGGTACAAAGATACATATCAGTCGATAGCAAAATTTTCAACGTGGATTTATACCATTGCCGGAAATCTTGCAAAGACTGAATTGCAGAGAAGAAAAAGAAGGACGATCTTATCGATAAACGCGTACGGTAAAGAAGAAGACGAAACCTACGAAATACCCGATGAGAATTATCGTCCTGATGATATGACCGACAGCGGTATTAAAGACGAAATTATTCAGAAAGCATTTTTGAAAGTTTCAGACGCTTACCGGCAGGCTGTAGTACTGAGAGATATACAGGAATTATCATACGAAGAAATTGCTGACATAATGGGGATTACGGTTGGTACCGTTAAGTCCCGTATCAATCGTGGCAGGGCGCAATTGCAGAAATTGTTAAAGAGCATACATAACGAGTAAGGTAAAATTATGAACATTATTGAAGATGAGCATCAGCACGATGATGTGATTCAAACTCTGAAGGGGTTAAAGAAAGTTTCAGCACCCGTAAATTTTGAAGCGGACCTGATGCGAAGAATTAACTCCGAAAAATTCGGGGAGAAAAAATCCTTTTGGGCTAAATTCCTTCTTCCCTCAAGGCTCATTCCTTCTGCGGCGCTTGTACTGAGTGCAGTAGCTGTGCTTTTTGTAGTTAATACCAATTCCGGCGGAGCCGACGAAAACCCTCTGTTGATGCCGCCCAAGGTTCGTGAAGATGTTGTTGCAAGCAGCAATGTTGGGAAAGATCTTGAAATGAATATGCGGCCAAAGGTAAAAAAAGAAGAAGCTGCAAAACCCCGCACGGAAAAAAACGTAACACCAAAAATTAATAACGAAGTACCGGCTCTTGCCAATAATGATGTTATGCCGGAAGATACAGGAATTTCAAATCTTGGTATAACAATTACAGGTAATAACCCCGGCACAACCTACGGCAATCCCTCAATAGTTTCATTCGGCAACCGCCCTATAAACAAAAGAGGCCTTAATTATATGCAGAGAAATCTTACTCCGCAGGAAAAGGCCCAGCTGAAACTATTAAAAAAGAGATGGCTTGAAATGATAAAGGAGTTAAACAAGTAAAACCTTTACAATTAAGATTCTAAACTTTTCGTAGAGGCGCACCCCATTAAGTGGAGGGAATTTACCCTCCCTGCGAGGGCAGGATGCGTCTCTACACGATATTTTCCCGCAGATCACACAAAATCATTTTCCTCCCCCAATTCCCATTTCAACGGATTTTCATCGATGTATTTCCGGATACGGTAAAGATCTTTTTCATTTCGGATTATGTGGTCATAAAACCGTGGCTGCCATTTGAAGGATGGGTAACCGGAGTTGCGGATACGTTTTGTTACCGCCGATTTAAAACTGCCAACGACATTTCCGAGTGATGGGGTACGCTTTCGTAGAGACGGGGCATGCCCGCCTGCGGAGGGATCGCGTGTCTCTACACACACCGCCTTCCCCAAACCCACATTTTGTAAAAGGTAACTTTATCGTTTTTTTTGTGGCGGATTGAGATTGCATTGACTATTTTTATACGAACCTTAATATTTCAAAACCAAATTAAAATTGTATGAAATTCTTTGTTGGTGTTACAGATTATAAATGGTTTAAGTATTTAGAAAGCCTTGCCCCAGACGAAGTTAATTTTTGGCGTCCTAGTGGGTTGGGATTTGCCGCGATTGATATAGGAGAACCTTTTCTTTTTAAACTTCATAGTCCAATAAATAAGATAGTGGGTGGTGGATTTTTTGTAAAATCAGAAAAACTTCCATTGTCTTTGGCATGGGATGCATTTGAAGAAAAAAATGGCGCATCAACTTATGGCGAATTAAGAAATATTATTAATCCTCTTCGAAGCACACCTGACAATGATCCACAAATTGGATGTATAATTTTGAACCAGCCCTTTTTTTTGCCTGAGGATAAATGGATTGATATACCAAAAGATTGGAGTAAAAATATAGTTGTCGGTAAAACTTATGAATCAACTGAAGAACTAGGTAAAATCTTATGGGAAATGGTGCAATTGAATTTAGAAGAAGTGACAATAAAGAATCAGCAAATTAGTGAGCCTTCAGTGATGTATGGGAAGGAATATTTGACAAAAGGGCGTTTAGGACAAGGAGCATTTAGAGTTTTAGTAACCGGTGCCTATGATAGAAGATGTGCAATTACCGGTGAAAAAGCCCTACCCGTTTTAGAAGCCGCACATATAAAATCATTTAAGGAGAAAGGTCCAAACAGAATAAATAATGGAATATTATTACGTTCTGACTTTCATAAACTTTTTGACAGGGGGTATATTACTGTTACAAAGGATTATCGGATTGAAGTAAGTAGAAAAATAAAAGAAGAATTTAATAATGGTAAACACTATTATGCTTATCATGGAAATGAGCTAGCTGTCCTACCAAATTTCATTGATGAAAAACCAAATTTGGAATTCATACAATGGCATAATGAAAATGTGTTTAGAGCCTAATTTAAAAAATAATAATATGATTCGTTCTTTTTATCAAAATACTATTTACAACTTTCTGAATTCATCTAATGATGAAATTCTTGGCATACTTGCTAGTAATAATCTTTTTAGTTTAGAACAATCACAACGAGATGCTTGGCTAAGTGAAATAGATATTCTTAAAAAGGTTTTATTGCAATATAAGGGTCACATTTATTTTGAATATACTATTCCGAGAATGGGCCAAAGAATAGATGTTTTACTTATTATAGAATCGGTAATATTCGTTCTTGAATTTAAAATAGGAGCATCTAGATATCATCCAAGTGCAATTGATCAGGTTACGGATTATGCACTAGATTTAAAAAACTTCCACGAAACCAGTCATGATAAATATATTATACCAATATTAATTGCTACTGCTGCAATCGATACAATTTCGTTTGTAGAATTTACCCAACAAGAGGATAAACTCTTCCAAACGCTTAAGGCTAATCCAAATTTGCTTAATGAGGTAATTGGTAAAACACTTCAATTAGTTGAGAAAGAAAAAATAAATATTGGCCTTTGGGAAGCTGGGAAATACCAACCAACACCAACCATTATTGAAGCAGCAATGGCTTTATATAATCATCACAGTGTTGAAGATTTAGCAAGAACAGATGCTAGCGCTATCAATTTAACCGAAACCTCAGATGCGATCTCTGAAATAATTACTCGTTCAAAAGCAAATTCAAGGAAATCAATTTGCTTTGTGACGGGTGTTCCAGGTGCAGGTAAAACATTAGTAGGCCTAAATATTGCTACAAAACACATTGATAAAAAAAGTTCATTATACAGTGTCTTTCTTTCTGGGAATGGCCCATTAGTTGCAATTTTGAGGGAAGCATTAACAAGAGATAAAGTTAAACGTGAAAAAGATTCAGGAAAAAAAGTAACTAAGAAGCATATTTTTAGCGAAGTAAAGTTGTTTATTCAAAATGTTCACAATTTCAGAGATGAATATTTAACTGATGAAGGTGCTCCAAATGAACACGTAACCTTATTTGATGAAGCACAAAGAGCTTGGAATTCTACTCAGACCATTAATTTTATGAGACGGAGAAAAGGAAAGGAATTTAAAATATCGGAACCCGAGTTTCTTATTTCCTGTATGGATCGTCATAAAGATTGGGCTGTAATTGTTTGTCTTGTTGGTGGAGGACAAGAAATTAATACTGGAGAAGCTGGCATAAGTGAATGGTTAAATTCACTACAAAAATCGTATCCTAAATGGGATGTTTATATTTCTCCTCAGTTAAATGACAGTGAGTATGCAACTTCAGAAGTCTTACAAAAAATTGAAGCTGCTAGAAAAGTGAATTATGATCCTAAACTTCATCTTTCTGTTTCTATGCGCTCATTTAGAGCTGAAAATGTTTCACTATTAATTAAACAAATTCTCGATTTAGAAATTGAACAAGCTAAGACAACATTGAATAACATTCACAAAAAATATCCTATTATAATTACTCGTGATATTAAAAAAGCTAAAGAGTGGTTAAGAAATAATGCAAGAGGTACAGAAAGATACGGAATAGTTGTTTCTTCACAAGCTGAAAGATTAAAACCTCAAAGTATTTTTGTTAAGTCTCCTATGAATCCTATCCATTGGTTTCTTAATGGAAAAGATGATACAAGGTCTTCATACTATTTAGAGGATGTTGCAACAGAGTTTCATGTTCAAGGGCTGGAATTAGATTGGGTATGTGTTACTTGGGATGCTGATTTTAGATACACAGAAAATGGATGGCAACACTGGTCGTTTAAGGGAAATAAATGGCAAAAAATTAAAAAAATGGAAAGACAAAATTATTTGAAAAATGCATATCGAGTTTTGCTTACCCGAGCTAGACAAGGAATGATAATCGTAGTACCAGAAGGAAATAAAGAAGATCATACTAGACCCGCAAAGTTTTATGATCCCACTTATCATTATCTAAAAGAAATTGGTATTAAGGAAATTTAGTTCGAATAACTTCTAATTTCTTCTTTAAAAACTCTTTTCACATTTCCTTTTTCCTCACATCTCTCTATATTAATTAAATAACAAAAGAGGTAGCCAGATGAAATCAGCAGTTATATTTTTGCTCGGTCTTTTTATTTTTGCCGGTTGTTCTGAGAAAAACGAAAAGAAAATGAGTGATGAGGAATCAATTGTATCAAAGCATATTACATACACAGCGGACGGTACAACGCTTAAAGGTTACCTGGCATACGACAGCAGCATAAAAGGGAAAATGCCGGGAATTTTAGTCGTGCACGAGTGGTGGGGAATGGATGATTACGCTGAACATCGCGCCGAGATGCTGGCAAAACTTGGTTACGTTGCCTTTGCGCTGGATATGTACGGTGACGGGGTAACAGCAGATCACCCGGCTGATGCACAGAAGTTTGCAATGGCTGTGATGAGTAAAATGGATACCGCTCGCGACAGGTTCAATGCGGCATTAAAAATATTAAAAGAGCAGCCGGAAACAGACACATCACAAATTGCGGCTATAGGTTACTGCTTTGGTGGAGGAGTTGTTTTAAGAATGGCTCTTGCCGGTGCGGACCTGAAAGGAGTGGTGAGTTTTCACGGCGATCTGCCGGCAGGCCCTGTTAAAGATCCGGGAAAAGTTAAAGCAAAAATTCTGGTCTGTAACGGCGCCGCTGATCAATTTAATCCGAAAGAAAAAGTGGAAGAGTTTGAAAAAAATATGAAGGATGCAGCTATAGATAGTAAAGTGATTAATTATCCGGATGCGATGCACAGTTTTACAAATCCTGCAGCAGACAGCCTCGGCAAAAAATTCAGTCTGCCTATTGCGTATAATAAAAATGCTGACGAGAAAAGCTGGGTGGATATGCAGGCTTTCTTTTGTGAAATCTTTAATTTTTAGTGGTAGTGGAATAACTTGTTACGCACATTATTCCTTTTTATAAATCATATTCCTCATTCTCGCCAAGTGACCATTTGAGAGGATTCAGGTCAATATATTTTCTTATTCGGTAAAGATCCTTTTCATTACGGATTATGTGATCATAAAATCGAGGTTGCCATTTAAAAGATTTGTAACCGGATTTACGGATACGTTTTGTTACCGCCGATTTAAAACTGCCGACGACATTTCCGAGTGATGGGGTATGCATTCGTAGAGACGGGGCATGCCCCGTCTCTACGACATTTAATATAATAATCCCGTGAATATGATTTGGCATAACCACATAATAATCAATCTTTACGTTTTTAAAATGAAGAGGAATTTCTTCAAATAATTTTGAGGCAATCCTTCCCTGATCGCTTAATTCCATTTTCCTATTTTCAACGCTTCCAAACCACTCCTTCATTCCCCTTGTACAAATCGTAACATAATACCACGCGGGGTTTGAGTAATCATATCCCTTAATCCGTGTGGATTCAATGCGGTATTTATTTTTGAAGAGCCCCATTTTCTAAAAGAATAATAAAGAGAAATAATAAATGCAACTTTCCTTATTTTTATACTAGTAATTATTTTACTAAGGCAAAGGATTGATACTAAGCGCGATAACTGTAAAAAAGAACTATTTAATCTGGTTTATACCACTTTTAATAATATCTACTCTAATTCTTATTGCAAAGTCCCCGGTATTTTATCAACATCCTGATAAACTTTCCATTGGAATTACGCTGGATTTTGTAATTACACTTCCGCTGGTATTTTGTTTTTTAATCAGGAATAAAAATATTTCCTGGATAGCTGTATCACTTGTCGCTACTTTAGGAATTATACTTGCGGGTTTGGTCCTTCCCAAAGATCATCAACAATTGCTCTCGCATATAAGATTGGTCGCCTATTCCCTGATGGAAGTACTGGTCATCGCCTTTTTCATTACTAAAACCAGGAAAGCAAGAAAAACATACAATGCACAAAAAAATATTTCATTTGATTTTTATACGGCACTAAAAAAAGCAGTTTCGGAAGTAGTACCGCAAAAAATCTCAAATTTACTCTCGACAGAAATTGCTCTTTTTTATTATGGATTCTTCAATTGGACTAAAAGAAAACCGGCAGCCAATGAGTTTACCTGTCATAAAGAGAACGGCACTATAGCAATTTTCTCAGCAATAATTTTTATAATATTCGTGGAAACAGTGGTCCAGCATATTCTCATCGGACTTTTGAACGCCACGGTTGCCTGGATTATTACAATTGTCAGCCTCTACAGCATGGTGGTTTTGATTGGTGCCGCAAGGTCATTGAGTAAAAGGCCCGTAGTGATTACAGAAAATGAATTTTACCTGCGCTACGGGATTTTGGCAGAAGCAGAAATCCGGCAAAGCAATATTGATTCTGTGAAAATTTCTCCACAGACAGTTAAATTTAATAAAGAGATTATCCCTCTTTCACCACTTCATAAACTTGAAAATACAAATGTAGTCATTCATCTTCGGGAAGAGAGTACACTGAAAGGTTTCTACGGCAAGCAAAAAAAATTCAAATCGATTGCCTTTTTCATAGATGATTTGGCACGATTCAGAAAACTGATTGGAAATTCAATTATCTCCTGATATTTATGCCAGATTTTCTTCCATAACCCCCTAAAACTCCGTCTTTCTGCATAAAAAATCATTGATTTTATTACTACTCATTAGTATATTTAAAGCTCTTTTTGATAAAAACTAAATTTTGATAGGACAGGTACGATGAAAAAAGGTATTCATCCAAATTACAGGCCGGTGGTTTTCCAGGACGGATCCTGTGATTTTGCAATTTTAACGCGTTCAACAATTAAAACGGAAGACACTATTGTCTGGAACGACGGCAATACTTACCCGTTGGTAAAACTTGAAATTTCAAGCGGCTCACACCCGTTCTTTACAGGAAAACAGAAATTGCTGGATACTGCAGGTAGAGTTGAGAAATTCAATAGAAAATACGCTAAGAAAAAATAGGTTTTAATTTCCTTATTTTTTCGTTATAAATTCCCGTCAGATGACGGACAAGTTTAGCCAGGTTTGCCTGGCTTTTTTTGTGTGGGACGGAATAAGCAAAACCATTTATCATTTTTCTATTGTTTTATAGATAGAAATTTTCAATTTTATGGCTCTTTTCGTAGCAGCCTTTTTAGAAAAGCATTTAACAAAAAATAAAATAATATGGACAAGAAAAAGAAAAACATAATTTTTGCAGTCATCCTTGTAGCTGTGATTGCAATTCTGCTCATTATAAAATTCAGCTCTTCAGATTCCGGTATGCAGGGTGGAATGGGCGGTCCCGGAGCGGGTGGTCCTGTTCCTGTAAAAGCGCACATTTTAAAGCCGCAAAAACTTAACAACAATGTTAATACCACTGGCAGTGTGCTGGCAAACGAGTCTGTTGAATTGAAAAGTGAAACATCCGGCAAGGTCGTTAAAATTCTTTTTAAAGAGGGAAGCCGTGTTAAAAAAGGCGATCTACTTTTAAAGATAAATGATGAAGAACTTCAGGCTCAGCTTCTCCGTGCAAAATCAGCTTTAAAACTTGCGCAGGAAAATTTCGGAAGGCAGAAGTCTTTGTATGAAAAACAGGGAATAAGCAAGCAGGCACTTGATGCGGCACAGAATGATCTGAATGCCAAAACAGCGGATCTTGCATTAATAAAAGCACAGATCGATAAAACAGAAATCATTGCGCCGTTTAACGGGCAGATCGGTTTGAAATATGTAAGCGAAGGAAGTTTTGTAAACTCTTCTTCCAACATCGCAAGTCTTCAGGATATTGATCCGATAAAAATCGATTTTTCAATTCCGGAAAAATATGCCGGCTTTGTGAGGAAGGGAGACAAGATTACATTCAGAGTTTCCGGGAACGATAAAGTTTTTACAGGAACTGTTTTTGCAATTGAACCACAGATTGATATTGACACGAGAACGCTTAAGATCAGGGCAATTGCGCCAAATGCTAAAGGTGAAATTCTTCCCGGCTCTTTTGCAGATGTAACATTAATACTTAAAGAAATTAATGAAGCCCTTATGGTTCCGACACAGGCAATAATACCGATTTTAAAAGGACAGAAAGTTTACCTGTATAAAAACGGTGTTGTTTCCCAGGCTGTAGTTAATGTAGGAATAAGAACCGATACACAGGTTCAGCTTACGAGCGGGGTTAGCGAGCAGGATACTGTTATCACAACGGGCGTTCTCCAGATTATGCCCGGCGTTCCAGTAAAAATCACAGATTTCAACTAAAAAGATTTTGAATTTATGAGTTTATCATCATTAAGTATTAGAAGACCGGTACTGGCGATTGTGATGTCAATTGCTGTTGTACTGTTCGGAATTATCGGGTATACATATCTTGGTATCAGAGAGTATCCCGCTGTTGATCCGCCTATTATTACAGTAAGCACATCGTATACAGGCGCAAATGCCGATGTAATTGAATCGCAGATAACAGAACCGCTTGAGGAATCAATCAACGGTATAGCGGGAATTCGTTCACTTACTTCTGTAAGTCGTGACGGACGTAGTACAATTACAGTTGAGTTTGATATCGATGTAAATCTTGAAACTGCCGCGAACGATGTGCGTGATAAAGTTTCGCGTGCTATCCGCTCGCTGCCTCCTGATATTGAAAACCCGATTGTCTCAAAAGCCGATGCGAATTCTTTCCCGATAGTTTTTATGAACCTGCAGAGCGATACAAAAAACCTGATGGAGCTTTCTGAATTAGCTAACAATGTATTTAAAGAAAGATTCCAGACTATTCCGGGTGTAAGTTCCGTGCAGATTTGGGGAGATAAAAAATATTCAATGCGTCTCTGGCTCGATCCGGCAAAGATGGCGGCTTATCACCTTAGTCCCGTTGATGTGAAAAATGCGCTTGCCCGGGAAAACATAGAACTTCCTTCGGGTATTATTGAAGGAAACAACACGGAACTTTCAATCAGGACGATTGGAAGGCTTTCAACTGTTAAGGAGTTTAATAATCTCATCGTATCTGAAAAAAACGGCAGCCTGGTGAGAATGAAAGATATCGGCCACGCAGAACTTGGTCCGGAGAACATGAGAACTATCCTTAAGCGAGACGGAATTGCGATGGTTGGTGTTGTTCTTATTGCGCAGCCCGGTGCGAATAGCATTGCTATTACTGATGAGTTTTATAAAAGACTGGACCAGATAAAAAAATCTATGCCTTCCGATCTGAAAGTCGGGATTGGCTTCGACGTTACCACATATATAAAAGATTCAATTACTGAAGTAGAGCAGACAATCTTTTTAGCTTTTTCACTTGTTGTACTTATCATCTTTTTATTTTTAAGGGACTGGAGAACAACAATAATCCCGATCATAGCCATACCGATATCACTTATCGGAGCTTTCTTTATAATGTATATAGCTGATTTCTCTATAAACGTGCTGACTTTGCTTGGAATTGTGCTTGCGATAGGAATTGTGGTGGATGACGCTATTGTTGTGCTCGAAAATATTTACGCCAAAATTGAAGACGGGATGAGTCCGCAGGATGCGGCAACACGCGGATCAGCCGAAATCTTCTTTGCTATTCTTTCAACAACAATCGCTCTCGCATCTGTATTTCTGCCGGTAATCTTTTTGCAGGGATTAACCGGACGACTTTTCCGGGAGTTCGGAATTGTTATTGCTGGTTCAGTAATTATTTCAGCATTCGTGGCTTTAACGTTAACACCGATGCTTGGCGGAAAAATTCTGAAGGCGCGCGATAAAGAAACACATAGCTGGTTCTATCTGAAAACAGAGCCGTTCTTTGTGAGAATGAATGAATGGTACAGATCAACTCTGAATACCTTTATGACAAAACGCTGGATCGCGTTTTTTATAATGGGCGGGTCAATTGCACTAATTTATGTGTTGTTCATAACTACTCCGTCAGAGCTGGCGCCTCTTGAAGACAGAAGTAGTTTAACAATTTCTGCAACTGCGCCTGAAGGAACTACATTTGATTATATGGATCATTTTATGGATGAGCTTATCTCACTCATCAAAAAAGATGTTCCTGAAAATGACGGAATTATTTCGGTTACATCCCCGGGATTCGGCGCATCGGGTTCAACAAACTCCGGTTTTGGTTTTGTAATTCTTTCTCAGCCAGATAAAAGAAAGAGGTCGCAAAGTGAAATTGCCGGCGCGCTTACCGGGGAGGTAAGTAAATTGACGGAAGCACGTACTTATGTTGTTCAGCAACAGACAATTGGTTCAAGAGGATTCGGACTACCCGTGCAGTATGTTTTGCAGGCACCTAATTTTGAAAAACTGAGAGAAGTACTGCCTAAATTTACTGCCGCTGCCCAAAAAGACCCGACTTTTGCTTTTGTCGATGTAAACCTGAAGTTCAATAAACCGGAACTTCGCGTGACAATCGACAGGGAAAGAGCGAAAACTCTCGGTGTTACTGTTGCTGATATTACACAAACAATACAGTCTGCGTTTAGCGGACAGAGATTCGGATTTTTTATAAGAAACGGAAAACAGTACCAGGTTATCGGCCAGGTTGACAGAGCGGACAGGGACGCGCCTATTGATCTGCGTTCGCTTTCAGTCAAGAATAGCAGAGGGGAGATGATACAACTTGATAACCTTGTTCACATGGTTGAGGAAAGTACTCCACCACAATTGTACAGGTATAACCGCTATGTTTCTGCAACTGTAAGCGCAGCGCTTATGCCGGGTAAAACAATTGGCGACGGTATTAAAGCAATGGATGCTATAAAGGCAAAAGTTCTTGACGATACTTTTTCTACTTCACTTGATGGGCCTTCAAAAGATTACGCTGAAAGTTCTTCAAGTCTGCTTTTCGCGTTCATGCTTGCAATCATTCTAATTTATCTGGTGCTTGCCGCGCAGTTTGAAAGTTTCAGGGATCCGTTTATTATTCTTTTCACGGTTCCTTTGGCTATTGCGGGCGCTCTTGTTTCCATATGGTATTTCAACCAGACACTGAACATTTTCAGTGAGATTGGAATTATTATGCTTATTGGTCTTGTTACAAAAAACGGTATTCTTATAGTAGAGTTTGCAAACCAGAGAAAAGCACAGGGACTTTCAAAAATAGATGCTATTGTTGATGCAGCCGCCGCAAGGCTTCGTCCGATTCTGATGACTAGTTTATCAACTGTACTTGGTATTCTCCCGATAGCGCTTGCGCTCGGTGCCGGATCTGAAAGCCGTACATCAATGGGTATAGCGGTAATAGGTGGACTTATTTTCTCAACGGTTCTTACTTTATATGTTATACCGGCCGTATATTCTTATTTCTCAAGGTCAACTGCAACAGTATCTAATGTAACTGAGGAATTGGAAGATTAGAATTTTATTAAACTAAATTTTTAAGAAGCATGAAAGAAAAAATTAAATACCTTGCGGATGAATTATATGTTCCTAATTGTCATTACGAATCCCGGTTTTGCCGGGGTGAGAAATCTGATTTTAGAAAAAGATTTCTTAGTCGTCCGTTAGAAAACGGACTCCATCGAAATGACAGAGTGATAAAATTATTATTCGTTTTTGCACTTTTGTTATTCTCAAACTCACTCTTTGCGCAGGAAGTCCTGACACCTCAGGATGCTGTTAAGATTGCACTTGAGAATAATTATTCTATTAAAATTGCGAAAAATGAAAAAAATATTGCAGAGAATAATTCAAGTGCTGGCAATGCAGGTTTTTTGCCTACAGTTGATGCTTCGGGTTCTTATACCAGGTCATCAAATGATACAAAACAGAATTATTCAAACGGCCAAACTGTTAATGTTAACGGTGCGATAAATAAAAATTATGCTGCCGGAATAAATTTAAACTGGACCATTTTTGACGGGCTGAAAATGTTTGCCTCACTGGATCAATTGAAAGAATTGAAAAAGATCGGTGAGACGAGTTATAAAAAGGCTGTTGAACAAAATATTTCTGATGTACTTGCTACATATTATGATATTGCAAGGCGGGAACTTCTGCTTCAGGTTATCAAAAAAAATGTTTCTATATCTGAAGAAAGATTAAAAATAGTAGAAAATGAAAAGTCTGTTGGATCAGCATCTAAATTTGATTTTTTAAAAGCCCACGTAGATTTGAATACTGATAAATCCGCGTTGATGAACCAGGAACAATCTCTACAGGTGGCAAGAACAACATTAAACAGGTTGCTGGGCAGAGATATAAACTCGGACTTTTCTATTCAGGATACAATTGTTGTTAATAAGAACCTGACATTCAGCGATTTAAAATCTGTTACGATGGATAAAAACAGTGATTTGATGATAGCAAAGCAAAATAAAAATTTATCCGAAGCTCAACTAAGACTAGAAAGAGCTGATTTGATGCCGAAGATAAGTCTGAACCTTGGTTACAACTATACAAAATCAGAATCTGGTGCGGGATTTTTTATCTCAAGTAAGACGACAGCTTTTAGTTACGGGGCAACCGTTTCTCTTAATCTGTTTAATGGTTTAAATACCAGGAGAAGGATGGAAAACGCCCAGGTGGGAATTGAAAGTAGCGAGTATTCCTACAACCAGTCACTTCAGCAGGTTAATGCAGATTTAAAAAATACGTATCTTAAATACGCTAACAGTCTTCAACTGATAAATCTTGAAAGTCAGAATTATAAATCGGCAGAGGAAAATGTTGATCTGGCACTGGAGAAACTTCGTGTTGGGGCAATCACTCCGCTGGATTTTCGTACTTCTCAGAAAGATATGCTAGACGCAAAAAGCCGCTTAGTCTCTGCACAGTACGACGCAAAAACTGCGGAGACAGATCTGCTTAAAATCAGCGGTCAGTTATTAAAGAGTGTGAAGTAAATTCCGTAGGAATGATACTTCAATAATTTATTCTTACCATCTTTATTAAGGTTAACACCCCGATAAATCGGGGTGTTATTCTAAATTTTAGGCCATTAGGCTTCCCGGTCACAAGATCATGCTTCGGGCTAGCATAATATCCCACCTTTCTTCCATAACTCTCTATATTTACAGAAGATTATTAGCTCAAAAAATGCTAAATTTAAAATCAAATTAAATTAATGAGAATTCTATGCAGCTTTGCATTTTTGAGGACATCAAATACGCAAATTTTGAGCCGTTGAGCCTGTCAAGGCCGGTTTATGAGCTTGTCTGCGGTATATCGACTCTGAAGGAAAAAATTCTCAGGAATTTTCCCGGACGTAAATATTCTCTTCACTGCAGGTCTTACCTTGCAGATACATTAAGACAGGAATTCCCAAAGATTTCCGTAAATGAAATCGACGAAGACGAGTGTCTTTTTGTCAATGGCAGATTGCTTAGTGATAAAAATCTCGGCAGAATGTTTAAACTGCGCGATAAAAAAGACAGGGTTTATTTGTATGGCGATACTGTAGTTGCTGCAAGAGTGTCGGGCGGAAATTTAAAAAAACTGAAAGAAAACCTGCCAGATGCAATAAGTAAAGATAGTTTTTTCGGACTCCCGTTTGAAAATGTCGAAACAGAGCTTGTAAATTATACCTGGGATCTGATTAATAGTAATGGCGAAGAAATAGCAAAAGATTTTAAATATCTTACTGCTAAGAATAAAAATGTTAAAAAGAAGCCGAAAAAGGAAATTCATGATGGAGTTCACTTTGTAAATAAAAAAAATATTTACATAGGTGACGGAGTTGAAATAAAACCCGGCTGCGTGATTGACGCTTCGAAAGGCCCGGTTTACATCGATAAAAATGTTATGTTATTTCCAAATGCAGTTATTGAAGGTCCAGCTTATATTGGAGAAAATTCGAAAATAAAAAGCGGTGCTACAATTTATGAAAATGTAAGTATTGGTAAAGTCTGCAAAGTTGGCGGGGAAGTTGAAGATATGATTATGATGCCTTACAGTAACAAACAACACGCGGGATTTATCGGTCATGCTTACCTGGGAAGCTGGGTAAACCTTGGAGCCGCTACCAACAACAGCGACTTGAAAAATAATTACAGTACGGTTAAAATGAATGTTAACGGAAGGGAAATAGATAGCGGTTCACAGTTTCTCGGCTTAATTATGGGTGATCATTCAAAGTCTGCGATTAATTCGATGTTTAATACAGGAACAAATGCGGGATTTTCCTGCAATGTTTTCGAGGCAGGATTTCCGGCAAAACATATTCCTTCTTTTAGCTGGGGAGGAGGAGATAAATTTTCAGCTTATAAAGTTGAAAAGAGTATCGAAACAGCTAAAATAGTTTTTAAAAGAAGAGAAAAAGAATTTACTGAAACGGATGCGGAATTATTCAGAGCAATTTTTGATTTGACAAAAAATGAAAGAAAGGATAAAGGTATTAAATAGTGGAACCAGTTCAATTTGAAGAACATAAAGTAAAAGATCTTTACGAAGGTGTACGCGGCATGGCCGTAAGTATTTTAAATAAAGTAGAACGTACCGATGCTTATCTTGAAAAGCTGCTTGATAACCAATTGAAAAATTCAGAATTAAGCGGTGCAGATAAAGCTTTGTTGTATGAAATTGTTCACGGTGTTGTACGCTGGGGCGGCCGGCTCGACTGGGTGCTTAACGGGTTTTACAAAGGGCAGTTTTCCAAAGCAATCCCTAATTTGAAAAACGGGCTGCGTGTAGCGCTTTACCAGATTTTATTTTTAGATCGTGTTCCTGATTATGCCGCTGTTAATGAAGCTGTGGAATTTGTTAAAAAACTTCAGGGACAAAAACCAGCTGATCTGACTAATGCAGTTTTAAGAAATATAATCAGGAACAAAAACGGTATTCGTTATCCCGATCCGGAATCCGATCTGCCGGGATATATTACCGCATATTATTCTCATCCTCTCTGGATGGTAAAAAGATATATAAAAAGATTTGGGCGCGAAGGTACAGAAAAACTTCTGGCAGCAAATAATGAAAAACCGTTTCTTACTTTAAAGATCAATGCGCTAAAAACAACCCCGGAAGAGTTTAAAAAACTTCTGGATTCGGTGAACCTTAAATACAATCACGGGAAATATTTGCAGGAATTTTTTCAGCTGCAAAATTTAACCAACATTACAGCGTGGGAATATTTTGTTCAGGGCTATTTTAACATACAGGATGAGAGTGCGGGACTAGCGTGCCGTTTGCTCGGTGTAACTCCTAAAATGAGGGTGATCGATCTTTGTGCTGCGCCGGGCGGTAAAACTGCTTATCTGGCCGGGCTTATGCATGACGAGGGAGAAATAGTAGCAATAGACAGGTTTGAAAGCAGGCTGAAAATCTTTAATAAAAATATCGAAAGACTGGGGATTAAATCTGTTAAGACTATTGAAACGGATGCGCTGAATTATGAAGGCGAACTTTTTGACCGTGTTCTTGCGGACGTACCGTGTTCAGGCACCGGAACTCTTTCCAAGAAACCGGATATTAAATGGAAACGAGACCTGCTTGATATCAGAAATATGAATGAAATTCAGCACAAACTTTTATGCAAGGCGGCTACTCTTGTTAAAAAGGACGGTGTTGTCGTTTACAGTACCTGTTCTATTGAGCCGGAAGAAAATTTTGATGTAGTGGATAAATTCTTAAAGTCTCATCCTAATTTTGTACTTAAAAGTGCAGCAGAAGAATTTCCAAAGGAACTGGTTGATGAACACGGTTGTATACAAACACTACCGCAGGTTCACGGGATGGATGGAGCGTTCGCTGCAAAATTAGTTAGAATTGAATAATCTTTGAAATTAATATTAGTTGGTTTTCAATAATTAGAAACCAGGGATTTAAGTTATTATGTTGGAAAAGTTTGCGGAAGAATTAAGAGAAGCCAGGGAAAAAAGTGAAATTACTCTTCAACAAATTGCACAAAAATCACGTATTGATTTAAAATACATTCAGGCAATTGATCGGGGTGATTTTAGTTTTTTACCTGAACTTTATGTAAAGGCTTTTATTAAGCAGTTTGCTAAAATCGTAGGCCTGGATGAACAGGTAACAATAAAAAAGTATGAGGCTGCCAAAACCGGGAGAACTCCAAAAGAAGAAATAGAAACCGAAAAACCCGGGGAAATTCAAAAAGAAGCAGTTTCGGAAAAATCTGTAAATGAAAAGAAAACGGAAGCTCCGAAAATTCAACAGCCTGTAAAATCGTTCCAGGAAAGTACGGAGAAAAAATCCAGTGCTGAGAAGGTCTCTTTTTTCGAAAGGATAAAATCTGATAAAGCAATTCTGGCCGGAGTTATCGGCGGCACATTGGCTATTATATTAGTAGTTGTCTATTTCTTCTTTATAATGCCGGAATCAGATATAATTGTTGCAGAAAAACCTTATGATGAAGTTAGAAAAGAAAATCAGCAGAGATATGTTCCTGATACTAAAACGCAGCAGTTAAATGAAGCAACTACAGTGGCGCCTTCCGATAGCCTGAGGCTGAACATATATGCAAGTGATACAACCTGGATAAGATTGAAGATAGACGGCAGGGAAGTTCAGGAGTTTAAGCTTTACCCGAATAGTGAGAAATCATTAAAGGCTGCGGTTAATGTAAGCATGATAGTAGGAAATGCAGGAGCAACAAAATTAAAACTGGGTGACAAGGAATTAAATTTTACCGGTAAAAAAAATGAAGTCCGATACGTTTTAATTGATAAGAACGGTCTGAAATACATTGATACCCCCCCAACATTTTAGTCTTAAATAAATGTCCGCATCAGCAAAAAAAAGAATAGAAGAATTAAGAGAGCAGATAAGAGAACATGATCACAAGTATTATGTCCTTGCTGAACCCACCATTAGTGATCAGGAATTTGATTTACTGGTAAAAGAACTGGAAAGACTTGAAGGAGAAAATCCCGGTCTTATAACGCCTGATTCACCTACACAAAGAGTAGGAAAAGATATTACGAAAGACTTTAAACCTGTTCAACACCAGGTGCCGATGCTTAGCCTGGCAAACACCTATAACGAAGAAGAACTTTTTGATTTTGACAGAAGGGTTAGAGAAGCACTCCCGGAAGGTGAAAAAGTTGAGTACGTTGTTGAAATGAAAATTGATGGTGCTTCTGTAAATTTAAATTATGTTGACGGCTATCTGAAAACAGCCGCCACACGCGGAGACGGAACAACAGGAGAGGAAATAACAGTTAATGTAAAAACGATAAGATCAGTTCCGCTTAAGCTGAAAAAAACAAAATCAACTCCTTACAAATTGAGCAACATTGAAGTCCGTGGCGAAATTTTTATGAAGCTGGCAGATTTTATTAACTTAAATAAGGAGAGAGAAAAGAACGGGGATAAGCTATTTGCAAACCCGAGGAATTCAACAGCCGGAACACTAAAATTACAGGATCCGCAAATTGTTGCAAAAAGGCCTTTGAATGTTTTTCTCTACAGCCTTCTCAGTACAGAAGATGAATTTAAATCACAGTATGAAAATCTTGAAATATTAAGTAAGCTTGGATTCAGCGTAAATCCGGAACATAAACTTTGCAAGAATATAAATGAAGCACTTGAAGAATGTAAAAAACTCGAAGAAAGAAGAGGCTCACTGGCTTATGAAATAGATGGTGCAGTGATAAAAGTAAATTCTGTCAGACAGCAAAACATTATTGGCAGTATTGCCAAATCACCACGTTGGGCAGTGGCTTACAAATTTAAGGCCAAACAGGCATTTACTAATGTTAATAAAATTACCTGGCAGGTTGGTAGAACTGGCGCTGTTACTCCTGTTGCGGAGCTTGATCCTGTTTTCCTGGCGGGTTCAACTATAAGTCGGGCAACACTTCACAACTTTGATGAAATAACAAGAAAAGATATTCGTGAAGGAGACAAGGTTGTAATAGAAAAAGGCGGAGATGTAATTCCAAAGGTTGTTTCTGTTGTGACTTCGGAAAGAGGAAAAAATGTTAAACAAACAAAGCCTCCGGAAAAATGCCCGGTTTGTAATTCGTATTTATTTAAGCCCGAAGAAGAAGTTGCATATTATTGTCAGAACACCGAATGTCCGGCACAGATAAAAGGAAGAATTGAACATTTCGCCTCACGCGGAGCAATGGATATAGAGGGTCTGGGAGAAGCACTGATAGATTTGTTTGTTGATAAGGGCTTTCTTAGCTCATACGATGATATTTACGACCTGAAAGATAAAAGAGAAGGCCTTATAGAAATAGAAAGACTTGGGGAAAAAAGTGTTAATAATCTTCTTAAATCGATTGAAGAAAGTAAAGCGCAACCATTTAACAAAGTGTTATTTGCTATCGGCATTCGATATGTTGGTGCCGGAGCTGCAAAAAAGCTTACGGAATATTTCGGATCAATTGTTAAATTGATGGAAGCTTCAGAAGATAGTATCTTAGCTGTACACGAAATTGGTCCAAGCATAAGCACGAGTGTGAGAGAATTCTTCTCAAACAAAAAAAATGTAAAGATTATTGAGAAGCTAAAGAAACATGGACTTATTTTCGAATCAGAAAAAAAGAAAGTGAAGGAAAATTTCTTTAGGGAAAAAACTTTCGTAATTACTGGTACACTTTCTAAATTTTCGAGAGAAGAAGCGGGAGAAAAAATTTCTGAATTGGGCGGGAAAGTTACTTCCAGCGTTAGCAAAAAAACGGATTACCTGATATGCGGTGAAAATGCTGGCTCAAAATTAACAAAAGCAGAAAAACTGGGTGTGAAGATACTTAGAGATAATGAATTTATTGAAAAGCTTAAAGAAATTTAAATGATTAATTATATAAAAGAAAAAATAGCATATTTTATTATTGAAAAAAGATTGAAGAACAACAATTCTTCCGGACGATCATTTTCAAATTTCTTAAACAAAACTTTCACGTTTCTCGTGATAATGCCCGAGGAAGAAAATGATTTTCAAAAAAGTATGGAAGTGCTGAAATATTTGAATGAAAAAGGTAAGAACATTACAATATTTAGTTACGATTTCAGAAGAAGCCTGATAAACCAAAAATTCAGGCCAGCAACAATTGAGTACGGGCTGATAGACCGAACAAAGCTTGGTTTGCCATCAAAAAGAGTGGCCGGGGAGCTTGAAAAGAAAGAATTTAATGCAGTTATAGATTTGAACAGAAAGTACAACCTGTTTTGCAGTTTTTCGGCAAACCTGGTGAAATCACCGCTGAGAATCAGTTTCCGTAAAAAGGATTCGGACAAATTTTATAACATTCAAATAACAGATAACGAAGATAATTCGGAGATTTCATATAAAAATTTCTTAAATTGTCTTCAAATGTTTTAGGGAAAAAGTATGAATTTTGAAATTAAAAAAGTTAATGACATTACCATTTTCAAATTGAATGAAAAAAGACTTGATACTAATATTTCAGGGTTAGTAAAGGGTGAATTTACACTTTTACTTAAAGTTGAAGGAGCCGCAAAATTAATCGTGGATTTGAGTGAAGTCGAATCCTGCGATAGTTCTGGCTTAAGCTCACTGCTTGTTGCCAACCGAATATTAAACACAACCGGTGGAAGCCTTAGAATCGCAGCACCGTCTGAGAAGGTTTACTCACTTATAAAGATAACACAACTCGAAAGAGTCCTGCCCGTCTGTAAAACTGTCGATGAAGCGTTCGCTGAATTAGATAAAGAATAGGAATTCATTTGGAAGGAAGAACGCTCGATTATATAATAATAATTCTTTATTTAATCGGTGTCGCAGTATTCGGGATAGTTTCTGGAGGGAAACAGAAAACTGTAAAAGACTATTTTGCCGGATCCAGATCAGTTCCATGGTGGGCAGTCTGTTTTTCAATTGTTGCTGCCGAAACAAGTACTCTTACTTTTATATCCATCCCCGGATTGGCTTACATTGCAAATTTGAATTTCCTTCAGGTAACCATAGGATATCTTATAGGAAGAGTAATTGTCGCTTATATTTTTCTTCCGGCATATGATGAAGGAAATCTAAAAACTGCTTACACTTTTCTTGAGAACCGCTTCGGCGGGAAAACAAGATCATACGCTTCTGTTGTCTTTTTATTTACCCGCACTGCCGCCGATGGAGTAAGGCTTTTTGCAACAGCAATTCCTCTTAAATTAATGCTGGATATTAGTTATCCTTTGGCAATTCTTATTATTGCAGCGGTTGCTCTCATATATACCTATACCGGGGGGATGAAAGGAATTATCTGGGTGGATGTTATTCAAATGTTTATTTACCTGGGCGGGGCAATTCTTGCAGGAATATTTTTACTAAATCTATTACCGGGCGGTTGGGGTTATGTAGTCCAGGCAGCTTCGGGCAGTAATAAGTTTAATATTATTAATTTAGGGTTCAATAGCGGAATCAACGGATTTTTCAGCCAGCCTTATACGCTTATTGGCGGACTTTTGGGCGGGGCTTTTCTCTCAATGGCATCTCACGGTACGGATCAACTTATAGTGCAGAGATTGCTTTCTACAAAGAGTCTGAAGGACAGCCAGAAGGCCATCATAGGAAGTGGAATAATTATAATCATCCAGTTTGCAATTTTTCTTGTACTTGGGGTAATGCTTTACGCTTATTATGGCACAATGAGCGTTAAATCAGATGAAATATTTCCGATGTTTATTATTAATGTTCTGCCGCCGGGAGTGACGGGGATTATTATTGCCGGACTTTTTGCGGCGGCAATGTCAACGCTCGCAGGGTCAATGAGTTCCCTTTCTTCTTCAACAGTACATGATCTTTACATCCCATATTTTGGTGCTGATAACAATGAAGAAAAGAAACTAAAGATATCAAGGATATTTACAATTATATGGGCAGTTTTATTAATATGTTCAGCGCTATTTTTTATGAATACTTCACGTGCGGTTGTTGAACTTGCACTTAGTATAGCATCATTTACTTACGGCGGACTTCTGGGTACATTTTTGCTCGGAGTGATTAATAAAAAGGCAAAAGAAAGGGATGCGCTTACCGGTTTTACTGTGGGTATTTTAGTTATGATATTTGTAATTTCACTCAAATTAGTTGCGTGGACATGGTTTACGCTGATTGGCGTGATTGCTACTCTCATATCCGGCAGCCTGATGAATTATTTTACGGGAAAAAATATTAATAGAAAATTGAATGTCTGAAAAAAAAGAACATTTATTAAAAACCGTATTCGTGCTCAGCATTATTACTATCGTATATAATCTGATTGAAGGTGGAATTTCCATTTACTTTGGAATGCACGATGAAACTTTAACACTTTTCGGTTTTGGTGTTGATAGCTTTGTTGAGGTTATTTCAGGGATTGGTATTGCTCATATGATAATTCGTATGAGACAATCAGAAAATATAATTAAGGATAATTTTGAAAAGACTGCATTGAAAATTACTGGTACCGGATTTTATTTGCTCACAGTGGGGTTAATTGCAGGGTCTGTAATAAATATTTTGCAGAATGTGAAACCTCATACCACCTTTGCTGGTGTAATAATCTCAATAATTTCAATTTTAACAATGTATTTTTTAATGAATGCCAAGTTGAAGGTAGGTAACAAAATTGGTTCGGAAGCTGTGATTTCCGATGCTAAATGCACAAAAGCATGTCTACAACTTTCTGTTATTCTTCTGGTAGCAAGCATTTCATACGAAATATTTCATCTTCAATATATTGACACAATTGGTTCTCTTGCAATAGCATATCTTACATTTAAAGAAGGGAGAGAATCATTTGAAAAAGCACATAAAAGTGATTTTAAATGTTGCGATGATGACTAACTTAAAATTTTATTTTGGACTAATATGAAAATCAGATTACTATTTTTTATTTTCTTATTATTTGTTCTATCTAGCTATACAATATTTGGCCAGGGATATGAACGTATAAATAAGCCCGAACTTCAAAAAGAGATCATAGCACTTTACCAGAGAGACCAGTATATTAGAAAAGAAATTTACCAGAATGGGAAAGTAAAAACGCTTGATTTTGATGGGCAAAATAAATTGAACAAGCTCAATAATTTTAACGTTAATCGATTAAAAACGATCATAAAAAAGCATGGTTGGCCGGGAATCAGCCAGGTTGGGCAGGTTGCAGAAGGTGATGCCTGGGCCCTTGTTCAACATGCAGATAATAATCCAGAGTTTCAGAAAGATTGCCTGAAGCTTTTACAGAAAGCGTATAAAAATGGGGATACAAAAGGAATGCAGCTTGCTTTTTTAACGGATCATATCCGTATCAAAGAAGGAAAGGCACAATTATACGGTACGCAGGCAAAAATTGATTTCGAAAATCAAAAGTTTAATTTTTTACCCATTGAAGATTCAGTTAATATTGATAAGAGAAGAGATAAACTAGGGCTGATGCCCTTGAAAGAATATTATAAATTATTAATGGATTCATATTTCCCAAAGAACAAAAAATAGTTGTGCATTCCTCGTAAGGCACTATTTTTGGAGGGTTTACGGGCGGAGCAAAAGACCCGTTTAATTATAAAGGTGACGAGCGGTTGGATAATTGATTTTACTTCTTCCCCAATAACATTCCTGTTAAAATAAAGTTTTAATTAGTTTCATATTTTAATGTTCATAATGAATTTAATTCAGAAAATTTATTGGAATTAATTTTTACTTTATTGCCAGCCGTGAAGATTAATAAAAAATATTATTTTAGAATTACTAATTCTGAATTTTGACATGCCGGGTTTTTGAAGTGATAAATATACGAGAATTCTGGTCCGATTCCGGGCGGGGGTTATTTTAAAGACAAAATCTTGAGTGGATATGGAAATTTATTTTCAAGAATTATTATGAAAAAGTTTGGTTAATTAAAAAAAACAGATACTCAGGAAAAAAAGGTTAAAATATTTTTAATATCCCTTTGCCACTGAAAAAAAATTTATTACATTGCGTTCGTTCATTCTAATCACTGAAACCTTTTAGGCTGTTAAATGGATCAACTCTACATGTCGTTTAACGAAGAAATTCTTCTAAAATTAAAAAACACGAACTGGGAATTTGAATCGAAACCAGACAGCCTAAGTGCCACCAATAAAAATGAAAAATTTATAGAACTTGATCGCAGCAAAACCCTCGACACAAAGACAACAACTCCTAAAAATGAAAATATTATAAGAATTGAATTTTAATTCTTTGAGATAACTGCATAAAAAAAGCTCGTAATAATATCTTGATGGGACTACGATTGTCAATGTATGAACATCCTGAACAACCCCTTCATCAACCTCTTAAATTCTTGCAATATAACTTTTTAGCAACTATCCTGAAGTTCAATATTATACGATTTGATTTAATTTTGATAAGAAACAGTTAAGAGGATCTTAATGCAGCTATTCGATTACCTTATCATCCTGGCATATTTTATTTTCTCAATCAGCATTGCACTTTACTATTCTAAAAGAGCCGGAAAGAGTACTGATGAGTTTTTTCTTTCAGGTAGAAATCTTCCCTGGTACCTTGCCGGACTTTCGATGGTTGCTACAACATTTGCTGCGGATACGCCGCTTGCAGTTACCGAGCTGGTAACAAAGAACGGAATTGCGGGTAACTGGCTGTGGTGGAATTTTGCTTTTGGAGGTTTGCTAACTGTTTTCTTTTTTGCAAAGCTTTGGCGCCGGGCAGGCATAATGACTGAAGTTGAGTTTGCGGAGATTCGCTATTCAGGTAAACCCGCGAGGTTTCTCCGGGGTTTTCGCGCGCTCTATCTTGGACTATTTATGAACCTGATCATTATGGGATGGGTGAATAAAGCAATGGCAACTATTCTGGTTGGAATGTTCGGGGTGCCGGAGTCACAGGTTCTTTATTATGTGTTTGGGTGTATGTTGCTGGTTGCTGTGTATTCCGCACTGTCGGGATTGTGGGGAGTTGTTGTGACCGATGCTTTCCAGTTTTTCATTGCGATGGCCGGGAGTATTATACTTGCTGTTATTGTGGTTTCATCATCACAGGTCGGGGGGATAGCCGGCCTGCAATCAAAACTGCCCGCATTTACTTTTAAATTTTTTCCGACTATCTCAGATACAGCATCATTAGGAGGTGCGTTTGCTTTGACAGTAGCTTCCTTTCTGGCATATGTGGGGATAATCTGGTGGGCCTCCTGGTACCCGGGGGCGGAGCCTGGCGGCGGCGGATATGTTGCTCAAAGGATGATGTCTGCAAAGGACGAAAAACACTCACTTTTTGCGACACTATTTTTCCAGATTGCTCATTATGCTATTCGCCCCTGGCCCTGGATAATAGTCGGATTATGTACACTTCTTCTTTATCCTCATCTTGGTCCTAATGAAAAAGGACTTGGCTACATTTATGCAATGAGAGACTATCTTCCCGTAGGCTTGAAAGGATTATTAGTCGCCGCATTTTTTGCAGCCTATATGAGTACAATTGCTACCCAGCTAAACTGGGGTACATCATATATAATTAATGACTTCTACAAGAGATTTGTAAAAAAAGGAAAAGAAGAAAAACATTATGTAAAAATTTCCCGCGCTACAACAGTTCTGCTTATGTTCATCTCTGTATTTGTTACAATGTTCATTAGTCGAATTTCAGGTGCATGGGAATTTATTATGGAATGCGGGGCCGGCGTAGGACTTGTCCTGATACTTCGATGGTTCTGGTGGAGGATAAACGCCTGGTCGGAAATTTCCGCAATGATAACTCCTTTTATTGTTTATCCGGTAATAAAATATTACGGAATTATTTTTCCGAATACTCTTTTTTATTTAGTTGGCTCCACCACTATAGTTTGGATTACAGTTACATACCTAACACGGCCTACCGATAAAGATGTACTTTTTAGTTTTTACAGGAAAATTCATCCGGGCGGAATTTTATGGAAAGAAATTTCTTCACAGCTCCCTGATGTAAAAAGCGATTCCGGATTTTTTGCAATGTTCGTTAACTGGTTTATGGGGGTTTTGCTGGTTTATTCAATGTTATTCGGAAGTGGCAGTTTTATTTTTGGCGATATTAAATCAGCTATGATATGCCTGGCAATTGCAGTTATTGCCATTCTGATTATATACAGGAATTTATCTGAAAAAGGCTGGAAAACGGTTATTAAATAAGAAACTATTGATAAAAGGCTATAACAAATTCCATTTTTTTGCAGAATTTTAGACTGTACCAAGCCCTTATTTTTTCTTAACTTACATACACATAAAGGCGTAATCTTGTATGGAAGAAAAAACAGAAAAAAATAAATATGGAATGCAGATAAAGATTCTGATCGGGTTAATAACCGTAATCTTAATAGTGTTTATGTTCCCGCGCGGCGAGTCAATTGAATCGGAATTAACAGTTGGTTCAATATGGACTCATGAAGATCTTATTGCA
>Ga0210095_1000110_pt1 | contig 28274 bp, 25 predicted proteins | sample China_Galinas_PW_FD_184861 | JGI IMG/M metagenome (GOLD analysis project Ga0210095, IMG submission 184861) | Wetland microbial communities from San Francisco Bay, California, USA, that impact long-term carbon sequestration - China_Galinas_PWA_D1... | ecosystem: Environmental > Aquatic > Marine >...
GCCGGGATCACGGGTTCGATGCGCGGTGGAAGCCGGCCTGCCGTGCGCTTCTTCTCCACTTCCACGATGTCCTGGCGGGCCGCGGACTGGCGGCGGCCCTCTGCCCGGTCGCGCAGCTCGCCGAGCTTCGCACGGGCCTTCTCGTAGCCCAGCAGGCACACGCGGCCGATCCGGTCCATCACGCTGAACCACGAGATGCCGAGGAACAGGGACACGGACGCGACCCAGATCACGAACAGGAGCGCGCTTGCGCCGAGCAGTTTCATGACCGCCGCGAGCCGCAGCCCGACGATCTGGCCGATGATGCCGCCGGCCGTCTCGTTGAAGCCCGCGGGCGAGAAATGCAGCGTGGCCAGCGCACAGCTCGTGACGAGGGTCGCCACGAAGCCCCCGATCCGCAACGTGTAGTCCATCCGCGTGAGCAAGTGCTGGGTTTTCTGTTCCCGATACAGCATCCAGCCCAGGTAGAACACCATGACGGTGAACAGATACGCCGGACGACCGAAGAAATTGAACAGCAGGTCTGCCAGCAGCGCGCCGACGCGGCCGATGCCGTTGTGGACCTCGCTGCCGCTGGTCGCCTGACTGAATCCCGGATCGGCAGGATCGTAGGTATAAAGTGCGTACCAGAGGATCAGCGCGAGAGCCCCGAACACGTACAGCGCACCTTCCCGGAGCGCGCGCGACACCTGGGCGGAGAGTCCGCTGGTCGACTGTACCTTCTTTTGGGCTCGTGCCATATCTACAGTAAACTGAAATCCATCAAGCGCCGGCCGGAACGCAAATGCCCGCGTCGGCGCCCTTGAAACCGCCGTGACGGGCCGTATTTCAAGGGCTTGAGCGGGCAGATTCTTGCCTGAGCGAATACGGGCAAAATTATACATGACTGAAATACGCCACAGGCGGCTCATCATCCTCGGTTCCGGCCCGGCCGGCTATGCCGCCGCAGTCTATGCGGCACGCGCCAATCTCGAGCCCATGGTCGTCACGGGCGTGGAACAGGGCGGACAGCTGATGACCACGACCGACGTGGACAACTGGCCCGGCGACGTCGAGGGCCTGCAGGGACCGGAACTGATGGACCGCATGTTGCGCCATGCCCAGCGCTTCGATACCGAGGTCGTCAATGATCATATCCACACCGCGGACCTGTCGGTCAGGCCGTTTCGGCTCGATGGCGACTACGGCAGCTACAGCTGCGATGCCCTGATCATCGCGACCGGCGCGACCGCCAGGTACCTTGGACTGCCGTCGGAGGAGGCGTTCAAGGGGCGCGGCGTGTCGGCCTGCGCGACCTGCGACGGCTTCTTCTATCGCGGCAAGGACGTCGCCGTCGTCGGGGGCGGCAACACGGCCGTCGAGGAAGCCCTGTACCTGAGCAACCTCGCCTCGAAGGTGACGCTCGTCCACCGCCGCGATCAGCTCCGCGCCGAGAAGATCCTGCAGGACCATCTGTTCGAAAAGGCGAAGGACGGCAACGTCGAGTTGATGTGGGACCATGTCGTCGACGAAGTGCTCGGCGACGAGTCCGGCGTCACCGGGCTGCGCCTGCGCAGCACGAAGGACGCGTCCGCGACCGACGAAATCGATCTGGCGGGCGTTTTCATCGCGATCGGACACAGTCCGAATACACAACTATTCGAAAACCAGCTCGAGATGAGGAACGGCTACATCGTCGTGCGTTCAGGCATCGAGGGCAATGCGACGGCGACGAGCGTGCCGGGCGTGTTCGCGGCCGGTGACGTCGCGGACCAGGTGTACCGCCAGGCCGTCACGTCGGCCGGCGCCGGTTGCATGGCCGCGCTGGATGCCGAAAAGTATCTCGATGCGCTCGAATCGGACGACCGCGACGTTAAGGCCCCGCACGCGGCGGCGTGACCCGCCGGGGCCCTGATGCAGGTCTCCGTCAATGCTGCGATCGGCGATATCGACGCCGCCGAGTGGAACGGCCTCGGCGACGACGACTGTCCGTTTTTGTGCCACGAATTCCTCGCCGCCGCAGAGGACAGCGGGTCCGTGTCGGCCGCCTCGGGCTGGACGCCGAGGCACCTGACGTGCCGGCAGGACGGACGCCTGATCGGCGCCATGCCCCTCTACGAGAAGTCGCATTCCTGGGGCGAATTCGTGTTCGACTGGGCATGGGCCCGGGCCTACGAGCAGGCCGGGCTCTCGTACTACCCGAAGCTGGTCTCGGCGGTACCGTTCACGCCGGCCCCGGGCCGGCGCGTCCTCACCGCCGGCGGCTCGGACCGCGCGGCCGCGGGCGCGCTGCTGTCGGCTTCGATCGAGCTGGCCCGGGACAGCGACTGTTCGTCGCTGCACGTCCTGTTTCCACGCCAGGACGAACTGGATCGGCTGCATGACGCCGGCCTGCGCTTGCGCAAGGATTGCCAGTTCCACTGGCACAATCGCGACTACGGCGATTTCGACGACTTCCTGGCGACATTCAGCTCGGCGAAACGCAAGAAAGCCCGGCGCGACCGGCGCCGGGTCGCCGAAGCCGGCATCCGGTTCCGGCGCCTTTCGGGCAGCGAGGTCGAGGCGGACCTGTGGCAGGCGGTCTACAGACTGATCAGCATGACCTTCATGCGCAGAGGTTCCCTGCCCTACTTCAATCTCGAGTTCTTCATCCGCGTCGCGACGGCCATGCCCGACAACGTCCTGGTCGTACTGGCCGAACGGCATGGCCAGCTGATCGCGGCAGCCGTTTTCTTCGAGAGCGATTCGGTGCTCTACGGGCGCTACTGGGGCAGCGACGGGGACTACGACGCGCTTCACTTCGAGACCTGCTACTACCAGGGTATCGACTACTGCATCCGGAAAGGGAAGCGGATTTTCGAGCCGGGCACTCAGGGCGAACACAAGATCAGCCGCGGTTTCGTGCCGGTACCCACCTGGTCCGCGCACTGGCTCGTGCATCCCGAGTTCTTCTCGGCCATCGCCGACTACCTGGATACCGAACGCCGACACGTGGACCGATACATGCTGGCCGTCGACGCCCACAGTCCGTATCGCAACGATCTGCCGCCGGCATCCGAAGAGGACGACGCGTGAGCGGCAACCGGATCGTATGGCTGAGCGCCGACGATCCGCCTGACGCCTTTCCTGCGGTGGAGCTGGCGCTCGACGAGCCCGACGGCCTGCTCGCCGCGGGCGGTGACCTGTCTACGCCGCGGCTGCTTGCGGCCTACCGCGCCGGCATCTTCCCCTGGTACGAACAGGGTCAGCCGATCCTGTGGTGGTCGCCGGACCCGCGTTGCGTCCTGCCGCCGTCCGATTACCACCTGGCCCGGCGCATGCGCCAGCTCCTGCGCAATTCGGAACTCGAGATCCGCTTCGACAGCGCTTTTCCGCTCGTCATCCGCGCATGCGCGGCGCCCCGCCGCTCGCAGCGCGGCACCTGGATCACGCCGGACGTAACGGCCGCGTTCGAGCGCCTGCACGACGAAGGCTGGGCGCACTCGGTCGAGGTCTGGAACGGCGACGCCCTGGTGGGCGGACTGTACGGTATCGGCATCGGCCGCGTGTTCTTCGGAGAATCGATGTTCAGTGCCGTCCCGAACGCCTCGAAGTTCGCGCTGCTCGCGCTCGTCGGTCACATGACCGAAAACGCGATGGAGTTGCTGGATTGTCAGGTGGTGTCACCGCACCTGCTCTCGCTCGGCGCGACGACGATTCCGCGCCGGACGTTCATCCAGGTGCTTGAACGCGCCTGTCACCCGTCTGTCCACGCACCGGCCTGGCCGAACTCGCCGGTGCCGGTCCGAGCGCTGCGCGGAGACTGATTGCGACTTCAATTGCATTGAGTCGCCCATTTCTGCACAATTCGCGGGCATTTTGGCACGGAGACAGCCACACCTTGGCGAAAGAAGAAGCAATCCAGATGGAGGGTGTCGTCACAGAGACACTCCCGAACACGACGTTTCGAGTGGAACTCGAGAACGGACACGTCGTGACTGCGCACATCTCCGGCAAGATGCGCAAGCACTACATCCGTATCCTCACCGGTGACAAGGTCACCGTCGAACTCACGCCCTACGACCTCTCCAAGGGCCGCATCGTCTACCGCGGCCGGTAATTACAAAACGGGACTATTCCTTCGGGAGGTGTTCCAGTTCCTTTACGTTACGCTCCGTGCGTAGCACGAGCGTGTCGTCTGGCCCGACCGAGATGCGCACGTGGCCGCCGTCGGCGAGATCACCGAACAGCAGTTCCTCTGCGAGCGGCCGCTTGATGTGCTCCTGGATGACACGGGCCATCGGCCGAGCGCCCATCTTGGGATCGTAACCGCGCACGGCGATCCATTCGCGTGCGGCGTCGTCGAGTTCGAGCGTGACATCGTTCGAGTCCAGCTTGGATTCCAGCTCGACGACGAGCTTGTCCACGACCCTGCGGACGGAGATCTCGTCCAATGACGAGAACTGGATGATCGTGTCGAGGCGGTTGCGGAATTCCGGCGAGAAGGCCTTGCGGATGATCTCCATGCCGTCGCTGCTGTGATCCTGCTCCGTGAATCCGATCGAGGCGCGACTCATCTCCTGTGCGCCGGCGTTCGTCGTCATGACGATGATGACGTTCCGGAAGTCCGCCTTCCTGCCGTTGTTGTCCGTCAGGGTGCCGTGATCCATGACCTGCAAAAGCAGGTTGAACACCTCGGGATGCGCCTTCTCGATCTCGTCCAGCAGCACGACGGCATGCGGGTTCTTGGTCACCGCTTCCGTCAGCAGACCGCCCTGGTCGAATCCGACGTAGCCGGGCGGCGCGCCGATCAGGCGCGACACCGTGTGCCGTTCCATGTACTCGGACATGTCGAAGCGGATCAGCTCGACGCCCATGCACAGCGCGAGCTGCCTCGTCACCTCGGTCTTGCCGACGCCGGTCGGCCCCGCGAACAGGAATGCGCCGATCGGCTTGTCCTCCTCGCGCAGGCCCGACCGTGCCATCTTGATCGCCGAGCTCAGCGCCTCGATCGCAGGATCCTGACCGAAGATCGTCAGCTTGAGGTCCCGATCCAGCGTCCGCAGGGTGTCGCGATCGGATGCCGAGACGCTCTTCGGCGGGATCCTCGCCATCTTGGCGACGATATTCTCGACGACCTCGATGGTGACCCTTTCGCCGTGTTGCAGGCGCATGTTGGCACCCGCTTCGTCGATTACGTCGATCGCCTTGTCCGGCAGCCGCCGGTCGTTGATGTGCCGTGCGGCGAGCTCCGCCGCAGCTTCGAGGGCGCCCTGCTCGTATGTCACGCCGTGGTGCTCCTCGAATCGCGACTTGAGCCCGCGCAGGATGGCGATCGTCTCGGCGATGCTCGGTTCCGGCACGTCGACCTTCTGGAAGCGCCGCGCCAGGGCGTGATCCTTCTCGAAGATGCCGCGATATTCGGCATACGTCGTCGAACCGATACAGCGTATCTCGCCATTCGCCAGCACCGGCTTGATCAGGTTGCTGGCATCCATGACACCTCCGGATGCCGCGCCGGCGCCGATGACCGTATGTATCTCGTCGATGAACAGGATCGCGCCGGGGTCCTTGCGGATTTCCGCGATCACGCCTTTCAGGCGCTTCTCGAAGTCACCGCGATACTTGGTCCCGGCGATCAGCGTTCCCATGTCCAGCGCATAGATCGTGCTGTCGAGCAGGACGTCCGGCACGCGCTCCTCGATGATCATTCTCGCAAGGCCTTCGGCAAGTGCGGTCTTGCCGACACCGGCATCGCCCACGTAGAGAGGATTGTTCTTGCGGCGCCGGCACAGGATCTGCACCGTGCGTTCGATCTCCAGTTCCCGGCCGATCAAGGGGTCGATCTTGCCGTCGATCGCGAGCTGGTTGAGATTGGTGGCGAATTGTTCGAGCGGTGACGCTTCTGCGTCGGATTCGGTCTCGAGAGTGGATTCGTTCTCGTCCGCACCCTGCTCGCCGGGCAACTGCGGCATGCCGTGCGAGATGTAGTTGACGACGTCGAGCCGTGTCACGTCCTGCAGGCTCAGGAAATAGACGGCCTGGGATTGCTTCTCACTGAAGATCGCGACCAGCACGTTGCAGCTCGTGACCTCCTTCTTGCCGCTGGACTGCACATGGAAGACCGCGCGTTGCAGCACGCGCTGGAATCCCAGCGTGGGCTGCACGTCGTTGTCGTCGTCGCTCGCAAGCAGCGGCGTCTGCTCGTCGATGAACTCGGTAAGCTGTCGGCGCAATTCCGGAATGTTCGAATTGCACGCCTTGAGAATCTCGTGAACCTTGGGGATATCCAGCAGAGCGAGCAACAGATGTTCGACCGTCATGAACTCATGACGCCGATCCCGCGCCCTCTGAAACGCCTCGTTCAGGCAGAATTCGAGTTCACTGCTCAACATACCGGTGTCCCACCTCGCTCAGGATTCTTCCATCGTACAGAGTAACGGATGCTGGTGCTGCCTGGCGATACTCATCACCTGTGCGACCTTGGTCTCGGCGATTTCGAAGTTGTAAACGCCGCAGATGCCCTTGCCCTTCGTGTGTACCTCCAACATGACCTGTGTCGCCCGCGTGCGTTCCATCCCGAATATCGATTCGAGAATCTCGACGACGAACTCCATCGGAGTGTAATCGTCGTTGATCAGGATCACCCGATACAGCGGCGGCTGCTTGACCTTGGGCCTGGATTCCTCCACCGCAAGGTCAAGACTGCCCGTGTCGTGCTTGTCCGGTCTCCGTTCGCTCATGGCCCGCCGCGAGTCGTCGTACCGGCGACCCTTGCCGTCATTCGGACCCTCCTCCGGGGCCCACAGGGTTATTATATATGGGGGCCAGACCCTGATCTAAAAGCCGATTCACGGAAATTTCCGTCGTGCCCGGTACGGATCCGGCCCCGCGTATACGGCGACCCCCGGACTTATGTCTATATCATTGCTAAATATAGGATTTTTCAGCTGCGCAGTCTTGTTATCGGAGGACCTCAACCCGTATCATCTTGGCGCTGCGTTTATAGCGGTACGCACAATGCCAGGACGGCCACCCTCATCATGACGACACCCGCAAGATGGTCCGACATCGCGAGCCTCGACGGCACCCGAATTGCCGCCGCGGCCAACCGTCTGCTGCCGCCATGGGTTACGCTGCTGCTCGTGGTGGTCATCGCCTGGCAGCTCGCGCGGATACTCTGGCTGCTGGCACCCGGCCCGGCCGCCGGTGACCCGGTCGAGGTGCCGCCGGGGCAACCGTCGGCGAGTGCGGGCGACGACCCTGAATCGGACGTGCAGACCATTGCCCAGGCGCACATTTTCGGCGAGGCAAGCGCCGAACCCGTTGCGCAGCCGGTCGTCGATGAAACGGAGAATCTGCGCGACACGCAATTCACGAACCTGTCTCTGAAGGGCACCATCGCAGCCACCGTGACCGAGATGGCGGCCGCGATCATCGCCGACGGCAACAATGACGAGAAGGTATATTCGATCGGCGAGCCCGTCACGCCCGGCGCGACCCTGCACGCAGTCTATCCGGACCGCGTCGTACTTAACGAGAACGGCGTACTGACCAACCTGAAGCTGCCGAGGGATTTCCCGGCGGGAAACAGCTCGATGATCCGGCGCAACACGCGGGTGAGCCAGCGCGACGACAACGGGTCCGAGAGCATCCAGGCCGTCGTGGCGCAGAACGTGTCGCAACTCGCGGACGTGATTCGCCCGACACCCTATTTCGTCGACGGCCAGCAACAGGGGTATCGTGTGTATCCCGGACGTAACCGGCAGCAGTTTGCGGCACTTGGCCTGCGTCCGGGCGACCTGATAAAGGACATAGACGGCCAGGCGCTCACCGATCCTACCGAGGCGATGCGCATCTTCCAGAGCCTGGACAACGCAGACCAGGTATCAGTGACCGTGGAACGAAACGGTCAGCAGGAGGTTATCGTATTGAGCACGAGTCAACTGAACCTTACGGACGACAACGAGCAATGAGCCGGATTCTGACCGCACGCAAGCATTTCTGCATCGCCCTGGCACTGTCCGCGGCCTGTCTCATTATCGGGCCCGCCGCGTCCGGACAACAGGCGACGATCACGCCCAACTACAAGGATGCGGACATCCGCCAGATTGTCGAGGCCGTCGGCGATGTCACGCACAAAAATTTCATCATCGATCCTCGCGTCAACGCCAAGGTGACGATGCTGTCGTCGACCCCGATGACCCCGGATGCGTTCTACGAGGCTTTCCTGTCGATCCTGCAGGTCTACGGTTACGTCGCCGTCACTTCAGGCGACGTGATCAAGATCGTGCCCGACGCGACCGCACGGCAATACGCCGGCCCGCTCGGCACAGCCGGCGCGATCGGTCCGGACGACATCGTGACGCAGGTCGTACAGGTACAGAATGTCGCGGCCGCCCAGCTCGTGCCGATACTGCGGCCGCTCATCCCGCAGTATGGCCACCTCGCGGCGCATCAGGGCTCGAACATGCTGATCATCTCGGATCGCGCTGCCAACGTCGCGAGGATGGTCTCGATCATCCGGCGCATTGACCAATCGAACGACGAAGACATCGAGGTGATCCCCCTGGAGCACGCTTCGGCGGCCGAACTGGTCCGGATCCTGACGCAACTGACACAGCAGCCGCGGTCCGATGGAGTTCCGGTGTCGGTCAGCCTCGTGGCGGATTCCCGTACGAACAGCATCCTGATCGGCGGCGACAAGAGCCAGCGCCTCCGGCTCAGGGCACTCATCGCACACCTCGACACACCGCTCGACGAGGGCGGCGACACGCAGGTGCGATACCTGCACTACGCCGACGCGGAAGATCTGGCGACGAAGCTGCAGCAGCATTTCCAGACTCAGGCGCAGGAGGCCGCGCAGCAGTCCGGCGGGGCGGCGACGCCACAGACGGGCGGCGTGACGGTGTGGGCCGATACTCAGACGAATGCCCTGGTTGTCAGTGCCCCGCCGAAGATGATGCGCTCGCTCATGCAGATCGTCGACAAGCTCGACATCCGCCGCGAACAGGTGCTCGTCGAGGCAATTATCGTCGAGGTCACCGCCGACAAGACCTCGCAGCTCGGCGTGACCTGGGCGGTCGAAGGCGCCAGTCAGAACACGCCGATCGGCGTGACCAACTTCCCGGACCTCGGGCCGGGCGTGGTACAGATCGGCGGCGCCGCCGGCAGCGGCGGCCAGGTGGATCCCACCAGCCTGATCGGCAAGGGCATCACGCTCGGCCTCGGCAAGATCTCGGATTCCGGCGTCAGTTTCGCGTCGATACTGACGGCCCTGAGCGGAGACGCCAATACCAACATCATCTCGACACCCTCGATCGTCACCACCGACAACGAGGAGGCGACGATCAATGTCGGCCAGGAAGTGCCGTTCGTGACGGGCTCGTACGCCAATACCGGCGCCGGCGGAGTCGTCGGCGTCAATCCGTTTCAGACCATCCAGCGCCAGCAGATCGGCACCAAGCTGGCGATCACGCCACAGATCAACGAAGGCGATTCGCTGCTCCTCAAGATCTCGCAGGAGATCTCGAGCCTTGCGCAGTCCTCCGCCGGCGCAGTCGATCTCATCACCAACCAGCGTACGATCGATACGACCGTGATCGTCAAGGACGGCGAGATTCTCGTGCTTGGCGGTCTCATCGAGGATACCTTGCGCGAGAGCGACCAGCGGGTCCCGGTGCTCGGGAAGATCCCGATCTTCGGCAATTTGTTCCGGAGCCGCAAGACGGACAAGGTCAAGACCAATCTGCTGGTGTTCATCCGGCCGAAAATCCTGCACGACTCGGCGGCAATCTCGACCGAGACGAATGCGAAATACGACTACATCCGCGGCCTGCAAGAGGGCAAGCTGGGCAGCGTACCGCTTATGCCGGGCGAGCAACGGCCGGTCCTGCCTCCGATCGAAGAACAGAGGGCGCCGGGACCGCCGGCGCAGGAGCAACCGGAGGGCGGCGATTAGCCTCGCGACGAGCCGATGGAAAGCGATACCGAGATCACGCTCGAGAAGGAAACCGCGACGACCGGAGATGTACCGCAACTGGCCACCCGCGTGCTGCCCTTCTCGTTCGCCAAGCGCCACGGCGTCCTGATCCGGGACATTTCCGGCGGTGAGGCCGATGCTGTATATCGCCCCGGCGCCTCCCCGCTCAGTCTTGCGGAGGCGCGCCGTTTTGCCGGCATGCCGTTGCGGCTCTCGCGGGTTTCCGCCGAAGTCTTCGACGCACTGCTGCAGGAATCCTACGAACAAGGCAGCCACAAGGCCATGCAGATGGTCGGCGGCCTCGACGAGGACATGGATCTGCTGCAAGTCGCCCAGGAGTTGCAGGAGCCCTCCGACCTGCTCGAAAGCGACGATGACGCGCCCATCATCCGCTTCATCAACGCGGTACTGACCGAAGCCGTGAAAGACGGCGCCTCGGACGTGCACATCGAACCCTACGAGAACCGCCTCGGTGTCCGTTTCCGTGTCGACGGCGTCATGCGCGAGGTGCTGCAAACACGCCGCATGCTTGCGCCGCTGGTCGTTTCGCGCATCAAGGTCATGTCCAAGCTCGACATCGCCGAGAAGCGCCTGCCACAGGACGGCCGCATCTCGCTGCGCATCGCCGGCCGCGCGGTCGACGTGCGCGTGTCGACGATGCCGTCCGGCCACGGCGAACGCGTCGTCCTGCGCCTGCTCGACAAGCAGGCGGGCCGCCTGGACCTGACCTCTCTCGGCATGGAAGACACGACGCAACACACGATGGACGAACTGATCCACAAGCCGAACGGGATCATCCTGGTCACCGGCCCGACCGGCTCCGGCAAGACGACCACGCTGTACGCGGCGCTCGAGCGCATCAACGACAACAGCCGCAACATCATGACCGTCGAGGATCCCATCGAGTATTTCATCGACGGCATCGGCCAGTCCCAGGTCAACACCAAGGTCGCGATGACATTCGCCCGCGGCCTGCGCGCGATCCTGCGCCAGGATCCGGACGTCGTGATGGTCGGCGAGATCCGCGACCTCGAGACGGCCGAGATCGCCGTGCAGGCCAGCCTTACCGGCCACCTCGTGCTGTCGACGCTGCACACCAATACCGCGGTGGGCGCCGTCACCCGCCTGCGCGACATGGGCGTCGAGCCGTTCCTGCTGTCTTCGAGCCTGATCGGGGTACTCGCGCAGCGTCTCGTTCGCGTGCTCGATCCCGAAACGCGCATCCCCTACACCGCGTCGGACTACGAGTGCAAGCTGCTGGGCGTGGACGCGGCCGACCCGCCGACCCTCTACCATCCCGGCGAAGGTGCCAACGGCGGTTACACCGGGCGTACCGGTATCTACGAGCTAATCGCCGTCGACGATGCGATGCGCGGCATGATCCACAACGGCGTCAGCGAGCAGGATCTCGAGCGCTACGCCAGGACCAAGGGGCCCGGCATCCGCTCCGACGGCCGTCGCCGCGTGTTGCAGGGCGATACGACCGTCGAAGAGCTTCTGCGAGTGACACGCGAGGACTGATTCGTCCAGATGGGTGCGTTCGAATTCGTCGCGCTGGACAAGTCCGGCAAGGAGTCCAAGGGCCTGATCGAGGGCGACACGCCACGGCATGTCCGCCAGATCCTGCGCGAACGTCATCTCCTGCCGGTGAAGGTGACCGAGGTCGCGCAGCGGGAGGCACGTCGCCAGCGCGGTTTCTCCCTGCGCAGCGGCATCGCTCCGGCCGAACTCGCGCTCGTTACGCGCCAGCTCGCATCGTTGTCGCAATCGGGTCTCCCGCTCGAAGAGGCTCTGCTGGCCGTGGGCCAGCAGAACGACCAGCCGCGGACCAAGAGCATCCTGCTCGGGGTGCGCTCGAAAGTCATGGAAGGCCACACGCTGGCCGACGGCTTCGGTGAATTTCCGCAGGCGTTCCCGGAGTTGTATCGCGCCACCGTCGCTGCGGGTGAACAGGCCGGCCATCTCGACGCCGTGCTGGAACGGCTGGCCGAATATACCGAGGCTCGGCAGTCGCTGCGACAGACCATCACCAATGCGATGGTCTACCCGATCGTGCTTGTCATCATGTGCTTCGGCATCATCAGCTTCATGCTCGCTTCCGTCGTCCCCAAGATCGTCAGCGTGTTCGAAAACACCGGCGGCAAGCTCCCGCTCCTGACACGGGGTCTGATCGCGAGCAGCGACTTTCTGCGCCACGACTGGTTCTGGCTCGTCCTGGGTATCGCCGCGGTCGCATACGGCGTCTGGTGGCTGCTGCGGCGAGAAGGCCCGAAACGCCGCTTCCACCGGAATCTGCTCCGGACGCCCGTGATCGGGCGTCTGACGCGGGGCATCAACACGGCCCGGTTCACGCGGACGCTGAGTATCCTCGCCGGAAGCGGTGTACCGATCGTCGACGCAATGCGGATCGCCGCGCAGGTGGTCGAGAATCGCCCGATGCGTGACGCCGTCGCCGAGGCTGCCGTGCGTGTCCGGGAGGGAGCCCCTATCAGCCGGTCACTCAGCGCCAGCAAGCTGTTCCCGCCGATGATGACCCACCTGATCTCGAGCGGCGAAGCGAGTGGCCGGCTCGAGGAGATGCTGGCGCGGGCTGCGGACAACCAGGAACGCGAAGTCAACGGGCTGATCGCGACCCTGCTCGGGATATTGCAACCCCTGCTGATCGTTCTGATGGGCGGCGTCGTCATGATGATCGTGCTGGCCATTCTCTTGCCCATATTCGAGATCAACAATCTGATTCGCTAGCCGCTCCCTTGCGCGGCCATTTTATTCGCGGTATACAGGCGAAAATTCTGGCTCGAGCAGCCTTTCGGCCCCGGACCTGCTTGTCGCGAGAGGTTCCAGCGATGAACGTAAAAGTTGGTAACGGCAAAGATCCTGAAGATATCGAGGATGACTTCGAGTCCGAGGAAGATTCGGACGATGAAGTCTATTCCGACGATGATGACCAAGACGTCGACAACGTCGGTGACATCTCGGTCGAGATCAACGTAGAGGAACTGGTCGCCAAGCTGGCAAGAACCGACAGCGAGGACATCGTGCGCCGGCGCCAGATCCGGCGTCGTCTGGAAGAACTTCGTGAACAGCGCGAAGCGGAGCGGGATCTCGACAGCACCTTCAATTTCAATCTCGACGACGAGCTCTGATCACCTGAAATCCCGCGAGGCGACCACCAGGTTGCCAAGCAACTGCGTGTGATCGACGAGTTCTCGCGCGATCACATGGATGACTTCCCCCTCGATCTGCAGTTCTCCCGAAACTCCCATCAGGCGTGCGTTGAGCAGCGCCGGCCGGTAACGTTCCGCGACCTGCCGCCAGACGACGAGATTGACATGCCCCGTCTCGTCCTCGAGCGTCACGAAGGTCACGCCGCTCGCGGTTCCCGGACGCTGCTTCGTGACGACGAGGCCCGCGACGGCGACTCTTGCGCCGTTCGCCAGCGCCGGCAGCCGCTGCGCGCGCAGATACCGATACCGGTCGAGGCGCGCACGCAATAACTCGAGCGGATGTCGTTCGAGCGACAGCCCCAGGCTCCGGTAGTCGGCGACGATGTCCTGGCCCTCGGTTGGCCGCCTGAGCATCGGCAATGCCTCGTAACGATCCAGCGACGCGATGAGGGGCAGCGGCCGTTCGGTCCCCGCTACGGCCCAGCGCGCCCGGTGACGGTGTCCCGCCAGTCTCTCGAGCGCGCCGGCCGAAGCCAGAATCCCGAGTTCGCGCCGGTCGAGTCCGGCGCGTTCGAGCAGCTGCTGGACGCTGTGATAGCCGTCCGCGCCGCGCGCGGCGACGATCCTCCCGCCGGCTGCCTCGGCCAGGCCCTTGACCATCCGGAGGCCGAGGCGTATCGCCGCCGCCGGGTCGTCGTCGCCGGTCTCGAGCGTGCAATCCCAATGGCTCCGGTTGACATCGACCGGCCGGACCCCGACTCCGTGCCGGCGCGCATCCTGCGTGAGCTGTGACACGGAATAGAATCCCATCGGCTGACTGTTCAGCAATGCCGCCGTGAATGCGGCCGGCTCGTGGCGCTTCAGCCAGGCCGACACGTACACCAGCAGCGCAAAACTGGCCGAGTGCGATTCCGGGAAGCCGTATTCGCCGAAGCCCTCGATCTGCCGGAAGATCTGGCGGGCGAATTCCTCCTCGTAACCCCGCTCGCGCATGCCGCGGATCAGCTTGTCCTCGAACGGCCCCAGCCCGCCGCGGCGCTTCCAGGCCGCCATCGCGCGCCGCAGACGATCCGCCTCGCCGGGCGTGAACCCGGCCGCGACGACCGCGAGCTGCATGACCTGCTCCTGGAAGATCGGCACACCGAGCGTGCGTTGCAGGACGCCCTTGACGTCCTCGCTCGGGTACTCGACGGCTTCCTCGCCGTTACGCCGGCGCAAGTAAGGATGCACCATGTCGCCCTGGATCGGGCCGGGCCGGACGAGCGCGACCTCGATCACGAGGTCGTAATAGCAACGGGGCTTCAGGCGCGGCAGCATCGCCATCTGCGCGCGCGATTCGATCTGGAACACGCCCATCGTGTCGCCGGCACAAATCATGTCATAGACCTCCGGGTCCTCGGCGGGCACCGTCGCGAGCGTCAACCCCTTGCCGCCGAACTCGCGAACGAGATCGAAACAGCGCCGGATCGCCGTCAGCATGCCGAGACCGAGCACGTCGACCTTGAGCATTCCGAGGTCTTCGAGATCGGTCTTTTCCCACTGGATGACTGTGCGTTCGGGCATCGCCGCATTCTCGACCGGTACCAGATTCGAGAGCCGTCCGTCCGTGATCACGAATCCGCCGACGTGCTGCGACAGGTGGCGGGGGAAGCCCAGTATCTCGCGGACCAGGTACAGCAGACGCTTGACGACCGGACTGTCGGGATCCAGACCCGCCTCGAGTATGCGGCTGTCGTCGATCCGCGTGCCGTCCCACCACTGCATCGACCGCGCCAGGCGGCCGACCTGCAGCTCGGTCAGGCCCAGCGCCTTGCCGATGTCCCGCAGGGCACTGCGCGGCCGGTAGCAGATGACGGTCGCGGCGAGCGCGGCCCGGTCCCTGCCGTACTTCGCGTAGATGTACTGGATGACCTCTTCGCGGCGCTCGTGTTCGAAGTCGACGTCGATGTCCGGCGGCTCGTTGCGCTCCTTCGAAATGAAGCGCTCGACGAGCATCGCCATGCGCCCCGGATCGACCTCGGTGATGCCCAGGCAATAACAGACGGCGGAATTCGCGGCCGAACCGCGACCCTGGCACAGGATGCCCCGTGCGCGCGCGAACGTGACGATGTCGCACACGGTCAGGAAATACGGCTCGTAGCCGAGATCGGCGATCAGTGCGAGCTCGTGTTCGACGAGCTCGACGACCTTGCCCGGTACGCCGCCGGGCCAGCGGCGGCGCATGCCCTCGCAGGTCAGCCGGCGCAGATAACTCGCCGGCGTCTCGCCCGCGGGGACGACTTCGTGCGGATACTCGTAACGGAGTTGATCGAGCGAAAAATCGATGCGGTCGGCGATGCGCAGCGTCTCGGCGAGCAGCTCGTCCGGATAGGTATTTCGCAACACGTCCAGCGAACGCAGGTGCCGCTCGCCGTTCGGGTGCAGCGCGAAGCCGGCCGACTCGATCGTGACGCCCTCGCGAATCGCCGTCAGTGTGTCCTGCAGGATGCGACGGTACCGGCAGTGCATGTGCACGTCGCCACAGGCGACGAGCGGCAGTACGAGCCGGCGGCCTTCTTCCCGGAGTCTCGCCAGTCGTTCGCGTTGCCGGCCATCGGCCAGCAGCTCGACGGCGATCCACAGACGATCGCGAAACGTCTCGCGCAGCCAGTGGTCCTCGACTCCCAGCGCGCATCCGGCGTCCGGCACCCAGAGCACGAGGCAACCCGGCAGGCCATCCTCGAAAGCGTCGCGCGTCAACGCATAGGAACCCTTCGCTGCGGCGCGCCGCGCCTTGCTGATCAGCTCGCAGAGTGCGGCATAACCCGTGCGGTCCTGTGCCAGTACGACCAGCTTGCGCCCGCTGCGCAGCCCGAGTTCCGAACCGACGATGAGCTTGAGTCCGTGTTGCCTCGCCGCCGTATGTGCCCGGACGATGCCCGACATCGAGCACTCGTCGGTGAGCGCGAGCGCCGAGTAGCCGAGCGCGGCCGCGGTTTCCACGAGCTCTTCGGGATGCGAAGCACCGCGCAGGAAGGTGAAGTTGCTGAGTGCGTGGAGTTCGGCATAGCCGCTGCGCCCGGCCGCTGCAATACGCGGGCTATCCGAAAAAGCCATGCAGGTACCAGCCGGCAGCTTCACGACGGCGGTTGCGGAACACCCACAAGCGCATGCCCTGCGGATTGACGGCGAGGTAATAGTCGCGGGCGATGCCGTCGGCGTCCCACCAACCCGTCTCGAGCCGTTCGGGGCCCTCGAGCAGCGTCAGACGCCCACGATAATGCGGTATCCCGTCGTCCGCTCGCAGGGAAGCGGGTTCCGGCAACATCCACAGCGGCCGTCGCAGAGCGCCTCCGTCCGCCACCGGGCCGGCAGAGGCCGCATCGGCGTTCGGATCGCGCCAGCGCCAGGCCAGCTGCGGCCGGTGTTCCGCGACCAGCCTCACCCCGGCGACGGAATCCGCACCGACCCGTGCGGCAAGCCGTCCGGCGAGTTGCGCGATCGGATACCGCGGCTCCGACGCGCCGGCCTTGCCCGAGAACCGCAGCCGTTCCGATACCGTTCGCAGGCTCATCGTAAGTCCGCCCTGCAGACGGACCGCGATCACCGGCTCGGGCAGAGTCAACCGCTCGAAACGGATACGCAGCAGATCGAACCAGCGCTCGGCCAGGCGTTCGGCCTCGACGCAACCCAGCGGCAACTGCGTGGCCGCGCCGCGCAGGTGAAAAAAACTGAACTGTATGCGCTGCGTACCGAGCTGGCGTGCCCTGAGGAAGCGTTCGTGCGCCGACAACAGGTCACGGCAGACAGCGAGCAACAACTCGCGATCGCTCTGTTCACAGTCCAGCTCGTAGTCGGCACGGAATCGTTCCGGCACGCGCCAGGCGCGGCGCGGATCCGGAAGACGACCCAGCGCCCGATCGATGTCGAGCAGGCAGGCCGCACCGAAACGGCGCGCCAAACCTTCCCTCGGCAGGCGCAGACAATCGCCGAGATTACGGATGCCCATGCCGGACAAGGATTCGCACACCGCGGCCGACCAGCCGAGTGAGGCCAGCGGCAACACGCGCAACGCGGCCACGAGGTTTGCCGGCTCGCGAACGCAGACGCGTTGCCCGCCACGGGCCAGCCAGGTCGCCGCGAGCGGCGTCGGGGCTATCGCCGGCGCCACCGTGAAGCCCTGCCGCCCGAGGCCCGCCGCGATCCGTCGCCGCAGGTTCGGCAGGCCCTCGTACAGGCGCCGGCTGCCCGCGATTTCCAGCACCAGGCTATCGGGACCGGCGAGGCACACGAGCGGCGTGAATCGTTCGAGCCAGGCGGCCAGCGTCTCCAGCGCCTGCTGCTCCGCGCGTCTGCTGCGCTCGATCACCTGCAGCGACGGTAACAGGGCGAGCGCGGCATTGACCGACTGACCCGACAGGACGCCGGCCGCTTCGGCGTGGCTATCGGCGAGCAGTATCCGGTGCAGGCCGTGCCGTTCCTCGACCACGGCTTTCGCCCCGCTCCGGGACTCGCATGCTTCGAGCGGCAGCTTCGGCAGATGGGTGCAGAACCACAGTCGTTCGCGCTCTCGACCCGTTACCGGCGGTGACGGCGCCCGGCTTCGATCCGGCGCCGTCCGGACCTCGCCGAGCGTCAGCGCCTGTTGCTGCGGACATGCCCTAGACGACATTCTCGAGGACGACCGGCCGGCCACCGCGGCTCTTCTGGATCGTGAGCAGCGTGCCGGCGGCGCCCGACTGCAGTTCGATACGCAGCACTGCCGCCGAAGGCTCGGCACGCGCGCTGACCGGTCGGAATGCGACGGCCCAGCTGCCGCCTTTTTCCGCCGCCAGCTGCAAGCGCCGTCCGGCCCTGTCGTCGAGCGACTCGGGCCACAACAACACGGCGGCGCATGTACCGGATGACAGCGCCTGTTCGGCCGACCAGAGTGTCTCGCCGTCATTCTTCGGCCGCACGATCAACAGGCGCGACAGGTCGACACCCCATTGCTGCAGGGCCGGCGGATACGGCTGGAACGGAGGCGCTACCCAGGCAATCCAGCCCGGTTCGTCACGCTCCGGATCGCCGTCTTCGTGACTCAGGCGCGCCAGCGCCGGCATCAGCAGGCGCAGCTCGCCGATACCGTATCGGCCGACGAGGATCTCGGTCAGTGAGTTGCGCGGCCAGCCGCCGCCGGGCAGGTGACGGTCCAGCTGCTCGTAGCCGCTGGCGAGGCCGGCAGCCGCCCGATCCGGATCGTGACCGCGCCAGAGCCGCGGATTCTCGAGCAGTTCATCCAGTGAAGAAGCATTGTGCCGCATGTCTCGCCGCATCGAGGGGACACTCGCAGGCTCTGGTCAATGCAGCGGCATGCCGTCACGAATGATCCCGACGACGATACCTTCGATTACCATCGCCTGCTGGCTGAGATCCACTCGTATCGGTTCGAACTCTTCGTTCTCGGGCAACAACCAGACGCATGAACCGTCCTGGCGATAGCGTTTGACTGTCACCTCGTCGTCGAGGCGTGCGACGATGATCTGCCGGCTGCGGACTTCCGGCGTGCGATGCACCGCGACGAGGTCGCCGTCCAGGATCCCCGCATTCTTCATGCTCATGCCATGCACCCGGAGCAGATAATGCGGTTTCGGATTGAAGAGCCGGGGATCGATTTTGTAATGCGTCTCGATGTGTTCCTCGGCGAGGATGGGACTGCCCGCCGCGACCCGACCCACGAGAGGCAGTCCCATCTGCTCGCGCAAGGAATCCTTGAGCTGGATGCCGCGCGAGGCGCCGGGCACGAGTTCGAGCACGCCCTTTTTCTGCAAGGCCCGCAGGTGTTCCTCGGCGGCGTTGGCGGACTTGAATCCGAGCTCGCGGGCGATTTCCGCACGCGTCGGCGGCATCCCGGTTTCGGCGATAAAATCCTGAATCATCTCGAGAATCTGCTTTTGCCGCGGCGTCAGTTGGCGCATTTCAACAGTCCTGTATAAATTCACAGAGTCTGTGATTATATACAGTGTCGGATTGGATGCAAGCGCCGCATGCCGCAGCGCCGCTGCCGCGACCGCGATGTCGCCGCAAACGGAACGACAGCGCGCGCTCGCACCCCCCTCACACGCATCCGACGTTCGTCAATCCGAGCTTTCCGCAAGCACGCTCACCGCCCTGCGACACTGTCGCCATGAAACGACAAGAAGCAATAAATAAAGGCATTCTCATTGAAGCTTGCTGCGGTTTGGGAAATAATGCGCCTGCAGTTAAATCCCAACAGAGGAACCCTGGATGATGAAAAAGACCGCACTCAAAGTAAGCGCACTGCTGCTCGTGGCCGCACTGGCCACCGGCTGCGCCGACACGTCCGCGATCAAGGCAACGGCCGACAAGGCTGCCGCCGATGCCGCCGCGGCAAACTCTGCCGCCGAAGCAGCCCGCGCAGCCGCTGATCGCGCAGCGCAGGCAGCTGCCAACGCGCAGAGCACCGCGGATCAGGCACTTTCCGCTGCCACGGCCGCGCAGTCTTGCTGCGAAGCGAACAAAGAAAGCATGGAGCGCATGTTCCAGAAGACGATGTCCAAGTAGCGCCAGACTATCGATTATCATTCGGACGCCGCGCTTGTCGCGGCGTTTTTTATTCCCCAGCCGACCTCAGCCGGGATCCCGTCCGAACGGTCCACGATCGTCTCCACCAGCGACCAGTCGAGCTGCCCCGCGCGGGAACCGGTGGCGGCCACGAACTGTTCCGTGACGGACGTCAGCGGACTCCTGACGACGTGTTCGTCGGCGAGTTTTGCCTGTTCGATCTCCGACCTCGCACTGTCTTCGGTATCCGCCGCCGGTTCCCCGGGCGGCATGACCGCGAGTACCGGGTGTGCTTCGAGCACGAGGCGGTCGTCCTCCCAGCCCATCTTGACCGGTTCGTTGATGATTCGCACCGGCGTGTCGACGGCGATGTGCGCGAACACGTATTCGATGTCTTCCGGGAACATGCGGATACAACCGTGCGACACGCGCATGCCGACGCCGGCGGGCTTGTTGGTGCCGTGTATCAGGTAGCCGGGCAATGCGAGTCGCATTGCGAAGGCGCCGAGCGGATTGCCGGGTCCGGGCGGCACGACCCTCGGCAGGGGCCGACCGTCCGCCGCATGTTCGTCGCGCACCGATTGAGGCGGCGTCCAGGAAGGGTTGCGCACCTTCGAGTCGATGTGCGTGACACCGACCGGCGTCTCCCAGTCCATGCGACCGATACTGATCGGATACGTCATGACGACCGGGGGCTCGCCGGGTTTCGGCGCCGGGAAGTAGTACATCCGGTATTCGGCGAGGTTCAGTACCATGCCGCGCCGGGGAACGGCCGGCAGGACGTAGCGCGTCGGCAGGACGATCTGCGTCCCCTCGCCGGGGAGCCAGACGCTGACGCCAGGATTCGCGCGCACAATGTCCTCGTAACCGACCCCGTGCCGTCGGGCGATGTCGACCAGCGTATCCTCCTGCCGCGCCGTCACCACCGCTACGGCGCCCACGACGTCGTTGCCGTCCGGTGGCAGCTCGTAAATCTCCGCGTGAGCGCACGGGGCGACCCAGAAACCGAGCAACAGGAATGCCGCCGCAAAAGGCCTCATTGGCCCTTCTCGTCCGCCTCGATGACTTCCGGTTCGACTTCCGCCGCCGCGAGCCACTCCTGCATAGCTTCGCTCTCGAGTACGCGCTGCGGGAAGAAACTCGCCGACTCGGGCAGATTGATGCCGTACGTGCGGAATCGCAGCACGACCGGGGCGAACATCGCATCCGCTATAGTGAAATGGCCGAACAGCCAGCCGTTGCCGTCGAATCGCCGGTGGCACTCCAACCAGATCGCGAAGACGCGGTCGATATCGGCGGCCAGCGCGTCGGGCAGTGGCACCTTGCGACCCATCGCGCGGCAGTTCATCGGCATGTCGTTGCGCAACGCCGCGAAGCCGGCATGCATCTCCGCACTGATGCTGCGCGCATAGGCGCGGGCCGGGGGATCGGACGGCCACAGATTACTCTCGGGCCAGCGCTCGGCTACCGTCTCGGCGATCGCCAGCGTGTCCCAGACGGGCCGGCCGTCCAGCAGCAGGATCGGGACCGTGTGGCCGGCTCCGAAACTCGCGATGTGGGCCGCGGTCTCGGCGGTATCCAGGACGATCTTCTCCTCGTCGAATTCGATCCCTGCCTCGCGCAACAGCAACCACGACCGCAACGACCACGACGAGTAGTTCTTGTTACCGATTATCAGCCTGGGTTTCATAGCCGTCCTGCCGGATTCGTCGCGTATGGTAAACCATTGCCGGTGCACGCGTCGTGCGCCGGTACTCATTGACCCTGCGATACCCGGCCGGTAGCCTGTCTCGCCGACGGCGGCCGCGGGCACCCTCAATGGGCATCAAACTCTCTTTTGAACTCAGCGACCGGGACCTTCGCTATTTTCGCACGGCGCTGAAGGAATCCCGCGAGGCAGTCCGCGACGCCGACGAGCAGGATATCCTCGATGCGATACGGCAGGCACTGACCGACATCCGCAGGAACGAGCCGTTACCGGATTTCGTCGCACAGCGTCTCCCCGTCATCGAGAGCCTCATCGCCATGCTGCTGGACGAAGACTGGCGGTTGCCGAGGGCGGAGCGCGAGCGCCTGATGGCGATGTTCGTCTATTTCAGCGACCCGGAAGATATCCTGCCGGACGACATACCGGTCATCGGCTATCTCGACGACGTCATCATCATCGAACTGGTCACCCGTGAGATGCAGCACGTACGGGAGGCCTACGACGACTTCTGCCGGTTCCGGAACGACTACGACCGCGAACATGCCGATTCCGTCGACGCCGCCATCCGGCGCGACCGTCTCGACCGCAGGCGTCAGCAACTGCATCAGCGCATGCGGCGGCGTTCGACGCGCGTCAGCAAGCTCGGCAACTGGTAGTCCGCGCCACGGTTACAGGCGCATCAGCACGGAGCCCCAGGTGAAACCGCCGCCGAAGGCTTCCATCAACACCAGCTGACCGCGCCTGACGCGGCCGTCACGGATCCCGACATCCAGCGCCATCGGAACCGAGGCGGCGGACGTGTTGCCGTGGTCCTGCACCGTGACGATCACCTTCTCCATCGGCATGCCGAGGCGCTTGGCGGTCGCCTGGATGATGCGGATGTTTGCCTGGTGGGGTATCAGCCAGTCGATCTCGGACGCTTCGACGCCGGCCTTCTCGAGCGCGGCGAGCGCCACGTTACCCAGCGTCTTGACGGCGACCTTGAACACCTCGTTGCCCGTCATCATGATCGCCGCCTCGTCCGTGCCCGCCTTGCGCAGGTCCTTCGACGCACCGACCGGGTAATACAGCAGATCCTTGTACTGGCCGTCGGCACCGAGGTGCGTCGAGAGGATGCCGGGCTCCGCGGACGGTTTCAGGATCACCGCACCCGCGCCGTCACCGAACAGGACGCAGGTGTTGCGATCGCTCCAGTCGACGAGTTTGGTGATGCATTCGGCCCCGATGACGAGAGCGCAACGGGATTCGCCGGCCTTGATGAACTTGTCCGCGGTCGTCAGCGCGTAGATGAAGCTGGTGCAGGCGGCCTCCATGCTGACGGCGGGACAGGCCGGAATGCCCAGCCGATGCTGCACGAGCGTACCGACGTTGGGGAAGATGAGGTCCGGCGACGTCGTGCCGATGATCACGAGATCGATGTCGGTCGCTGTCACGCCGGCATCCTCTATGGCGACTTTCGCGGCTTCGACGCACATGTCCGAAGTCGTCTGATCTTCCCGGACACAATGACGGCGTTCGACACCGGTGCGCGTACGTATCCATTCGTCGCTGGTATCGACCATCTTTTCCAGGTCGAAGTTGGTGAGGATCTTGTCCGGCAGGTAGCGCCCGGTCCCGGCGATCCGCGAGTACATCAGGCTGCTTGCCGTTGCAGAAGATTGCCGATCTGCTGCGGCACCTGATTACGCACCTCGACCACGGCGGTCTCAATAGCGTGTTCGAACGCGTACGAATCCGCGCTGCCATGGCTCTTGATCACGATGCCGTTGAGTCCGACCAGGGTCGCGCCGTTGTAGCGCCGCGAATCCATCCGCGCCGCGAGGCTCTTGAGCACGGGCCGCGCCGCAAGCGCCTGCAGCCGGGTGAACAGGTTGCGGCCGAACGCGCGCTGCAGATAGTGCGAGGCAAGGTCGACGGTACCCTCCATGGTCTTGAGCGCCACGTTGCCGGTGAATCCGTCCGTCACCACGACGTCGGCCTTGCCCGAGAACAGCTCGCTGCCTTCGATGAAGCCGACGTAGTTCAGCGTGCCAGCGTTTAGCAACGCGGCCGCTTCCCGCACCGTGTCGATCCCTTTGCTGTCTTCCGCGCCGATATTCAGGAGCGCAATGCGGGGCCGTTCGATCCCGGTGATGTCGGCCGTGACGATCGATCCCATCACCGCAAACTGGAACAGGTGCTCCGCCGTGCACTGCGTATTGGCGCCGAGGTCGAGCATGTGCAGCGAGCCGCCCTTCGCCGGCAATTCCGTGATAATCGCCGGACGATCGATGCCGGGCAGCATCTTGAGCACGAACTTCGCAGTCGCCATCAGCGCGCCGGTGTTGCCGGCACTGACGCAGGCCTCGGCCCCGCCCTCTTTCACGAGGCTGATCGCCACGCGCATGGACGAGTCCTTTTTCTTGCGCAGCGCATCGGCCGCCGATTCCGACATCCCGACCACTTCGCTGGCATGGACGATCGACAGCCTGGGGTCGTCCCCGACGATGCGCGTCACGTGCCCGCGCAGCTCGTCCTGATCGCCGACGAGGATGAGTTTCAGTGCCGTGTGCCTGGCGAGGCTCCGGTGCGCAGCTCGCACCACGACCTCGGCGCCGAGGTCACCGCTCATCGCGTCCAGGGAGATGATCGAGTGGGTGGTCACGGAGTCGCTGGCCGAGCGTCGGCGCGCCCGGCGACGGGGCGTCTATTCTTCGTCTTCGGCGTCGAACTCGGGCTGCACGACGACCTGCTTTCCGCGATAGAAGCCGTCGGGAGAAACCCGGTGCCGCAGATGCGTCTCACCCGAAGTCGGATCCACGGACACCGTCGGATTCTTCAGCTTGTCGTGCGAACGCCGTGCGCCACGCGTGGCGGGCGTCCTGCGACCTTTCTGAACAGCCATACTCTCTCTCCAGTTGAAGGCGGTACCTGCGCACCGCCCACGAATCTATTCCCGCCCGGCCATACTGTCCTTGAGCGACGCAAACGGCCGGACCGCATCGGTCGCCTCGTCGGCCGCGATCGGCGGACCGTCGCAGGCCTCCCGGCGTCCGTGCCTCGCCACAAGCGGCAAGGCCATAATCAGTGTCTCCTCGACGATGTCCATCGGCCGCAGGCCCTCGTCGTCGAGTTCCCAGGCCTCGTAGCCCTCGCCCGCTGCCGGACTCGTTGCCGTCGCGAAGACCAGCCTCAGCTCGACCGCGAGCGGCAGGCGCATGGGCCCAAGACAGCGCTGGCAGACCGCATCGATGGTGACCTCGACACGACCCTCGAGCGCCGCGAGCCGTTCTTGCGCATCCGCAAATCCGAACGACAGTCGTCCCGTGACCGGCGCAGCGCGCCAGTTCCGCGGCAGTGTATCAGGCTCCAGCCTGTCGAGATCAGCCTGGACGATCCCGGCAAGACGCTTAAATTCGCCAAGTTTCTCCGTAAATTCAATGACTTGACGACTAGATGCCAGGTCGGACGGGGAACGGCGATCTCGCAGCGGATTGCCCATGGCGCGCGCATGATAAGGAGGACACGGGCGGCTGTCAAAGCAGCGCTTTCGGAAACTGTCGGCACTGCCGGCCAAACCGGGTACACTCCCGCTCAACGCTCCAAGCGATTGATTTCATGCAAAATCCTTCGGCTCCTCCGATTGTCCTCGCATCCGGCTCCCAGTACCGCCGCGGTCTGCTCGATCGTTTCCTCGACGTATACGAGACCGTCTCGCCGGACATCGACGAGAGCAATCCCGATGGCCTCGAGCCGGCACAACTCGCCACCTACCTCGCCCGCAAGAAGGCCGAGGTCGTCTCGGTCAATGCGCGCAACGCCCTCGTCATCGGTGCCGATCAGCTCGCCGTGCTCGATACCGACATACTGGGCAAGCCCGGCACGCATCAGAAGGCGATCGAGCAGCTGCTGGCGGCGTCAGGCCACAGCGTTAGCTTCCTCACCGCCGTCTGTATCCTCGACCCGGTGAGCCGCACGCGCCACGAACACCTCGACCGGACGACCGTCCAGTTCCGCCGCTTCGATCGCCGTCTCGCCGAGGCCTACCTTCGACACGACCAGCCGTATGACTGCGCCGGGAGCTTCAAGCTCGAAGGCGCCGGCTTCGTGCTGTTCGAGTCGGTGAAGACCGACGATCCCACCGCGTTGATCGGCCTGCCGATGATCTGGGTCGCCGACGTCCTGCTGCGGCTGGGCTACCTGATCCCTTGAGTTCGTCACACGGGACGCCGACGGGCGCCCGTTACGGCCGTTACCGGCCTTCACGGGCATCCCAACGCCGCCCCCATCGTGTCCGGCAGAGCGTTCCTCCAGCACTCCGCATAGTGTCGGTCTATAAACGTGCGAGGAAGGCCTCGAGGTCGTCGGCCAGCGGGGCCGTGAAGTGCAGCTCGTTGCCGTGTTCGTCCGGGAAGGCGATGGATTGCGCGTGCAGGAACAGGCGCGCAAGGCCGAGTTCGCGGGCCTTGCGATTCTCGGCCTCGTCGCCGTAGCGCTCGTCGACGATCAGCGGGTAACCTGCCGCCGCAAGATGGACCCGGATCTGGTGAGTCCGGCCGGTCAGGGGCGCGCACTGCAGCAGGCTGTATCCGCCGTAGCGGCGCGACAGGCGCACGCGGGTCTGCGCCGGCTTCCCCTCCGGGCTCGGCACGACATGGCGTTCCCCGCCCTGCCGATGGGTGACGAGCAGGGCTTCGTCGATCGTCCGGTCGCCCTGCTGCCAGTCGCCGACCGCGAGCGCCAGGTAGTTCTTCTCGACGACGCCTTCGCGGAAGCGGGCGTGCAATTGCCGGAGCGCGCTGCGGCGCTTCGCCAGCACCAGGCAGCCCGACGTCTCCCGGTCGAGCCGGTGCACGAGCCCCAGGTCGGCGAGGTCCTTACGGGCACCGCGCAACAGCTCGACGACACCGTGACTGATGCCGCTGCCGCCGTGCACCGCGACTCCCGAGGGCTTGTCGAGGACCAGCAGGCGCCGATCCTCGAACAGGACGCGGTCCAGGATCCGTTGCGAGGCCGAGGCCGGCGGCGGTGGCGGTCCCGTGCGCACGCGGGCGGGCGGCACCCGCACCTCGTCGCCCTCGTTGAGGCGATAATCGGCCCGGATCCGGCCGCCGTTGACGCGCACCTCGCCACGTCGGAGCAGGCGATAGAGGCGGCTCTTCGGCACACCGGGCAGTTCGCGGCGCAGGAAATTGTCGATCCGCTGGCCCGCCAGCTCGCCGTCGATGCGGATCTTGCGTACCCGGGTACGCTCGCCGTCTTCGATCGATTTGGACTTTTGCTGCATGATCAACGAGTTGATGGATGCCCGTGGTGTGCTATATTAGCGTCTCGTGAAACCAAGGCACTACAGCCAGGCAGTTTCACGGGGATTTGCGGCGGCGCCCGTCCCGGACACGCCGAAAGCCACAGGCAGTATTGAACTATATTCTGATCTCGCCCGACGCGAGATCACCACATGGCAGCGAGCACGGATTGCAGCGAGCGCCAACGCGGTCAAGGCCGCAGGGATTTCATGCTGGATTTGTTCTTGGACCTGATGTTCCTGAATCAGGTCGGACATAAACTCGAACTTTCAACACACGGTGCCGACCGGCACCGCGTGCTCCCGTATGCACTCTCCTGCAGCGCTCGCACTGCGACGCGCCCCGACTCGCTGCCTACTCTCACATGCAAAGTAGGACATCATGAAGCGAATGTTAATCAATGCGACTCAGCAAGAAGAGTTGCGCATGGCGATGGTCGACGGCCAACGCATCTATGACCTGAATATCGAGCTGGCAGGCAGCGAACGCAAGAAAGCCAACATATACAAAGGGAAAATCACACGCATCGAGCCCAGTCTCGAAGCAGCTTTCGTCGATTTCGGCGCGGAGCGTCACGGGTTCCTGCCATTCAAGGAAATCTCCGACGAGTATTTCATCAAGCCGGTCGAATCCGGCAGCAAACCCAACATCCGGGACGTCCTCCGTGAAGGTCAGGACATCGTCGTCCAGATCGACAAGGAGGAGCGCGGCACCAAGGGCGCGGCCCTGACGACCTTCGTCAGCCTGGCCGGCCGGTTCATCGTACTGAAACCGAACAAGTCGCGTTCCGGCGGCGTGTCGCGGCGCATCGTCGGCGATGACCGGGACCTCGCGCGGGAATCGCTGTCGGGGGTCGAAATACCGAAGGGGATGAGCGTGATCCTGCGCACCGCCGGCATCGACCGCAGTCCGGAGGAACTCGCCTGGGATCTCGAGAACCTGCTGACGATCTGGCACGCCATCCTGAACGTCGTCCTCGAGAGGCCGTCGCCGTTCCTGATCTACCGGGAAAGCAACGCGATGGTGCGCGCCTTGCGCGACTATCTGACCAGTGACATCGGTGAAATCCTCATCGACGACGAGCAGACCTACAAGGAAGCGCACGAATTCGTCCAACAGGTCATGCCGCACAACCTGCGCAAGCTGAAGCACTACACGGACCCCGTGCCCCTGTTCACGCGTTTCCAGATCGAGAGCCAGATCGAGTCGGCATTCTCCCACTCGGTCGATCTGCCCTCGGGCGGCAGCGTCGTTATCGACCACACCGAGGCGCTGGTATCGATCGACATCAACTCGGCACGCGCGACCAAGGGCGGCGACATCGAGGCCACGGCGCTGAACACCAACCTGGAGGCTGCCGACGAGATCGGTCGCCAGCTGCGCATCCGGGACCTCGGGGGCCTGATCGTGATTGATTTCATCGATATGGGACCCCAGAAGCATCAACGCGACGTCGAAAACCGGCTTCGCGAAGCGGTCCGTCAGGACAGGGCGCGCGTGCAGATCGGCAAGATATCCCGGTTCGGACTGCTGGAAATGTCGCGGCAGAGACTGCGGCCGTCGCTCGGAGAGTCGAGTTATCTCACCTGTCCGCGCTGTTCCGGCATCGGCACAATCCGCAGCGTCGAGTC
>Ga0210095_1000112_pt1 | contig 27345 bp, 22 predicted proteins | sample China_Galinas_PW_FD_184861 | JGI IMG/M metagenome (GOLD analysis project Ga0210095, IMG submission 184861) | Wetland microbial communities from San Francisco Bay, California, USA, that impact long-term carbon sequestration - China_Galinas_PWA_D1... | ecosystem: Environmental > Aquatic > Marine >...
AGTACGGCATCGCCGTGTTCGCGCCGTACACCGAGCTCGACGAGGCGTAGACGAGGTGTTCGACCTCGTGTTGCCGGCAGCCTTCGAGGACGTGCAGGGTGCCGACAATGTTACTTTCGATGTAGGTGTGCGGGTTTTCCAGCGAGTAACGCACGCCCGCCTGGGCGCCGAGGTGCGCGACCTTGTCGAAGGCGTGCTCGGCGAACAGGGCTTCCATCGCCGCGCGGTCGGCAAGGTCGATGCGAGCCATTTTGAAGCCGGGGTAATCGTCGAGGATCGCGGCGCGGGCCTCTTTCAGCGACACGTCGTAGTAGTCGTTGAAGTTGTCGAGGCCGACGACGGTGTCACCGCGTTCGAGCAGCGCTTTGGCGGTGAAGAAGCCGATGAAGCCGGCGGCGCCGGTGACGAGGATTTTCAAGATTGTTTATCCATGTCGAATATTCATATGGGTCCGGCGAGCCACCGTCGTTCAGCGTGCCACTGCGCATTAGAGCACGCCATTGCGTGTCGTCGTCATTGACGAGTACGACACCCAACGTCGCGATTTTCGCGTCATTGTCGGCGCCGTGGCCGATGGAATTGCCCCGATAACGATACCCGGTCTGGTAGATTGCATGATTGTAGGCACAGTTGTAGATTTCGTTCTTCAACACATCGCAGGTCGTTCCAGAAAATTCGAGATAGCCCCGCCATGACCAGCTGCCGTGTTGAATGAAACCGCTCATCTCGATGCCACCCATAGCAAGGAACCGGCTCGGGAATCCGCCCGCCTCGTCCTCACCGATGAACTGGCCATAGAAACCGACCGGAGTACCGAAGATCGGTGACCAGCGAAAGTCGATGCCTGCCAGCTGATCTCCAGGTTCATCCCCGGGCAAAAGGTTGGCACCGCGATTATCGTTACCGATCATCATGTCTCCGAAGGTTGACAGCCCGCAAGGCCGCCCGTCGCCGCACCATAACGCGGTCCTCGAGATACCGATCTCCAGAGAGTGCAGCGGTCGGAAGGCAAAGCGCATGCCGAAGAATCGCGTATTCGGCACCGCACGGTCTTTCTCGAGTTGTCCGAAAATCGCCGTGAAATCCCAGGGACCGATCCAACTCAGCCACTTGGTTTCGAAGGCATCCGTGAAAACCCGATCGATCGTCAGCGCCGGAAAGGGACGCGCATCGTTCGAGAGGATCAAACTGCCGTCCCAGCCGGGACCCCACCAGCGATTCTGCGTGCTGGCTGCGATCGACCAGTTACCCAACATGAAGCCGACGAGACTGTCGTCAGCACGCAGCTCCTGGTCGTCATCGCCGGCGTCGACGATCTGCACGTTGACGTCGGCGCCAAACGTATCACCGACCCAATCCGCCCCTAGCGACGCCTCCGCCCTTCCGCGCGGCGTGTTCTGAAAAGAGCGGATGCGTGCACGATTATTGGATATTCCGAGCTCCGCATTGAATGTCAGCTCGTCCGTGCGCGTCTCCCAGCCGGCCCGCCGCTGCACGCGTCGCACGACGTCCAGGATCCCCGGCGGCTGCTTCGACAGGTCGGCATCGTTCAGGGACTCGAGGATCGGACCCCAGGCCAGCGGCCAGCTCGTAATCGGGCCGGTGATGATGCCCGCGTCGGCAAGGCGCTGGATGTCGCTGCGCAATGCCGTGTCGCCGGCGGGGATATAGGGGCCGGCCAGGGCACTTGAGGCGACGAGCGTCAAGATGATTGTTGTCGGAAGGCGCATCGGGAAATGTTAGCAGGTTGAGCGAGTGTGACAATTGCGAGAGCGTCAGATATCGCGGCTAAAGCCGCTCCTGCGGTGTATTTGCCAGCCCCGCCAGCTCCAGCATTGCATCGAACCATTGTCGGTTGAGCCAATAACTCATGGCAAGGTAGATTGCGCCGCTCATGATGCCGCCCAGGATTACGTGCAGCCAGGGGCCAGCGTTCCACAGCATCAGCAGCGCGATGCTCGGCAGGATGGCTACCGCCGATCCGACCAGCGCCGGCAGCAGTTGTCCCAGGTACTCCCCGAAGGCGGCGCCGCAGGCGGGCCGAACCTGCACGTAGAACAGGGGGTAGAAGATGGCCAGCTGGATGCACAGCATCGCCCAGGCCAGCCCGTGGATACCGTCCAGACTGGCACCGACATAGAGAATTGGCGGCAGCAGCAAGAGCAGCACCAGGTTCCACCAGAATGCCCGCCGCACGTGTCCCGTCGCATACAGCAGGCTGCCCACCGGATTGCCTACCGAGCGAATCAGGCCCCAGACAGCGAACACACGCAGGAAATGGCCCGCTGCCTGCCACTGGCTGCCAAGCAGGATTGCAACGAAATCATCGGCCCATACGGCGATGAGGGCATAGGCCGGGATATTGATGGAAGACGTCATACGCAGGGTCTTCAAAAAGATCTCTTTCAGCCGGGGCAAATCGTCCTGAACCCTGGCCATCACCGGCAAGCCGATTCGCGTCACCACGGGATTGACGATGCTGTTGGCCAACAGCAGGCTCTGGTCCCGCGGCACGGTGTAGATTCCCATCGCCGACGCGCCGACAAATGCGCCTCCGATCAGCACATCGGCCTGACCGTGCAAGGTATTGCACAGCATATCGCCGAGCCGGTACATGCCGTAGTGCAGGTATGGGCGGGCCTCTGCCAGCCGAAACGTCAAGGCGGGTCGCAGGCCCAACGACAGGAGGTACCACGCCATACCGCTACTGATAGCCGTAGTCGTCAGTGTGCCGGCGACCAGCGCGTACACTCCGCCGTCCAGAAGTGCCACGACCAGCGCCGCGAGGAATCCGCAGAGCGCAGCGATCACTTCGATCACCGCCAGCGTGGAGAAATGCAGCTCCTTCTCCGCCATCACGCGGAATTGGAGACCCGCGGCAGAAATTGGCAATACCAGGCTCAACAGCAGTCCCACCGGCGCGAGTTGCGGCTGCTCGTAAATCGCAGCAAGCGGCCACGCAAGTGCCGCGAAGACCAGCATCAGTATTGACGCTGCGCCGAGATTCAGCCAGAACAGCGTCGACAATGTCGTGACTGCCGGTTTGGGGAAGTGGATCAGGGCATTGGAAATGCCGAGATCGATGAACATGCGCACGATCGCGAAGGCGGCCATCGCGATGGCCATCAAGCCGAAATCCGCCGGCGCCAAAAGGCGTGCAAGCACGGCGGTCTGGGCGATCTGCAGTAGCATCCGGAACACCGTAGACGCGGTGGTCCAGCGGCTCGCGGAGAATGTCGCCTTCCGTAGGCTCATGGTTTGCGGGCAGTAACGAAATAGCCCGCTGTTTCGTTGGCGTCCAGCCAATGGCTATCGATCCACCGTCCGAGATTCTGGTTCAGCCACCAGAATGGAATGAATACGGCACGCGTCAGCCTGCGACGCCAGCGAGCGCCTTTCACAAGCCGGAAAGTCTGATAATTGAGTTTGAGCAGCCACATAGACCAAAAACCGGTCGTCGGCTGGACGTCGATATCGATAAAACCCGCCTTGTCGAACAGGTAGCGATGGCCATAGCAGGTATATCGATAGTAGTCCCAGGGTGCCTCGTGCACCCACCACTGGAATGGCGTCGAGACGGTTATCGTTCCTCCGGCTCTCAGCACACGGAATGCCTCGGCGAGCATGACCTGCGGTTCACGCAGATGCTCCATGACCTCGAAGGAGACGACATGATCCACGCATTCGCTGGCCACCGGCAGCGGCTTGTTCAGGTCGGCGGCGATGTCGGCGTGCAGGCCATGCAGCGTGTTAGTCCAGTCCACCCCGATATATTCATCGGCAAACTGCAGAATATCCTGCTCGAACGGACGGATCCCGCAGCCGAAGTCGAGCACGGTCCCGGAGAATTGCGGCAGGCGTGCCCTCACTTTGTCGTTGACGGCCTTCATGATCAGCCAGTTGTGACTCCACCTGCGCTCCTCGTACATCGTTTACGAGCTATCCGTGTCTGTCGGCCGGTAAAGACATCGATCTATCGACCGGCGTTGCTGTAGATATAGAAGTCCGCAAAGCTCGTGTCGTCATCGCCCTTGATGTACGGGAAGGCGTTCGGAATTCTGTCGGACAGCTGCCATGCCGGCGACATGTTCTGTTCGATCCATTTCGTGAAATGGCGATGCCGCACGTGCGCAGCAACCGGATCGACCGGCGCGTCGTGATTCGAGGAGTAGATCACGACGAATCGCTCGGCCGCGCCGAAAAGCCGCTGCATGTAGTCCTCGAACACAGTGTCTTCGACCAGGTGATAAACGACGTCGAGCGACATCGCCATGTCAGCTTTTCGCCCGTCGTAGTCCGAAACCAGGTAGAACTCCTTCGACGCATCGTGCTTGAACAGTCCCCTGCAAGCTGCCAGCGCGGTGGGACTTACGTCATAACCGACGTACTGCGGGTAATTCGAGAGGGTGAGCTGATTGCCGTCGCCGCTGCCGAATTCGATCACGGACAGGATGCCCTGATCCTCGACCAGGCGGTTGAGCACGTTGGCCTTGAACTCCGCAAGACGCCCGTAGGAGCCGCGGCCGGAATCCCGGCCGCGCTGGTACCTTTGGATCCAGTAATCCTCGGAAGCTAAGTTTTTCGCCGACGCAGGCAAAACCAGGGACTTCAATCTCCTGACAAGAGACATCATGAAGCTCCGTTATCCCAGGCCGTGCCGATCATAGATTTCCTCGAGGTTCCGCGTGCAGACAGCGATGTCGAAGTTCTTGCGGACGAATTCCGGGGCCGCGAGGGCCATTGCCGCGTGGGTCTCCTCGTCCGCGAGTACCTTCTGCAGACGATCGACCAACTCGTCCTCCTCGCCCTCGGCGAATCGGAACCCCGTCTTCCCGTCGATTATGCCCTCTGCGGCTCCGCCACGCGCGGAGGAGACTACCGGCACGCCACAGGCCTGGGCTTCGAGGAGCACGAGACCGAAGCCTTCTGCATCGCCGTTGGACGCCGTCACGCTGGGCAGGCAAAGCAAGCGCGCCTGGCGCAGTTGGGCCAGTACCTCGTCCGAATCGCGCGCGCCGAGGAAACTTACCGGCGTATTCAATTCACCGGCAAGGTGCTTCGTATCCTCCAGTAAGGGCCCATCGCCGATCATCACCAGTTCTGCGTCGGAGACACGCTTTCGTACCTCGGCGAAGGCACGCACCATGAGCAACGGGGCTTTCTTCTCCACCATGCGGCCGATGAAAAGTATGCACCTGGGCCTGTCGCCCGTCGGTGACCCGCCCGGTTCGAACTTCCTGGTATCGACGCCGATATAACAGACCGTGATCTTGTCTGTGGGGACACCGTACTCGACGGCACGTTGCCCGACGGCCTGCGACACGGCGACGAAGTGAACGGCCGGTTCCTGCGCCATACGCAACAGGCGGCGCGGATAGGGACGGTGCAGGAATCCGCCGCGACCGGCTTCCCACCAGTCCCGATACGTGTTGATGTCGTAGCCGTGAAGGGTCACGAGCATCGGCAGGCCCGCCGCCTTGACGCTCGGCCAGATGTCGGTGGCATCGAGCCCGAAATGAGCGTGCACGAGAGCCACGTCCAGCCGTTTCAGGCGCCTGACCAGCCTGGCAACCGGGCGTTGGATCCACAGACGCAGTGTCGTCCGGGTTTGGTTCGACCCGACGCGTATTATTTCGCGTGCGATGCCGGGCGTCGCGAGTCCATCCTGAACCTCCGACAAACCGAGAAGCACCGGCTGCCAGCCTGTGAGCGAATTGGCCTGGTCGCGGATGAAGGTCTCGGATAACGACAGCAACTGCCTTCGATAGATGGCGACGCGTTTCATTTCGGATCGCGCTGCAAGCAGCGGTCCTACAGGTTCTTGCCGAGCCGGGTCAGGAGGCTGCGGGTCGAGGGATTCTCACTCTCGGCGACGTTCTTCGCGAGCTTCTTGCCAAGCTCGACGCCCCACTGGTCGAAGGAATCGATGCCCCAGATCACGCCTTCGACGAACACCTTGTGCTCGTACAGGGCGATCAGCTCGCCAAGCGTCTCCGGATCCAGTTTCTCGAACAGGATCGTATTCGACGGCCGGTTGCCCACGTGCACGCGCCAGGGCTCGAGCCCTTTCTCGTTGAAGCCGTCCATCAGCGCCTCGGACTGGGCGAGGCAATTGGCGATGGCGAGGTCCTGCTGGGCCTGATCGCCGCCCGAGGATTTCGCCGGCAGCAGGAAATCGGCCGGCACGAGGCGGGTGCCCTGGTGCAGGAGCTGGTAGAAGGAATGCTGGGCGTTATTGCCCGCCTCGCCCCAGATCACCATGCCCGTCTTGCACTTGACCGGCCTGCCGTCCATGCGCACGCGCTTGCCGTTCGATTCCATCTGCAGCTGTTGCAGGTAGGCCGGGAAGCGCTCGAGCCGATTGTCGTACGGCAGGATCGCCTGCGAGTCCGCGCCGAAGAAGTTGTTGTACCAGATCGCAACCAGGGCCAGCGTCACCGGCAGGTTCTCCGCCATCGGCGTGTGCCGGAAGTGCAGGTCCATCTGCCGGCCGCCGGCGAGCAGGCGGCGGAACTTGTCCATGCCGATGACCAGCGCCAGCGACAGGCCGACCGCCGACCACAGTGAGTAGCGCCCGCCGACCCAGTCCCAAAACCCGAAGCGGCGTTCCGGGTGGATGCCGAAGGCGTCCATCGCGGCATGGTTGGTCGAGGCCGCGACGAAGTGATCGCCGACCGCGTCCTTGCCCAGGCGTTCGACGATCCAGCGCCGTGCGGCATTGGCATTGGTCATCGTCTCCTGGGTCGTGAAGGTCTTGGAGCACACGACGAACAACGTCGTCGCCGGGTCGAGCTGGCGTTTGAGGTCGGCGAGTTGCGTGCCGTCGACATTGGACACGCTGTGGAAACGCATCCCGGCGTGCCAGTACGGGCGCAGCGCGCGGCTCGCCATGACGGGACCGAGGTCCGAGCCGCCGATACCGATGTTGACGATCTCGGTGAGGCGATGGCCGGTGCTGCCGGCAATCTTGCCCGCGTGCACGCCTTCGACGAACTCGTCCATCTTGGTCAGGACTTCCCAGACTTCCCGCACGCCGGGTGTATCCAGCGCCACCGTGTCCGAGAGCTTGGCGCGCAGCGCGACGTGCAACACCGGCCGGTCCTCGCTGCGGTTGATCGATTCGCCTGCGAACATCGCCTCGATCGCCGCCGGCACGCCGGCCTCTTCGGCCAGCCGGGCGAGGAGCTCCCGTGTCGTTACATCGAGATGGTTCTTCGAATAGTCGAGCGTCAGCTTGTTCGCCGTGAGCGTGAAGCGCTCGGCCCGCTGCGGGTCGGCGGCGAACAAGCCGGCGAGTTTGGACTTGCTGATCTGTTTGCGATGGGCCTTGAGTGCCTCCCAGGCCGGCAGATCGGTCGGGTATCGGGCCGAAAGCTGCCTGTCGGTGTAGGGCTCAGGCTTGTTTTTCGAGGTCGACGGCATAGAACTCAAGATACCAGTCGACGAACTTTTTCACACCTTCCTCGATCGGCGTCGAGGGGCTGTAACCGACGTCCCGCTCGAGCGCCGCGGTGTCGGCCCAGGTGTCCGGGACGTCGCCGGGCTGCAGCGGCAGCAGGTTCTTCTCGGCCTTCCTGCCGAGGTTTTTCTCCAAAACCTCGATGTATCGCATCAGCTCGACCGGTTGCTGGTTGCCGATATTGTAGAGGCGATACGGCGCGCGGCTCGTGCCGGGATCGGGGTTGGCCGGATCCCAGTCCGGGTTCGGCTCGGCCGTGTGGTCCATCGTGCGGATCACGCCCTCGACGATGTCGTCGACGTACGTGAACGCCCGCTTGTGGTTACCGTAGTTGAATACGTCGATCGGGTTGCCCTCGATAATGGCTTTCGTGAACATGAACAAAGCCATGTCAGGACGGCCGAACGGGCCGTACACGGTGAAGAATCGCAGGCCTGTCGTCGGCAGGCCGTACAGGTTCGAGTAGGTGTGCGCCATCAGCTCGTTGGCTTTCTTGGTGGCACCGTAAATCGCGAGTGGGTGGTCGACGTTCTGGTGCACCGAAAACGGCATCGCCGTGTTGGCGCCATACACAGAGCTCGACGAGGCATACACCAGGTGTTCGACGTCGTGGTGGCGGCAACCTTCGAGGATGTGCAGCGTGCCGACGATGTTGCTGTCGATGTAGGCGTGCGGATTCTCGAGCGAGTGACGCACGCCCGCCTGGGCCGCAAGATGGATGACCTTGTCGAAGGCGTGTTCGGCGAACAGGGCTTCCATCGCGGCGCGGTCGGCAAGATCGATGCGGGCCATCGTGAAGCCGTCGTAGCCGTCGAGGATCGCCGCACGCGCGTTCTTCAGCGAGACGTCGTAGTACTCGTTGAAGTTATCGAGACCGACGACCGTGTCGCCGCGTTCGAGCAGGAGTTTGGAAGTGAAGAAGCCGATGAAGCCGGCGGCACCCGTGACGAGAATTTTCAAACTGTTTCCTTTTCAAACATGTGGATTGCTTCGTCGCTTCGCTCCTCGCAATGACCCTGATTTGTCATCGCGAGCGCGGCGAAGCGATCCACCAATTACAGCCGGTCGTCGCTGTCGGCGGCCGGCAGCACGTATTTGACATCGTACAGGACGGCACCCGGCTTGCCATACGCGCGGATGCCTTTGCTGCCCCACTCTTGGAATTGCTTGTGGGCTACGGCCAGCACAATGACATCGTAGGCGCCCTTCTCCGGCTCCGAAACGAGGTCGATGCCGTACTCCGCGTTCGCTTCGTCGACGTCGACCCAGGGATCGAATATGTCGATCCTGGTGCCATACGAACCCAGCTCGTTGACGATGTCGATAACCTTCGTATTACGCACGTCCGGACAGTTTTCCTTGAAGGTCAGGCCGAGGATCAGAATCCGCGCGTCGACCGGCTGGATGCGCCTGGCCAGCATGCGCTTCACGATCTGGCCCGAAATATACAGGGCCATATTGTCGTTTACGCGCCGACCGGCCAGGATCATCTGGGGGTGGTAGCCGAGCTGCTCGGCTTTGTACGTCAGGTAGTACGGGTCGACGCCGATGCAGTGGCCGCCGACCAGGCCCGGCCGAAACGGCAGGAAGTTCCACTTGGTGCCGGCGGCCTCGAGCACCTCCTCGGTATCGATGCCGACCCGTTCGAAGATCATCGCCAACTCGTTGACCAGCGCGATATTGACGTCGCGCTGGGTGTTTTCGATGACCTTTGCCGCCTCGGCGACCTTGATGCAGGACGTCTTGTGAGTTCCGGCCGTGATAATCGAGCGATACACCGCGTCGATATAATCAGCCGCCTCCGGCGTCGAGCCGGACGTCACCTTCAGGATGGACGGCAGACGATGGCTCTGGTCGCCCGGATTAATGCGTTCCGGACTGTAGCCGACGTAAAAGTCCTCGTTCAGCTTCAATCCGGAACCCCTCTCGAGGAACGGAACGCAAAACTCCTCGGTCGCCCCCGGATAAACCGTCGACTCGTAGACGACGACGTCGCCTTTCCTGAGCACGGCGCCGAGGGTCTCGCTGGCCTTGCGCAGCGGGGTCAGCAACGGCCGGTTGCCGTCGCCGATCGGCGTCGGCACCGTTACGACGTAGAAATTGCAGGACTCGAGCGCAGCGGCGTCCGATGCGAAGCTGAGCCGGCTGGCGCTGCGCAGCTCTTCCTCCGACGTCTCGAGCGTCGAGTCGTGGCCGGATTCGAGTTCGGCGATGCGGCTGGCCTTGACGTCGAAACCGACGGTCGGGTAGCGCTTGCCGAATTCGACGGCCAGCGGCAGGCCGACGTAGCCGAGGCCGATGATGCCGATTTTCAGTTTGTCGATATCGAAGGGCATGGGTGCATCAATACCATAGGAAAGAAGAGCTTACGTAGACGTGGGTCTCAGCGTGGTCGCGCGAAGTTTGCTTGTCATCGCGAGCGCTGCGAAGCGATCCAGTGGATTGCTTCGTCGCTTCGCTCCTCGCAATGACAAGGACGGGCTCCTCGCAATGACGAGGACGGGCTCCTCGCAACGACAAGGACGGGCTCCTCGCAATGGCAATGTCAGGGCTCCTGCGAAAGACGTGTTACCCCAGGTACCACAGCGCCGCCAGGCCCGAGATGCTCATCGTGACCGTGTACGGCAGCGCCATCCACACCATGCGGCCGTAGGACAGGCGGATCAGCGGCGCCAGCGCCGAGGTCAGCAGGAACAGGAACGCGGCCTGGCCGTTCGGCGTCGCGACGCTCGGGATGTTCGTGCCGGTGTTGATCGCGACGGCCAGCGCGTCGTACTGGGTGCGATCGATCAGGCCCGCTTCAAAGATCTTGCTCACCTCGGTGATGTACACGGTCGCCACGAACACATTATCCGAGATCGACGACAGCAGGCCGTTCGCGATGTAGAACAGCGCCGCCTGCTCCTTGCCGTCGTGGTACATGACCCAGTCGATGACCGGCGAGAACAGGCCCTGGTTGGCGATCACGGCGACGATCGCGAAGAACACGACGAGCAACGCCGTAAACGGCAGCGCCTCCTCGAACGCGTGGCCCAGGCGATGTTCCTCGGTCACGCCATTGAACGCTGTCGCCAGCACGATGACCAGCAGGCCGACGATGCCGGGCGACGCGAGGTGGCGTCCAAGTGCGATGACGAGGATAACGGCAACGATGGCCTGCACACCGATAGCCAGGCTCTCGGCCTTCGAACGCCGGTTCGTCATCTCGCGGTCATATTCCATCAATACTTCGCGTACCGCCGGCGTCAGCACCGCGCCGTAACTGAATGTCTTCGTCACCTCGAGCAGCACGCAGGTCGTGAGGCCCACCACCAGCACCGGCATCGATACGTGTGCCACCTCGCGGAAGAACTGCATGAAGTCCCAGCCCATGACTTCGCCGATCAGGAGGTTCTGCGGCTCGCCGACCAGCGTCGTGACGCCGCCGAGGGCCGTGCCCACCGCCGCGTGCATCATGAGGTTGCGCAGGAAGCCGCGGAACTGCACAAGGTCCTCGTGATGCAGCTCGATGACCTCTTCGTCCGTCGACGGGTCGTGGTCGTGATCGAAATGCTTGCCGGAGGCAAACTTGTGATAGACGCCGTAGAACCCGATTGCGACGGAGATGACGACCGCCGTCACGGTCAGCGCGTCGAGGAACGCGGACAGGAATGCGCCCGCGAAACAGAACATCAGCGACAGGAGGATCTTCGAGCGCACGCCGAGCAGGATCTTGGTGAACGTGTACAACAGCATCTCGCGCAGGAAGTAGATGCCGGCGACCATGAACATCAGCAGCATGATCACGGGGAAGTTCACGACGGCTTCGTGGTACACCATCTCGGGCGTCGCCAGCCCGATGACGATCGCTTCCACCGCCAGCAGGCCGCCGGGCTGCAACGGGTAGCAGCGCAACGCCATCGCGAGCGTGAAGATGAACTCGAGCACCAGCGCCCAGCCGGCGACGAAGGGGCTGAGCTGTGCCAGGATCGGGTTCAGGATCAGGAAGCCGACGATCGTCAGTTTGTACCAGTGCGGCGAGTTGCCCAGGAAATTGGAGCGCAGGGCTGCGGCAAGGGATTGCGCCATTCGTTCTTATCCTCGTCTGCAGAACCGGCGATTCTAGACGGTTTGGGCGGGAATCGATAGGTTCCAAAAAGGTGTCAGGTTTATTTGTTGCGACAAAGCGGGGGCGGCAACTCAACAAATAAACCTGACACCTTTTTGAGCGCTCCTACAGGTCGACCACGAATTTCAATCCACTTTGTCCCAGACCGGGGTGGTGTGCTCGCGTATCTTCTCGAGGATCGCCTCGTGTGCGGCACGCTCGGCTGCGGTGGCCTTTATGACGACCAGCTTGAGGTCGCCGCGGGCACGCCGCTCGCGCAGCGCGTCACCGGCGTCGGCGCCGTCGTCGGTACCGAGATCGGGGTCGAGTGACAGCGCGGTCTGTCCGCCGGTCATGGCGAGATACACGCGCGCGAGCAGTTCGGCGTCGATGAGCGCGCCGTGCACGTCGCGACGCGAGGCGTCGACCTCGTAGCGCTTGCAGAGTGCGTCGAGGCTGTTGCGCTGGCCGGGGTGCAGCCTGCGCGCCAGCGTCAGTGTGTCGAGCACGGTCGCGTAGCGCGAGATCTTCGGCTCGGGATGTTCAATGAGCCTGAGCTCGTGTTCGAGGAAGCCGATGTCGAAGTCGGCGTTGTGGATCACGAGCTCGGCGTCCTTGACGAACTCGAGCAGCTCGTCGACGATCTCGGCGAAGCGCGGCGCGGTCTCGAGGTCCTCGCGGCGGATGCCGTGCACGGCCTCGGCGCCCTGGTCGATGTCGCGTTCCGGATTGAGGAAGCGGTGGAACTCGCGGCCGGTCAGGCGCCGGTTGACGAGTTCGATGGCGCCGATCTCGATGATGCGATGGCCGCTGCCCGGCGAGAGGCCGGTGGTCTCGGTGTCGAGGACGATCTGGCGCATGCCCGTATGCTACACGGTCATTGTCGGCAACGCATTGGATCGCTTCGCGGCGCTCGCGACGAAAAGACCTGGTCATTGCGAGGAGCGTAGCGACGAAGCAATGCACACTGGATTGCTTCGCCCTTCGGGCTCGCAATGACACTGAGAGGTCGGGCTCGCAATGACACTGAGAGGTCGGGCTCGCAATGACACTGAGAGGTCGGGCTCGCAATGACACTGAGAGGTCGGGCTCGCAATGACACGGCGGCGTTAGGCTCGCGATGACGGGATAGGGTCATTGCGAGGAGCGCAGCGACGAAGCAATCCAGGCTGGATTGCTTCGCCCTTCGGGCTCGCAATGACACTGAGAGGTCGGGCTCGCAATGACAATGAGGGGTCGGGCTCACGATGACGACGTCCTACGTCATCTCGTCGATGCCGCGATTGGCGAGCGCGTCGGCCTCCTCGTTGCCGGGATCGCCGTCGTGGCCCTTCACCCAGCGCCACTCGACCTGGTGGCGGCCCTGAGCTTCGTCCAGCGCCTGCCACAGGTCCCGGTTCTTGACCGGCTTCTTCGCGGCCGTCTTCCAACCGCGCGCCTTCCAGTTCGCCAGCCACTCGGTGATGCCGTGCATGACGTACTTCGAATCGGTGTGCAGCACGACCTGCTGCGGACCCCTGAGCGCGTTCAGCGCCTCGATGACGGCCGTCAGTTCCATGCGGTTGTTGGTGGTCTCGGGCTCGCCGCCGCACATCCGCTTGCGATGCCGGCCCGCGATCAGGAGCGCGCCCCAGCCGCCCGGCCCCGGGTTGCCGCGGCAGGCGCCGTCGGTGTAGATCTCAACTCTTCGGGTCAAAACGGATGCGGGAGACGCGGTTGGTGGTGGTGCCGGCCAGGCCGCCGACGACCTTGGTCTTGTGCCGCCATTGCGGACGCACCGGCGTCAGCGGGACGACCCGTTTCTGCGCCGTGAGCATGTAGCAGGCCGCGAATTCCGGCCACCAGCGCTGGCCCCGCGCCTCCCAGCGCGGCGACAGCTTGCGGCGCTTGCCCGGCAGCGGCCAGCGGAAGAAATAGCGGGTGATGCCGTGGATCTGCATGTCCAGCAGCTGCAGCCAGTCGCGCAGGCGCCGTTCCGGAACGAGGTAATCCGCGCCGGGCGGCAGCCCGGCACCTGGGACCAGCCGGCGGATGCCCCACAGGCCACCGGTCTTGAAGCCGAGGATCACGAGATGGCCGTGCGCGGTCAGCACGCGGTCGACCTCGCGCAGGATCGCGTGTGGCCGGTCGCTGTAGTCGAGGACGTGCGGCAGCAGCACGCAGTCCACCGAGTCGTTCGCGAGCGGCAGGCGATGCAGCAGGCCGACGGCCGAGATGCCCTCGCCCGGCGTCTGCTCGATCAGGGCCTTGCGCTGCGTGCGGGCGTGCCGGAGGAAGGTCTGTGCGCCGCCCCACAGGCCGAGCTGCACGCACTCCTCGCCGAAGATGCCGTCGAGGGCCTCCTCGACGTTGCGACTCTCGGCAGCCAGCAGGGCTTCGCCGAGCGGTGAGGCCAGCCATTGCCGCGCCACGGCGGGGAAATGTGCGCTCGTTTCCATGGCTTCGTCTCGCGTCACGTCCTGCGTCACAATTTCGGGCCGGGCACTTGCGCCGCGGCGCGCGCCCGGTAGGATAGCCCGATGCCTTCGTTCCAGTCGCGATTATCGCAAAGATTCCGGGTGCTTGGCGCCACGATCGTCACGATTCTGCTGGCCGGCAGTGCCGTCGCGGAGCCCCAGGAGCGAGCGTTCGTCGCCTCGGCCGGACAGAAGGAAGCCCCCAGCCTGACCCTGATCTCGCCGCTGGACGGCCTCTGGGACCGCCTGGAGACCGTCGAGCCGGCTACGGACGACCTGCTGGTGCGGCTGCGCTCCGGCTTCGAGCTGCCGGCAGAGACCGACAACCCCCGGGTCCGCACCGAGCGCGACTGGTTCGTCGCCCACCCCGACTACCTCGACCGCGTGTTCACCCGCGCCCGGCTGTACCTGCCCTACATCACCTCCCAGCTCGAAGAGCGCGGGCTGCCGCTCGAGCTGGCACTGCTGCCGGTGGTCGAAAGCGCCTACGACCCGTTCGCCTATTCCCACGGCCGCGCCGCCGGCCTGTGGCAGATGATCCCCGGCACCGGCCGCCGCTACGGCCTCAAGCAGAACTGGTGGTACGACGGCCGCCGCGACGTGGTCGATTCCACGCGCGCCGCACTGGACTACTTCCAACACCTCTACGAGTTCAACGAGGGCGACTGGCTGAACGCGATCGCCTCGTACAACTCCGGCGAGGGCAACGTGCGCCGAGCCGTGATGCGCAACCGGCACGCCGGCAAGCCCGACGACTTCTGGCACCTGCACCTGTCGCGCGAGACCACTACTTACGTGCCGCGCCTGCTGGCACTCGCGGACATCGTCCGCGACCCGGAGCGTTACGGCGTCACCCTGCCCCACATCGCCGACGAAGAACAGTTCGCCGTCGCCGACGTCGGCTCGCAGATCGACCTCGCGGTCGCCGCCGAGCTCGCCGGCGTCGACGTCGACACGATCTATACCTACAACCCCGGCTACAATCGCTGGTCCACCGACCCGAACGGTCCGTACCGGCTCGCGCTGCCGGTCGACGCCTACGACGCGTTCACCGAAGCGATCGCCGAGGTACCGGCCAGCGAGCGCGTACGCTGGAAGCGCCACAAGGTCGGCAACGGCGAGACGATCTCCGAGATCGCACTCAAGTACCACACGACGGTCCCCGAGATCCGCGCCGCCAACAACCTGCGCGGCAACACGATCCGTGCCGGTCATTATTTGATGATCCCGGTCGCGACCAAGCCGCTGTCCGCCTACGTGAAGAGCGCCGACGCACGGCTTACGAAGACGCAGAACACGGCGCACGCGGCAAACCGTGTCGAACACACGGTCGCGAACGGCGAGAGTTTCTGGACCATCAGCCAGCGTTACCACGTCACGACGCGCCAGCTCGCCGCCTGGAACGGCATGGCGCCCGGCGACACGCTGCCGGTCGGCCGCACGCTCGTCGTCTGGACCAACGCCGCCGTGACGCCGCGCACTTCGCCGACGGCGGCGCTCGGCAACACGACGCGCAAGCTGCACTACACCGTGCGCCGCGGCGACTCGCTGTACCTGATCGCGAACAAGTTCCGCGTCACGATCTCCCAGATCGCGCACTGGAACAACATCGACACGAAAAAGATCCTGAGGCCGGGGCAGAGATTGACGATGTACGTCGACGTCACCCGCCAATCGAGTTGATCGGAGTCGATCGCGGCTGAAACAGGATCTGGGAATTGATCGCGGCTGAAGCCGCTCCTACGGATGCTGTTACACCCCAGCGGTCGATTAGCATCCGTAGGAGCGGCTTCAGCCGTGATCCATCCACAGACCAATCTCAATTAGAATCCGTAGGAGCGGCTTCAGCCGCGACCCATTCACGGACCGATCTGATTTAGAATCCGCAGGAGCGACTTGAGCCGCGACAACCAAGGGGAAGAGTCTATGGGCTTCATGGCCGGCAAGCGGGCGCTGATCGTCGGCGTCGCGAGCGACCGATCGATCGCCACGGGTATCGCCGAGGCGTTCGCGCGCGAGGGCGCCGAACTCGCGTTCACCTACCAGAACGACAAGCTCAAGAGCCGCGTCACCCGGCTGGCAGAGCGGCTCGATGCGGACCCGAAGCTGTGCTTCCCCTGCGACGTCTCCGTCGACGCGGAGATCGAGGCGGTGTTCGAGCAGCTCGGCAAGCGCTGGGACGGCCTCGACGTGCTCGTGCACTCGGTCGGCTACGCGCCCCGCGACCAGCTCGAGGGCGGATTCACCGAGGCGGTGACGCGTGAGGGCTTCCGGATCTCGCACGATATTTCGGCGTACAGCCTCGCGGCACTGACCAAGGCGGCGCTGCCCATGCTGAGGGGCCGTAACGCGGCCGTGCTGACGCTGACCTACAACGCGGCGGTGCGCGTCGTGCCGAACTACAACGTCATGGGTCTGGCCAAGGCGAGCCTGGAGTCCTGCATGCGTTTCCTCGCCGCGGATCTCGGCCCGCTCGGCATCCGCGTCAACGCCATCTCGGCGGGCCCGGTGAAGACGCTCGCGGCCGCCGGCATCGGCGGCTTTCGAAAGATGCTGGCCTACGCCGAGAAATCGGCACCGCTCAGGCGCACCGTGACGATCGAGGAGATCGGCAACGTGGCGGCGTTCCTGTGTTCCGATCTCGCCAGCGGGATCACCGGCGAGACGACGTTCGTCGACGCCGGCTCCAACATCATGGCGATGGTCCTCGACGAGGATCCGGAGTAGCCAGGTTTATCGCGGCTGAAGCCGCTCCTACGGCCGCCGATCCGGCCAAGGTGGTGAAATGGCATCCGTAGGAGCGGCTTCAGCCGCGATTCGTCGTCAACCCGACTTTCGTTTCTTCCCCGTCCAGGCGCGCGACGATGGTCGCGCAGGCGGCATCGCCCCAGATGTTGACGCTGGTGCGGGCCATGTCTAGCACGCGGTCGAATACGAGCAGCACGCCGAGCGCCTCCAGCGGCAGGCCCACCGCGTTGAGGATGATGGCGATGGCGACCAGCGAGGCCGACGGTACGCCCGCCACGCCGACCGAGGTCAGCAGCGCGATCGACACGATCGCGAACTGCGTGGCGAAGCTCAGATCCACGCCGTAGGCCTGGGCGATGAAGATCGCCGCCGCGCATTCGTAGAGCGCCGTGCCGTTCATGTTCACAGTGGCGCCGAGCGGCAGCACGAAACTCGACACCTTGTTCGAGACGCCGACGTTTTCCTCCACGCACTCCATCGTCACCGGCAGCGTCGCCGACGATGACGCCGTCGAGAACGCGGTCAGCATCGCCTGCGCGAGTCCGCGCATGGTCCGGTACGGCCGCACGCGGCCGACGAAGCGAAGCAAGAGCGGCAACGTGACGAACGCGTGGATCACAAGCGCGGCGAGCACTACCAGCGCGAACACGGCCAGCGGTCCGGTCGCCCTGTAGCCCGCCTTCGCGATCACGCCGGCGACGAGTCCGAACACGCCGATGGGCGCGAACTTCATGATCCATTCGGTCATGCGCATCATGACGTGGAACACGGCATCCCAGAACACGTACAGGGGCCCGGCGTACTGGTCGTCCAGGCGGGTCATGAAATAGCCGAACAGGATGGCGAAGAAGATCACACCGAGCATCTGCCCCTCCACCGCGGCCGCGAAGATGTTCGGCGGCACCATGCGCTGGAAGATGTTGGCGACGTCGGAGAGCCCGGTGCCCTCCACTGCCTTTTCGAAGCCGGTCGTCGAGGCGTGCAGCGCCAGCAGGTCTTTCGCCGGTTGGCCGTCGACGTAGCCGGGGCCGACCAGGTTGACGAGCAGGAGCCCGAGCACGATGGCGCTCAGCGTCGTCGCCGCATAGAACAGCAGCGTGCGGCCACCGAGCGCCCCGAGGTTTCCGCCCGAACCGATCCCGGCGACGCCGACGATGATCGAGGACAGGATCAGCGGCACGATGATCATCTTCAGGGCGTTGAGGAAGATCGTGCCGATGTAGTCGAAGATCGCGATGTAAGTGACGCCGAAGATCGTCGGTTCGGCGCCGCTGGCCGCATTGGCTTCGAACACGAAGCCTCCGGCGATCGCGGCGAGGATAATGGCGATGAGGATTTGCCAGTGGAGCTCGAGCTTGCGCATGGGTTTTCCTCTTCAGCAGGTCGCGGCTGAAGCCGCGATCAATCTCCCCCAACTCGAACGGAACCCCTGGCAGTGGCGTTTCCTACTGGAATACCTGCTCGGTCAGCGCGTCCTTGGAAATCACGACGTCGGCCTTCTCGTACATGGCCTGTACGAAGGCCTGGTAATCCGCCTGGCCTTCCTGCTGCACCAGCTGCCGTTTGCCGGCGTCGCGGTCGGCGAGCGGGATGGACTCGGGCCGGCCGGGCAGGACCCCATCGAGGCTGTACACCGCGTAACCGCCCCCGGGCATCGCTACCTTGTCGCGCACCGGCGTGTCGCCCGCCGGTTTGCGCGCTTCGAAGACCGCCGTGAGCAATGTCGGCGCGAGATCCTTGTCCTGGCGCCCGACGAGTTTGGGTGCCTCGACGACAGCGCCGGCGGCCTCGCCGGCAGCGGCAAAACTCTTCCCCGCGGCAAGCGACGCCAGCATCTTGTCCGAGCGCTCGGATATGATGGCCGTCGCCTTCTGCTTGCGGACCGCCTCGACGATCTGGTCGCGCACGGCTTCCAGCGGCTCGCGCGCCGCTTCATGATGCGCGGTAACCTTGAAGATGGCCGACCGGTTGTTGTCCATCTCGACGAGGTCCGAAACCTGGCCGTCGTTCAGTACGCGCGAGTCGAAAATCGCGTCGATCGCCGCCTGGTTGTTGCCGATCGGACCGCCACCGGAACGCGTGATGCCGGTCGCCGTCTGGATGGGCAGACCGGTGGCATCCGAGATCGATTGCATGTCGGGCTTCTCGAACAGCGCATCCGACATTTTTCGCTCGAGCTCCCGATAGGCATCCTCGGACTTGCTCTCCCGGAGCTCGTTGAGTAACTCGCTACGCACCTGGTCGAACGGCAACGGCCCGCGCTCGAGGATCTTGTCGAGCTTTACGACGTGATAGCCGAAATCGCTCTCGACCGGGCCGCGGATCTCGCCTTCCTTCATCGAGAAGATCGCGTCGCCGAGCGCGTCCGGCAACTGGGAGCGCGTCAGCGCGCCGAGATCGCCGCCGTTTGACGCCGTGCCGCCGTCCTTCGAATAGGTCCGCGCCAGGTCGGCGAACGGCTCGCCGGCCTTGGCCCTGGCCAGCAACTCCTCCGCCTTGGCGCGGGCGGCATCCTTGTCGTCGCCGAACGGGATCAGGATGTGGCTGGCCTCGCGTTCCTCGTCGCGCAGGAACCGGCTCTTCTCAGACTCGTAATAGGCCTTGAGCTCGTCGTCGCTGATGTCGATGGACTTGGCGACCTCGTCGCGGTTCACCTCGATCATCTCGATGTCGGCGCTCTCCGGCGTCATATACAAGGTCTCGTTGTCGTCGTAGTACGCCTTTATCTCGTCGTCGCCGACCTCGATGGTTTTCGCAACCGCGTCGAGATCGAATGTCGCGATTTGCACCTGCCGCTGTTCGGCCACCAGGTTCAGGTAGCGCCGGAATTGCGCCGGCGTGACGATGGCCGTCGCGGCGACCGCGCGCTGTAACTGGTCCACTCGCATGGCACGGCGCTGACGGGCCTCGAACTCCTTCGGCGTGAGGGCGTTCTGCGACAGCACGCTGCGATACGTCTCCATGTCGAACTTGCCGTCGACCTGGAAGTCGGGCACCTGCTCGATCGTGTCCATGAGCTGCTTATCGGAGATCTGGTAGCCCTTGTCGGCCAGGTGCAGCTCGACGAGCCGGTCACGCACCATCGAATCGAGGAGCTGGCGGCGCAGTTCGACGCGGTACTGGTCGGGGAGCTTCGCCAGCTGGGGATTGCGCTGCAACTGGTCCCGGTAGGCCTGCTCGAAACCGTTCATGCTGATCTCGCTGCCGTCGACCTTGGCCGCGTACGGATTGCTGATGAAGGGCAGGTTCTGGACGCCGAAGAACATGAACGGGATCAGGATCAGCCCCATGATGACGGCGGCGACACCCCCGGTCAGCCTTTCACGAATCGTTTGCAGCATGATGTTTTTCGGGAAATTTCGAGGCGAGGGATTCTACTTTACGCAGGGGGTAATGTGTAGGCAGGGATCGCGCCTGAAGCCGCTCCTACGGATGCTGATCCGAGGCCGGCGCCGGATTGGAATCCGTAGGAGCGGCTTCAGCCGCGATAAGTCGGACAAAAAAATACGGGGCCCTGCACGGGCCCCGCATTTTTTGGTCTGGCGGAGTGGACGGGACTCGAACCCGCGACCCCCGGCGTGACAGGCCGGTATTCTAACCAGCTGAACTACCACTCCGAACCCTGGTGGGTGCTGACGGGATCGAACCGCCGACCCTCGCCTTGTAAGGGCGACGCTCTACCAGCTGAGCTAAGCACCCGAAACCTCTGCGGCGACGCCCGGCAAATGCGATCGCGGCTGAAGCCGCTCCTACGGATGCTGATCTGGCACCGTGGCTGGATCAGCATCCGTAGGAGCGGCTTCAGCCGCGACCCGCCGTATCAATCCCCGACAGCATATGCAGGAGCGGCTTTGCCCCCGCCGTTTGGGGATGAAGCCGCGACCGGCGCTGTGCGATCAGCTGGCCCGCCCGAAGGGCGCGCTAGTTTACGGCATCCTTCAGGGCTTTGCCAGCCTTGAAACCCGGCACATTGCTCGCCGCGATGTGTATCGCTGCACCGGTCCTGGGGTTGCGGCCCATCCGCGCCGCACGCGCCTTCACCGAGAATGTTCCGAAGCCCACGAGCGAGACCGAACCGCCGCCCGCGAGGGTTTTCGTAATCGCATCAAGCACGCCATCGACCGCTTTCGTTGCGTCCGAACGCGACAGCCCTGCCGCTCCGGCCACTGCGTCTACCAGTTCTCCCTTGTTCATGCTTTCACCCTTGCAGATTGATTGAGGATCCAAATGCGGTTGCCCGCATACCCGAAACGCCCGATCGAACAATGCCGGGCGACTGCATCAATCCAGCGAACTCTACATCGAGTCGCAATCCGCTGAATCGCCGGGCGGGTCTCCGTGCACCCCCGCACGGCTGCGATGCTTATACCAAGCGGCAAAAACACCGTCAACAAAGCGGCTGCGACGCGACTCCCGACGGTTCAGTGCGGGCGGACGACGTCTTCCGCTTTGGGCTCCTTCTCGGCGGTCTTCGGCTTGCTCTCGCTCTCGCCGGTTTGTGCTTCGGGAACGGGCATGTGCTGCAGTGCACGCTCGAGCACCTCGTCGATCCATTTCACTGGAACTATCGAGAGCTTGTCTTTGATGTTCTTGGGGATTTCCGCGAGGTCCTTCTCGTTCTCGAGCGGTATCAAGACGGTCGACATGCCGCCCCTGTGTGCCGCCAGCAACTTCTCTTTCAGGCCGCCGATCGGCAACACTTCGCCACGCAGAGTGATCTCTCCGGTCATCGCCACATCGCTCTTCACGGGGATGTCGGTTAATGACGACACCAGCGCCGTGCACATGCCGACTCCCGCACTCGGACCGTCCTTCGGCGTGGCGCCTTCGGGCACGTGGATGTGCACGTCGAGCTTCTGGTAGAAGTCCTCTTCGATTCCCAGGATCTTGGCGCGGCTGCGGACTACCGTCATCGCCGCCTGGATCGATTCGGTCATCACTTCGCCGAGTTGTCCCGTGTAACTGTGCTTGCCCTTGCCCGGCACGACCGCTGCCTCGATCGTCAGCAGCTCGCCGCCGACCTCGGTCCACGCGAGTCCCGTCACCTGGCCTACCTGGTCGTTCTCTTCGGCCTTGCCGTAGCGGAAGCGACGCACGCCGAGATACTTCTCGAGACTCTTCGGGGTCACCGAACGGCGGCGCTTGCGCGGCTTCAGGAGTTGCGCCTTGACGATCTTGCGGCAGATCTTCGAGATCTCGCGTTCGAGGTTGCGCACGCCGGATTCACGCGTGTAGTGCTGGATGATGTCGAGCACCGCACTCGGCGAGATGTGCAACTCGTCTTCCTCCAGCCCATTCTCCTTCATCTGTTTCGGGATGAGGTAGCGCTGCGCGATGTTGAGTTTCTCGTCCTCGGTGTAACCCGGGATGCGGATCACTTCCATGCGATCGAGCAGCGGTGCCGGGATGTTGAGGCTGTTTGCGGTGCAGACGAACATGACGTCGGACAGATCGAAGTCGACTTCGAGGTAATGATCCTGGAACGTCGAGTTCTGTTCCGGGTCGAGCACCTCGAGCAGTGCCGACGACGGGTCTCCGCGGAAGTCCATCGCCATCTTGTCGACTTCGTCGAGCAGAAACAGCGGATTCCTCACGCCGACCTTGCCGAGATTCTGCACGATCTTGCCGGGCATCGAACCGATGTAGGTGCGCCGGTGGCCGCGAATCTCGGCCTCGTCGCGCACACCGCCGAGCGACATGCGCACGAACTTGCGGTTCGTGGCCCGCGCGATGCTCTGGCCCAGCGAGGTCTTGCCCACGCCCGGGGGACCGACGAGGCACAGGATGGGGCCCTTCAGGCGCCGCACGCGCTGCTGCACGGCGAGGTATTCGAGGATGCGCTCCTTGACGCGCTCGAGCCCGTAGTGGTCCGCCTCGAGCACCTCTTCGGCGCGCTTCAAGTCCTTGAAGACCTTGCTGCGCTTCTTCCAGGGCGCCTTCAGCAGCCAGTCGATGTAGTTGCGGACGACGGTCGCCTCGGCGGACATCGGCGACATCAGCTTGAGCTTGTTCAGTTCCGAGGTGGCCTTGTCGCGTGCCTCCTTCGACATGCCCGCCTTCTCGATGCGGTTCTCGAGATCGGCCAGCTCGTTCGGCGCGTCCTCGATCTCGCCGAGCTCCTTCTGGATCGCCTTCATCTGTTCGTTGAGGTAATACTCGCGCTGGCTCTTCTCCATCTGCTGCTTGACGCGGCCGCGGATGCGTTTCTCGATCTGCAGCACGTCGATCTCACCCTCGATGATGCCGAGCACCTGCTCGAGGCGTGACTTGACGTCCTGGATCTCGAGGATGCGCTGCTTCTCGGAGAGCTTGAGCGCCATGTGCGCCGCGACGGTGTCGGCGAGCCGGCCCGGCTCGTCGATGCCCGACAGCGAAGTCAGGATCTCGGGCGGAACCTTCTTGTTCAGTTTCACGTACTGTTCGAACTGAGCGATGATCGAGCGCACGAGCACGTCGATCTCGCGCTCGTCGTGACGATCTTCTTCGTTCAGCAGCGTGATCTCGGCAGAGAAATGGTCGTTGACGTTGATGCGGTCGATCAGTGCACGCTCCGCGCCCTCGACGAGCACCTTGACCGTGCCGTCGGGCAGCTTCAGGAGCTGCAGGATCGTCGCCAGCGTGCCGACTTCGTACAGGTCCGAGGGCTGCGGGCTGTCCAGGTCCGCCGCCTTCTGGGCGACCAGGAGAATCCGTTTGCCGGCGCCCATCGCCTTGTCGAGGGCCACGATCGACTTGTCGCGGCCGACGAACAACGGGATGACCATATGCGGATATACGACCACATCGCGCAGCGGCAGCACCGGTACGCCGGACTGGTCGGCGGGGGATTCCGATTCGGGGTTCAATTCGTGCTCAGACACGGCTTCACCTCATAAGCGTCGCGGCCACGGATGTGCGTCCGAAACCTTCGAAATCAAGTATTGCTTTTGCCCAAGCGAACCGTCTGGATTGCTTCGCTTCGCTCGCAATGACACCTGCCAGAGATGTCGTCATTGCGAGGAGCACCGCGACGAAGCAATCCACTCCGGGTCGCGATGATTATTCCGCTACGCGCCGTCGGAACCCGTCGCACGCGGCGGATGCTGCTTCTCGATACTGACCGTCGGAGACTCTTCCGACTCGTAGATCACATACGGCTTGGTCTCGCCCGAGACGACCGACTCGTCGACCACCACCTTGCGTGCACTCGTCGCCGACGGCAGATCGTACATCGTGTCGAGCAGGACGTTTTCCAGGATCGTGCGCAGGCCGCGCGCGCCCGTCTTGCGCTCCATGGCACGCTGCGCCACGGCCAACAGGGCATCGTCGCGGAATTCGAGTTCGACGCCTTCCATCTCGAACAGCTTGCGATACTGCTTGGTCAGCGCGTTCTTCGGTTCGAGCAGGATCTGGATAAGCGCATCCTCGTCCAGTTCCTCGAGCGTCGCGACGACCGGCAGGCGCCCGACGAACTCGGGGATCAGGCCGTAACGGATCAGGTCCTCGGGCTCCACTTCGAGCAGCAACTCGCCGACCGACTGCTCATTCTTCTCGGTCTTCACGTGCGCCACGAAGCCGATGCCGCTCTTCGAGGATCGGTTCATGATGATCTTGTCGAGCCCCGCGAAGGCGCCACCACAGATGAAAAGGATGTTGCCCGTGTCGACCTGCAGGAATTCCTGCTGCGGGTGCTTGCGGCCGCCCTGCGGCGGCACCGAGGCGATCGTGCCCTCGATCAGCTTGAGCAGCGCTTGCTGCACGCCCTCGCCCGACACGTCGCGCGTGATCGACGGGTTATCCGACTTGCGCGAGATCTTGTCGATCTCGTCGATATAGACGATACCGGTCTGCGCCTTCTCGACGTCGTAGTCGCACTTCTGCAGCAGCTTCTGGATGATGTTCTCGACGTCCTCGCCGACGTAGCCGGCCTCGGTGAGCGTCGTCGCGTCGGCGATCGTGAACGGTACGTTGAGCAGCCGCGCGAGCGTTTCGGCGAGCAGCGTCTTGCCGCAACCGGTCGGGCCGATCAGCAGGATGTTGCTCTTGGCCAGCTCGACGTCTTCGCGGGAGCGTTCGTCGAGGCGGTCGTTGAGGCGCTTGTAGTGGTTGTAGACGGCCACCGACAGCACCTTCTTGGCACGCATCTGGCCGATCACGTATTCGTCGAGGATGGCCTTGATCTCGGCCGGCTTGGGCAGCTTGTCACGGTTGGCCTCGCCGGCATCCTCGAGTTCCTCCCGGATGATGTCGTTGCAGAGCTCGACGCACTCGTCGCAGATGAAGACGGACGGGCCCGCGATCAGCTTGCGTACTTCGTGCTGGCTTTTGCCGCAAAAAGAACAATAGAGGAGTTTGCCGTCCTCGTTCTTGCCGCGGGTATCGTCGCTCATGCTTGAGGCCTCTGTGACATAAAAATCAGCCGCTTACGGCTTGGAACGTATATAACACGCAGCTTTTCGGGGTGCAAAGGACCGCGTCCCATTCCCCCGCGGAGACCGCATATAACCGTTTGATATGTATAGGATCAGCGCTTCTTGGCGCCGGTCATCTCCTTGCGTTCGACGAGTACCGTGTCGACGAGCCCGTATTCGAGGGCGGCGTCGGCACTCAGGAACCGGTCCCGCTCCAGGTCCTGCTCGATTTTTTCGAGCGTCTGGCCGGTGTGTTTCGACATGATCTGGTTGAGCCGGCGCTTGAGCTCGAGCACCTCGGTGGCGTGGATGCTGATGTCCGTCGCCTGGCCCTGATAGCCGGCGCTCGGCTGGTGCACCATGATCCGGGAGTGCGGCAGCGCGTAGCGCTTGCCCTTGGTGCCGCCGGCCAGCAGCAGCGCGCCCATACTGGCCGCCTGCCCCATGCAGATCGTCGACACGTCGCAGTTCACGAACTGCATCGTGTCGTAGATCGACAGCCCGGAGGTGACATTGCCGCCCGGCGAGTTAATGTACAGGTGGATGTCCTTGTCGGCGTTCTCCGACTCGAGGAACAGCAGCTGCGCCACGATGAGGTTCGCCATGTGATCCTCGACCGGGCCGACGATGAACACGAGGCGATCCTTCAACAGCCTCGAGTAGATGTCGTACGCCCGTTCGCCGCGCGCCGTCTGCTCGACGACCATCGGTACGAGATTCAGTGCCTGTGCGCTCATTGACGTTCCTGCCCGTTATCGAACCGGCCGATATTTTCTCACGATTCACTCGGCCGAGGTATTCATATATTCGCCGAAACCGACGTCCTTCGTCGTGACCTTGCCGTTTTCCATCAGCCAGTCCAGCGCCTGCTGCTCGAGCACCATCGGTTTGATCTGCTCGACGATCTGCGGCGTGCTCATGTACACGTTGACCATCTCGTCGGAATTCTCGTAGCCCGCACACATCTCCTCGACCCGCGCCCGGATCTTCGACTCGTCCGCGACGATGCCCTGGTCGGCGATGACCTTGCTCACCAGGATGCCGAGCCGCACTCGCTTCTCCGCCATCTCGGCGAAATTCTCGATCGGCGGCGCCTTGTCGTGATCCTCGATGCCGAGACGCCGCATCGCATCGTGCTGCATGGAGTGCATCTCCTGGTGCTTCAAGGTCTGCGGCACCTCGATCGGGTTCGCGTCGAGCAGCGCGTTCATGACCTGTTCGCGCAATTCCGCCTTCACCTTGGTCGCCGCCTCGCGCTCCATGTTGTCGCGGACGTCCGCCATGAACTGCTCCAGCCCGCCCTCGGTGACTTCGAACAGCTCCGCGAAACTGTCGTCGACCGGCGGCAGCACCTCCTCTTCGACCCGGTGCACCTTGACGGCGAAGTCGACCTTCTTGCCGGCGAGTTCCTCGGCGTGATAGTCCTTCGGGAACTTGACCTTGAAGCTCTTCTCCTCGCCGGCGACGACACCGGTCAGGCCCTTTTCGAAATCGGGCAGCATGGTCCCGCCGCCGAGCAGCACACCCACTTCGCTGCCCTTGCCGCCGGTGATCGGCTCGCCTTTCAACGTGCCGTCGAAGTCGACGATGACCCGATCGCCTTCGGCGCTGGCGCGCTCGACCGGTTCCCAGGTCGCCTTCTGCCTGCGCAGCTTTTCGATCATGTCGTCCATGTCGGTGTCGCTGATCGTGACCTCGGGCTTCTCCACCTCCATCGAGTCGATGCCCTGCAGCTCGACCTCCGGCATGACTTCGAAGGTCGCAACGTACGCGAAGCTGTCCTTGCCCTTGCCGACCTCGGGCTCGATGCGCGGCCCGCCCGCCGGATTCAGGTTCTCCTGCAGGAGCGCGTCGGAATAGCTCTTCTGCATGATCTCGTTGACCACTTCCTGGCGGATCTGCTTGCCGTAACGCTGCCGCACGACCTTGGGCGGCACCTTGCCTGGCCGGAAGCCCTTGATTTTCGCCGTACGGCCGACCGACTTCAGCCGCGCCGAGACCTCCTGTTCGATGCGCTCGGCGGGCAGCTCGACGCGCATGCGTCGCTGGAGCGTGCCCGTCGACTCGACAGTAACCTGCATCCTGTTCCTACCTCTACTGCTCGCGGGGCGGCCCGAAGGCCGCCCGCGGTTTGTGAATTATTTTTTTAAAAACAAATACTTAGGCTTAGTCCAGTGGTGCGAAAGGAGAGACTCGAACTCTCAC
>Ga0210095_1000114_pt1 | contig 27259 bp, 22 predicted proteins | sample China_Galinas_PW_FD_184861 | JGI IMG/M metagenome (GOLD analysis project Ga0210095, IMG submission 184861) | Wetland microbial communities from San Francisco Bay, California, USA, that impact long-term carbon sequestration - China_Galinas_PWA_D1... | ecosystem: Environmental > Aquatic > Marine >...
CCTCGGTGCCGCCGTATTTCGAGTAGAGGACCTCGTCGCCCTCGCTCACGTCGAGCGGGCGGCGGTTGCCCTCGTCGTTGATCGCGCCGTCGCCGACGGCGACGACCTTGCCCTTCTGCGGCTTCTCCTTCGCCGTGTCGGGGAGGACGATGCCGCTAGCGGTCGTCTCCTCCTCCTCGATCGGCTTGACGATCAGCCGGTCCCCGAGGGGCTTCAGCTTCATCCCTGAACCTCCGTTATCGGTGGGTGTTTACTGGTCATAAGTCGTGGAAATCGCGCCTCAGAGCCGGGTTGGGGCGGTCTCTGGGGGCTGGCACTCTACACAGGTGAGTGCCAATGACGCAAAGATAGCGCGAACGCGCCGCCGACGGGCCGAAAACTCCACTCGGAGTGGACCTTTCGGCCCGTCGGCCCCGGGGGGTCAGGCGCTGGCCAGGAGCTTGCAGCCCAGGAGGCCCGCCAAGCCCTCGGCGCCGCGGGCCATCACCCAGTCGTGGTTCCACTCGAAGACCGGGCGGGCGACGGGGGCCAGCAGGTTCATCCAGGTCTTGGTCGTCGCCACGTTCCACTCGTAGAGCACGGCGGTGACGCCGCCGTGCTCGTAGAGCCGCCAGCGGCCGACGCCGTCCAGCCCGCCGACGGCGCGGCCCTCCATCAGGTGCGGCCGCTCGACCCGCGTCGTCGTCACCTCGAACTCGACCCGGTAGGGCAGGAAGCTGCGCCAGACCATGCGCGAGACGGCGCCCACCCGGTCGCCGTCGCCCGGGTGGACTTCGTCGGCCGCCTCGACCCCGCGCCACCACTGCGGCCAGCGCTCCTGCGCGTAGATCGCCTCCCAGACCGGCTCACGCGGAGAGTCGAGCAACCACGTCGTGAGAAAGGAATAGTCGGCCACCGGTTCGTCATACGAACGGGGCGACGACCCGTTCAGTTGTGGCGCGGCGTCTCTCCATTGCCGAAGTGCGCGCCGGGCGGCTCGACGATCTGCGAGAAGCGGATCACCGTGACGATGTCGTCGGGGCCGACGGCGCGGCCGTAGATCTGTTCGAGGAACTTGATCTCGTCTTCCAGCCGGCGGAACTCCGGGTTGTCGTGCTCGATGTCGCGCGGCGAGAGATCGCCGACCTTCTTCACCTCGACGTCGTCGATGCACGCCGCGAAGATTTTCTCGCGCGGGCTGTGGCGGAAGCCGACGGTGATCCAGACGACCTGGCCGCGCTCGTACTTGCTCGTCTTGTCGCCGAGCCGGATCGTCGCCGTCTTGCGACCGCGCTTCAGCTGGTCGACGAAGACCGTCGAGTAGAAGTTGAGCACGTAGATCCCGCCCCGCATGGCGCTGCGAGAGTATCCGAAGCCGGGCGCGGGCGGTGCGGCGCGGACGCTTGGACGTTTGTCCGATCGGCAGTTACAGGCGTGCCTGAATCCGCCGATTCAGTGAGTGATGCGCGCCATCCACGCTCACCCGACCCGCCTGCTCGCGGCGCTCCTCGCCGCTGCCGCCGGCCTGCTGCTCCTCGCCGGCGCCGGCCAGGCCGCCGCGGCGACCTGCGCCGGCAGGCACGCGACGATCGTCGGCACGCCCGGCAACGACGTGATCGTCGGCAAGAAGGCCAGCGACGTCATCTACGGCGGCGGCGGCAACGACAAGATCTACGGCGGGCCGAACGGCAACGACAGGATCTGCGGCGGCCCCGGCGACGACACGATCGTCGGCGGGCGCGGCAACGACTCGCTCTACGGCGAAGGCGGCGACGACGTCCTGCTCGGCGGGACCGGCGGCGACACGCTGGTCGGCGGCGCGGGCGACGACCGGCTCGTCGGCGCCAAGGGTCCGGACAGCGAGCAGGGCGGCGGCGGCGCCGACACGCTGCTGGGCGGACGCGGCCCCGACGCGCTGCGCGGCGGCGCCGGCGGCGACACGATCTACGCCGGCAAGGCGAGCGAGCACAACGTCGACGGCGGGCCGGGCGACGACCGCATCTACGGCGGCCGCGGCAACGACACGCTCGACGGCGGGCCGGGCGACGACATGGTCAACGGCGGGCTCGGCGACGACACCGTCAACGGCGACGGCGGCAGCGACCTGCTGATCGGCGACCACGGCCGCGACCAGCTGAACGGCGGCCCCGGCGACGAAGACGTGCTGCGCGGCGACATCGGCTTCGACAGCCTCGACGGCGGGCCGGGCGCACGCGACATCGCCTCCTTCGCGACCGCCTCCACCGCGGTCGAAGCGAGCCTCGCGGCGGGCAGCGCGCACGGCGACGGCCGCGACCGCATCTCCGCCGACACCGAGGACCTCGTCGGCTCCGCCTACGACGACACCCTGATCGGCGACGGGGGCCCGAACCGGATCGACGGCGGCGGCGGCTACGACGACCTGCGGGGCGGCGGCGGCGGCGACCAGCTGTTCGGCGGCCCCGACGGCGCCAGGTGCAGCGGCGCCGCCTCGGAGACCGGCTGCGAACCGCCGAAGGCGACGACGGCCGGCCCCGACGTCTCGCGCGTGCACAGCCTCGACGGCAGCAGCTCGCTGAGCGTGCGCGGCACCGGCGCCGACGACGTGATCACGATCGCCATGCAGGACGGCCGCTACGCGATCTCCGACGCCGGCAACCCCTTCCCCCCCTCGAACGTCGAGGAATGCGAGCCGAGCGCCGGCGACGCGATCTGCGACGCCGACGTGCACACGATCTTGATCGACGGCGGCGGGGGCGACGACCGGGTCACGGTCGCGAACAGCGTCCCGCCGCAGGTCGAAGTGCGGATCGAAGGCGGCCGCGGCGCCGACCGGCTGCAGGGCGGCCGCGGCAACGACCTGCTCGAGGCCGGCGACGACAGCGATCCCGACGTGCTCTCCGGCGGCCCCGGCGACGACGCCCTGATCGGCGCCCGCACGGACTTCCACGTGCCGGTGAACAGCGGCAAGAGCACGCTGATCGGCGGCCCCGGCAACGACGTGCTGGTCGGCGGCGACCCCTGCGACGGCGACGTCTTCGAGGGCGGCCCCGGCAACGACAACGCCAACTTCTTCCGCTTCACGCCCGGCGTCTTCGCCGAAATCGGCGGCGCGGTGCGGCGCCGCGGCAGCCCCTGCACGCCCGGCCACATCGACCCCTCGGTGGAGCAGCTCGAGGGCTCCCCCGGCCCCGACACGCTGATCGGCCGCGGGCGCGGCAGCCTCAACGGCCACGGCGGCCGCAACCGGCTGCGGTTCCGCCCCGCTCACTGATCGGCGAAGCCCTCCTCGCCGACCAGGGGGACGAAGCGGCAGGGACCGAGCTCCTCGCGCGCCAGCCCGTCGCCGCGACGGCGGAAGAGCGTCAGCATGTCGGCCGACTCGCCGGCGACCGGGACGACGAGGCGGCCGCCGTCAGCGAGCTGGCCGAGCAGGGCGCGCGGCGGCGCCGGCGCGGTCGCGTGGACCGCGATCGCCTCGAACGGGGCGCGCTCGGGCAGGCCGCGGCTGCCGTCGCCGACCAGCAGCTCGACGTTGTCGATGCCGAGCCGCTGGAGCGCCTCGCGCGCTTCGGCGGCCAACGACTCGTGCCGCTCGACCCCGATCACCTCCCGCGCGAGCTGCGCCAGCACCGCCGCCGAGTAGCCCGAGCCGGCGCCGACGTCCAGCACCACCTCCTCGCCGCGCAGCTCGAGCGCCTGGCAGATCGCAGCGACGATCCACGGCTGGGAGATCGTCTGCCCGGCGCCGATCGGCAGCGCCGCGTCAGCGTAGGCGCGGCGCCGCTGCTCGCGCGGCACGAACTCCTCGCGCGGCGCCTCCGCCATCGCCGCCAGCACCCGCTCGTCGCCGATCCCGCGCCGCCGCAGCTGGCGGTCGACCATCCGCGCCCGCAGCTTGTCGAAGTCCGCGGCGACGGCGCCTAGAAGATGTAGTTGCGGAGTTTCGCCGCGTCCAAGACCGTTACCCGGCCGCGGCCGGGGCGGACGACACCCGCCCGCTCGAGCTCGGCCAGGAAGCGGCTGACGCTCTCGCGCGAGGTGCCGGCGAGCTGCGCGAGGTCGGACTGGTTCATGCGGATCGTCACCTCGCCGCCCTCGCCCGCGCGCGGCGCCTCTTCGGCGACGAGCTGCGCGAGCACGCCGGCGACGCGGCCGGGAACCGTCTGGAAGGACTGGCGCGAGATCCGCTCGTTGGCGGCGCGCAGGCGCCGCACCAGGGCGCCGATCAGCTTCACCGTGATCTCCGGGTGGCGGGAGAGCAGCGCCCGCACCTCGCCCGCCGGCAGCGCCAGCAGCTCGCCGTCGCCGAGCGCTTCGACGCTGGCCGAGCGCACCTCGCCGTCGAGCATCGCCAGCTCGCCGAAGATGTCGCCCGGCCCCAGCGTCGCCAGCGTGATCGCCCGCCCGTCGGAGTGCTCGCGGGTCACCCGGAAGCTGCCCGAGCGGACGATGTAGCAGGCGTCGGAGTGGTCGCCCTCGTGGAAGACCCGCGTCGCCGCCGGGAACGAGCGCGGCACGGCGACCTGCGAGAAGCTCTCCAGCTCCCCCTGCTCGAGGTCGGCGAAAAGCGGCACGCTGCGCAGCAGCTCGACCGCGCTGACGCTCTCCCCCGAGTCGGTCATACACCCGATTATCCCCCCAAGGCGCGACTGGGGGGTCCGAGTCAGTTCGCCCCGCGGCCCCGCGCGACCGCGGAGACCGTCTGGGCGAGGATCTTCACGTCGTTCCAGAGCGACCATGTGGAGACGTAGGCGTAGTCGATCTCGAGCATCTCCTGGAAGGGGATGCTCGTGCGACCGAGCACCTGCCAGCTGCCGGTAAGGCCGGGGATCAGGTCGAGGCGATGGCGCTTCCAGTCGCGCACCGCGAGGTCGTCGCGCTCCGGCAGGGGCCGCGGGCCGACCAGGCTCATCTCCCCTCGCAGGACGTTCCAGAGCTGCGGCAGCTCGTCGATGCTGAAGCGGCGCAGGATGCGCCCGACCCTCGTCACCCGGGGGTCGTCGTCGAGTATCAGCCAGTCCGGGTCGCGACTCTCGGCCATCAGGTCCTCCACCAGGGCGTCGGCCTCGGGCGCCATGGTGCGGAACTTGAGCAGCGCAAAGCGCCGGCCGTGCCGGCCGACGCGCACCTGCCGGTAGAGGACCGACCCTCGCGAGTCGAGCTTGATCGCAAGCGCCACGAGCGCGCCAAACGGCGCCAGCAAAGTGAGCAGGAACGACGCGACGAGCAGATCGAGGCCTCGCTTCACCGCCTTCGAGGTGCGCGAGAAGACGGGCGGATTGCTCGTCAGGACGCCCATCCCCTCGATGTGGTTTATCTCGATCCCGGGGAACAGCAGCGCTTTGGCGCCCGGGAAGCAGCCAAAGCGCACGCCCTCGCTGTGACATGCGCGCATCAGCTCCTGCAGCCGCTCCTGGGGAATGTAGGTCGCGTCGAGGCGCAGCACGAGGTGGTCCACCTGCCCGGAGGCGAGCAGCGCCTCGACGCCGTCGAGCGTGCCGGTGAGGTCGAGGCCGAGCTCCTGCGCTCCTCCGTCGCAGGTCGCCGCCCCGACCAGCTCCATCTCGTACTCCGGGTGGTTGCGCAGCTTGCGGTCGAGCAGCCTCAGATCGTCGAGCAGGCCGATCGCGAAGACTCGCTCCGGCCCCTGAAGTCGCCTGTTGACCGACCGCATCACGCCTCGCAGGCTCGCGATCAGCACAAGCGAGAGCAGGCCGAACACCACCATCTCGTCGAGCTCGAGCGGAGCGACCGGGGCGATCATCCGGTAGTAGAGCCAGAGGCCGAGCCCACCGAGGACGACCGCGTGAAACAGCGAGGGGATGTCATCGAGGTGGGTGGGCTCGAGCCGGCGAATCGGCCGCCGGTAGAGGTCATAGCACCAGAAGAGGAAGGCCCACATGGGCAGCGTCGGCAGGACCCAGAGCAGGTCGCCTAGCGAGGCCCGCTGCTGGCCCGCAAGTGCCATGGCCAGGCCCAGGGCGAGGACCAGACCGAGCGAGTCGGCGACCAGCAGCGCCCTCCTGAGGGCGAAGTCGCGGTTGCGGTGCTGGGGACGGACGACGCGACGAAGGGCCGCCTGCCCAGGGGAGCCGAGGAGTACAGGGGGGTCTGCGAGGGACTCGAGTTGGCTCAAGCGCTCATCCTGGTCGAGGGTGGACGGGTATGCATCGGCAGCGAGGCCGCACGGTCGAAGGGTCTGCGGTGGCACCGTTGGACGAATGGTCCAAAAGAGGAGGTGTTTGTTATCAGTCCGGTCGGCCGCCACCCCGCCGAAACCTGGCCCCGCGTCAACCGAACGGCGGCTGGTAGAAGCCCTTCACCGGCTTCAGGGAGAAGGGCAGCGCCACGTCGCGCCGGGAGCGCGCGCGGACGAGGCCGCGCCGGCTGCGTCCATAAGGGGTCCTGACCACGCCGGCGAAGATCCCGCCCGCGCCGGCGCGGGCGACCGCCGCGACGCGCCAGGCGCCGGCTTGGCGAATCTGAATCGAGACCCTCCCCGGCCCGCTGTCCGGCGTCCTGCCCCAGAAGCGGAAGCCGTCGCGGCGCGAGAAGGCGACGAAGGGGAAGCGGAACGCCCGAAGCGCCGGCTTGGGACGGTCCCCGCCGACGGTGGCGCCGCGAAAGTAGAGACCGCCCTGGATCGTCTGGCTGAACGGCATGCCCCGGGGGTCCTCGTCGCGCAGCGGGTACCAGAAGAAATGGCTGACCCCGGCGCGCCAGGCCCGGTAGAGGGCTTCCGCGGTCCAGCGGTCGAGGATCCTCATCGGCAGGCCACCGGGGTCGGGCGGTCGCGAGTCCCAGGAGAACTCGGTGACCCAGAGCGGCGTCGGGTGGAGCCGCCCGTGGATGCGACCAGCCCGGTCGGCGGCCCGCAGCAGCTCCTGGAGCTTCTGCAGGTCCCCCAGCTGGACGTCGTCCGGCCGGCCCCGGTGGTAGGGCGGACCGGTCGTGTAGGGATGGACGTCGAAGATGTCGAAGCGAACGCCGCCTTCGCAGCCGCCCGGAATCGGCCGGGGGTTGCGGCGCCCGCGCATGCAGAGCAGCCGGCGGGCGAAGTCCATCGGCCCGACCGTCCAGGGCGGCTTGCCGATCGGCCCCAGGCCGGCGGCGAGCACGAGGTTCGACCGGTTGACCGACTTGACGGCGAGGTAGAAGGCGTTGGCCAAGCGCCGGTAGAGCGCCGCCGAGACCGGCCGCCCCGCCTCGAACTGCGGGTTGAAGAAGAGGCTCAGGTTGGGCTCGTTGAGCCCCTGCCAGTAGCGCACCCTGGGCAGCCCCCCGAAACCGCCGCTGTAGCGGCGCGCGGCCGCCTTCGCAAACTCCGCCAGCATCGCCGGGTCGGGATCGCAGACGGGGACCCAGGTCGGCTTCCCCCCCACGACGCACCTCTGCGCCCAGGGCGGCGCCCCGTTGATCATCAGCACCGGCGTCAGCCCGGCGCGGGCCGCGCCCAGCACCAGGGGGTCGACGGAGGACCAGTCGTAGCCGGGGTCGCCGGGGTCTTCGGGTTGCCAGGCGGCGGGCTCGCCTGCCGGCGCCACCTTCCCCCAGTGGACGATCAGGTGCACGAAGCGCGCGCCGGAGGCGCGGACCCGGGCAAACTCGACCGCGTCCGGGTAGATGACGCCGGAGACGCCGGTCGCGATTTCGTCGTGGGCGATCCGGTGAGATGACTGGACGGCCCCCGACGCGGCGGGGGCCCATGCGAGGGCGAAAAGCGCCGCGAGGACCGCCAATCGGCTGCTTGCCCCGCCCGCGATCACAGGCGGATTTCTAGCGGACGCGACGGCCGTGCCGCACTCGCCTGTCAGCCGCGGGCGCGTGCGAGGACGTGGAACTGATACACGGCTATCGACGGGACGCGCGAGACGTCCGTGCGGATTCGCGTGAAGCGAAGCGGCCCGAGGCCGACCGATATGCGACCGCCCCAGACCACCGGCTCGAGCCCTGCCTGCCGGAGCAGGCCGCGGAGCGTGCCCGGCCCAAACCAGCGGAGATGCGTGCGGTCGAACATGCCGGACTCCTCGTAGCGCCAGTCGCCGTGCCGAAGCAGCTGCTTGACCACCGCCAGGTTGGCGACGTTCGGAACCGAGACGAAGGCGTCGCCCCCCGGCGCCAGGTGCTCGGACACGAGCGCCCGCAACGTCGACCATGGATCGACGAGGTGCTCGAGCACGTCGGCGAGCAGGATCAGGTCGAAGCGCTCCTCGCCGAGCGCCCCACCGCCGATCGCGTCCTCGATCGGCGCTGTGAGAACGGCGTCGCAGTGTGCCGACGCGGCTCTCGCGTGCGCCGGGTCGGGCTCCACCCCGACGATCCGCGACGCGCCACCATCCCTCAACATCGGCGCCAGGCCCCCCGCCCCACAACCGACGTCGAGGACGCTGCGACCGCGCACGTCGAGAAAAGGAAGCAGCTCCGGCCGCTCGCCGGAGTAGGTGACGTCGGCGCCGGTCAACCCGAGCCTCGCTCGGCGGCCGCGCGGTCGATCGCGCCGACGCTGTGCTTCGCCCCCATTTCCGACTCCATGGGCTTCAGGAACACCAGCATCGAAAGAAGCCATAGATTTGCCTCAACTGCAGAAAAGTCAAGCGGAACCTCGAAGAGCGCACGGGTCATGACCATTGCCTCGAAAGCAAGCGGAAGAACATATCCATACTTCGCAAAGCGGAGATTGGCCGAGGTCCAGAGCCAGACAAACACCAGCAGCAAGCCCACCCCGATTAGCCCCGTGGTGAACAGGGTTTGGAGAAACTGGTTATGCGCGTGAATGGGTTCCCAATGCAAGCCAAAGAGCTGAGATGAGTTAAACACTGCCGGGCCATGTCCCAAGAGCGGTGACTCCGACCAGTGCTCGCCTATATAGGCCCACAATTCAGTTCTGCCAGTGAAGGTCAGAGAATCGCCTTGGTCGGGGGCGATATAGCGAAGGGCAAGCAAGGCGACAACCACCAATGCAAGCGCACCCAACACCAACTGAACGCGGGAGAAGGGGCGGGATTGGCGGCGACGACCAAGCGCTAGAACTACGATTCCGGCAGCACACGCGAACCAGGCAGTACGCGAGTCAGACGCTAGAAGAACGAGTCCGCAAATCGCGATTCCGGTCGAACGGAGCCAACCTCGCCGATCCAAGAGAGCGACGAGGCCTATGGCGGCAAAAAAGCCGATTAAGTTTGGATGCTCAGTAATTCCGGCGAGTCGGTGAGATGAGAGAATCGAGTCCACACGTGCAAGAGAGGTGAATGCCGCCCCGGGGTCCAGGTAGGCAAGCAGGAGGCTTGCGGCGCAAGCCACCAGGCAGAGCCACGTAATCAGCTCTACCGCGTCACGGTAGGTTGGCCGGAAGCGCCATGCCACGACTAGTACCACTGGAATAACCCAAAATGACAAGCGTTCCGCGGATATGCCCGCGTTCGAGTTCGACAGTACTCCCAGAAGCCACAGTCCGAGCAGTACCCAAAGAAGCCGTGCGTCCTGGTCTCGCCTTTGCGCGGGCGCGAAAACGTAGGTCGTGGCCGCGCCGAGAAGGTAGGTGGCAATCAGGATTCGCGTCAACTGGCCATCGCCAAGCGTTTCCCGCTCCCCAGCTGCGATTCCAACCGCTGCCGGAACGAAAGCGGCCACGGCCAGAAGGACGGGGGGGATCAAGTAGAGGCGCGTCGATCCGGCCAGGCGATACGGCACCACCAGCAACCAACATAGGATCCCAGCCCCCCCGCCCACGAGCAATAACAGCTCCTGAGGTGCGACAGGCAGCACGGACGACACGCTAGTCGACCGAACCCGGACGAAGGCGCGATCCGTCGTTCAGCACCGAAGTCACCGCAACTCCGACGACGAAGGCGCCGGTCGCGCGCCTGCGCCAAGGCACAGGCGCCGCCCCGCCAGCGCGTAGTGAATGGCGTCGAGAAACGCCTGGGCCATGCGCTCATGACTGAACTGCGCAACGTCGTCTCTGGCCTGGCTTCCGAGCGACCGCGCAAGCCGTCCGTTCTCGAGAACAGTTGCGATCGCGGTTGCAAGCGCCTCTGGCTGACGCTCTGGGACGACGACGCCATTGCGCCCATCGCGGATAAGGCCGCCCGCTGCCGCGCCGACCGCGTCGGTTGCGATTGCAGGCACTCCGCTCGCCATCGCCTCGTTCACCACCAGCCCCCACGGCTCGCGGAACATCTTGGTCGTGACCGAGGGCAGCACGAGGGCCCGTGACCTCGCCAGCTCGCCAGGCAGGTCCGCCTGGTCGACGTGGCCGAGGTATTCGATGCGCGGGTCCCGGCTTGCCCGCCGCAGTACCTCGGCCTGGAGCGGGCCCCGGCCGGCGAGCGCCAGGCTCGCGCTCGGATCGTCGACCGCGGCGAACGCGTCGAGCAGGTCCGGAACCCCCTTCTCCTCCTCCAGGCGCCCGACGAAGAGAATCCGAGCGGGCGTCCTCTCCGGCGGCTCCACGGCGAGGAAGCGAGCGGGGTCGATCGCCTGCCCGGCGACGAACGTCTTGTCGGGGTCGACGCCGCCGACCCCAAGCACGTGGCGCCGCACGTGCTCGCCGTAGACGACGATCGCGTCCGAGCCCCGGTAGATCCGCTCGACGAGCGGACGAGCGACTCTGTGCGCAGGCGATTCCGGGTGATGCCAGATGCTCGTCCAGAGCACGAAGGGAAGCTGCCTCATTCGTGCGAGCAAGTAGACGTAGGGCACCATCAGGCGGCCGTTTATGCACTTCACGACCACGTCGTACTTCTCCTGCCGGAGCTCCCCACCGAGCCCGACCAGCAGCGGCTGGCCGAGCATCGAAACACGCCTCACCTCCCGCACCGGGAAGCTGCCCGGCTCGTGGCGCACGGCGGAGCCGAGATAGCTCTCCTCTCCCCGGGAGTGGAAGAAGAACGTGGTCGGAACCCTGTCGGCGATGCGTTCGAAGAGCGCCCGCCGGTAGTACGGGCAGAGATTCGTGACGAAGGCGACTCGCGGCTCCCTCATGGCATTCAAGAGGTCGCCGACGGCTGGCCGAAGCCGCTGGTCGGGCTCCGACCGAGCCTCGTGGTCAGGATGGTCGCGGCCGGATACACGCTCCGCAGCATGAACGCGCCCCCGGCCGGCAGAAGCGCCGCGGCGGCAAGCGCGAGGAGCTGGATGACGACCGGCGCGCCATCGGCAACCCTCGCTCCGAGCACCCCGGACAAGAAGGCGGCCGCCGCGAGCAGCGCGTGGATCCCCTGCTGGTAGGCCGTCTCGCGGAACTCGACGAGCCCGCGACGGACAAATGGGGAGAGGGTCGCCAGGTACGTCAGCCACTGGACGAGCGCTACGCCGGCGAGCAGCGACTCCGCGTCGAGGCCGGCGGCGGCGGCGATCGCGATCACGACGCCGACCCCGGTGAGGAAGGCGGCGAGCCGCAAAGCGATGATCCGCATCCAGCCGAACGCCTCGGCGCAGTTCGACAGGAGGCCCGTCGGCACCAACGCGCAAGCGCCGAGCGCAAAGAAGGTGAGCAGGGGCGCCGACCCATCCCACCTCTGCCCAAGGACGACGTGGACGACGAGCGGCGCAGCGCCCGCCATGAGCGCGAACACCGGCCAGACCAAGCCTGTCGTGAGCGTCAGCGACTCGCGAAGCAGCGTGCGGGTGCGAGTCACGTCCTCCCGCACCTTTCCGTAAAGCGGGTAGATCACCTTGTAGATGCTCGTGACCGCGTAATCGGCGGGCAGTTCGGCCATCAGACGGGCGCGCGAGAACAGGCCGAGCGTGTAGGCGCCGAACTGGCGGGCGACGAACAGGCTCGGCAGGATGCCGGCGCAGTAGCTGAGCAGCCCGAGGCCGCCGACCTGCGCGGCAAAGGTCGAGATCGCGCGGGCGTCGCCGCGCTCGAAGGACGGCCGCAAACCGCGACCGGCCGCAACCCCCGCCCCGGCCACCAGGGCGAGGGCGCCGAGCGCCTGTCCAAGGGCCAGCGCCAGGGCCGAATGCATCGCCGCGGCAAACGCCACCCCCGCCCCCATCCCCACGACGAGAGAGCCGGTTTCGACCACCGCGGCCCTGCCGAACCGCAGGTCGCGCCTCAGCAACGAGACCGGGATCGCCGCCGCCGAGTGCAGCAAGAGGGCGAGCGCAAAGACCCGGATCGCCGGCGACGCGCCCGGAACGCCCCAGAGATCCGCCCAGAGCGGAGCGGCGAGGGCGACCGCCCCGGCGACGGCCAGCGAGGCGAGCATGAGCACGGTGAATGCGGTTCCCGCCGTTCGCGAGTCGAGGCTCGAACGGCGTTGCAGCTCCTGCCCGGCGGCTCGCATGCAAAAGAAGCCCGCAAACCCGTAGACGGCCTGGGCGGCGGCATAGAGCCCGAACTCCGCCGGCGAGACCAGGCGCGCGGTCGCGGCCGTGGAAGCCACCTGCGCTACCACCAGCACACCGGAGCCGCTCCAGTTCCAGGCGACGCCCGCCAGCGCCCTTCTGGCGAGGGGAGCCATCAGCAGCCGCAGGAACGGTAGATCGCCGCGTACTCGCTCACTCCCCGCTCGGGGGTAAACCGGGTCCGCGCCGCTTCGACATCGGCACGCGCCAGGCGCCTCCGGGCTCCGCGGTCGGTCAACGCCTCGCGCAGGGCAGGCGACCAGGCCTGTAGCTCGGGCGGGACCAACGTCGCCGCGCGCATCCCACCGAGCCACCTCAAACCGACCACGTCGGCGGCGAGGATCGGGACGCCCGCGCAAAGCGCCTCGATCGCCGCCAGCGGAAATCCCTCGTAAAGCGATGGGAGCAGGACGAGATCGCTTGCCGCCAGCAAAACGGGAACGTCGCCGCGCTCGCCCAGGTGATGGACGACGTGCCGGCCGGCCAGGCCGGCCCACGCCGCCGCCTCGGCCGGCGACTGCCTCGCGGTGCTGCCCGCGTGCAGGACGTGACAAGGCGACGCGCCGGCGAGCGCCGGGGGCACGAGCTCGTGGTTTTTCGGATAGCCGCAGCCCCCGATCAGAGCCACCACCGGCGCTTCCCGGGGTATGCGCAGTCGCAGCCGCACCTCGCGGCCGGCGACCTCGGTCGATTCGCTTCGGATGCGCGCGACATCCGTCCAGTTCTCGACCACCTCGGCCGGCTGGCGTTCGTAGCTGCGCTCGGTCGCCGCGACTTCCCGCGAGCAGGCGACCCAAGCCACCCCGACGTGTCGTCGCGCCAGCCGCACGCGCAGAGTGCGGCGAAGCCGCAATGAGCCGGTGAAGTCGAAGTTGCTGTGCACCGTCCGCACGATTCCCTCGATACCGGGGATGGCGCCGGCGACCAGCGCCGCCAGGTCGAAGCACGTCTCGCTGTGGACGTGGACGATCTCCGGACGCAGCGCCGCGAGCGTACGGCGCAGCGCCGCCAGGCCGCGCAACGACCGCAGCGGCGGAAGGATCCGCACGTCGTAACCGGCCTCCCGCAGGGCGCCCCCGAACGCGTGCGCGCCATCGGCCATACCGAGAACGACCGGCTCGATGCCCTCGGCGCGCCACTGGTCGAAGGAGCACTCGAGCATGCGCTCCGCTCCGCTGTGATTCAACTCCCTGAGTATGTGGGCGACCTTCACAAGCTGCCCTTCCGCACGTCTTCATACATCTGGCGCGCCGCCGCGGTGACCGCCTCCGCGGAGAAGCTCGACCTGACGCGCGCAAGCGCCCTCGCGCCGAACTCGGCGCGCATTCCGCTGTCCGCCAGCAGCTCGCAGACGGCATCGGCGATCCGCTCCGGCCGGCGCATGTCGACGAGCACTCCGGCATCTCCGCCTCCCAACACCCAGGGCACACCCCCCGCCCTTGCGCCACCGACCACCGGGAGGCCGTAGGACATCGCCTCCGCGACGCTCATCCCGAATGCCTCCTCCAGCGAGCTGTGGACGAACACCGTCGCTTTCGCGTACTCCTCATGCAATCGCTCCCGATCGACCGGCCCGACGAAGTCGACCGCGTGCCCGACCCCGAGCCGCTCGGCGAGGCGCCCCAGCTCGGACTCGCGGGTGAGCCCCGGTCCCACGAGCCGGCACCTGGCCCCCGGCTCGACGCGGAGGATGCGCCCCATCGCGCGCAGGAGCGACGCCGCGTTCTTCAGTTTGTCCGCGCTCGTCACGTCGAGGATCGTCAGCGCCCCAGGCTCGGTCCGGCCATCCCCGGGGGGCGCCGGGGGGATCACGTTGGGAACGACGCGAATCGGCTTCCTGTAGGCCATCTGACGTCGCCACGCGTCCGCCATGTGCGGCGAGGTGGTGCTGAGAAAGCCGAGCCGAAGCCGGGTCAGGATCGCCAGCGCGGTGCGCCCGAGGCGGTACGGGTCGGGCGAGTAGCGGAGAACCGTGAACGGAGCGTCCCCGGCCGTGACCACCACCGGGCGCCCGGCGCCGGCAAGCGCGCCCAGCGCGAACTCGTAGGTCCAGCGGGCGTGCACGACCGGCGCCGAGGTGGCCGCGACCATCGCGGCCACGTGACGGCGCTCCTCCCGGAAGAGGTCCCGGGTCCGGTCGCGGGGGCGCTCGCGGTACGGCGCGATCAGGATCCGCAGCCGCGGCCCCTCGAGGACCGTCCGCTCGCCCACTTCGCGAGCCAGGGTGACGAGCTCGACCCGGGCGCCGGCGGCGACGAATGCCTCGACCAGGTTGTTGACCGGCGAGCCGCCCAGGCCGGGGAGGGAGAGCGCGCGCTCGCGGTCGGCGCCCGACAGCAGCGGGGCGAGGGCTCGCGGGCTGGCGGGGGACGCGATGGCGACGGTCGAGGTCATGCGTCCGCATCCCCGGCCCAGCCGGCGCGGACCACCGCGGGCAAGCGCCGCAGGTAGGTCCAGAGCCAGATGACCGGCCAGGCGGGTCCGCCGTGGCGGCGCAGGTACCGCGCCCGTGGCCGTGGCGGAAACCCCTTTGGCCCGAGGAAGAGCGCGAGGCGCTCCCGCAGCGATAACTCGGAGTCGAGCCATGGACTGCGCCCGCCGTCGCGCTCGCAGGTCCCGACGGTCCCCGGCGCGAGGAGGTTGGCGAACCCGGTGCGACGGGCGCGCAGGCCATAGTCGAGGTCGGCGGCGGAGTGCACGAGGCCGCCGTCCATCGGGCCGACCGCCAGGCGCACCTCGATCGGAACCAGGACGGAGTTGCCGTTGAAGGTCTCGACCTCGACCGGCTCCGCGCCGGGCGGGAACAGCTCGTGGCGCAGCGGGTGCCAACCCCGCCGCCGCAGGCCCGAGTACGTCAGGGCCCCGCTGGACGGATCGCGCATCGCCCCGACTGCGATGCATCGCCCTCCGCGCCCCGACCGCGACGTCTCGATCAGCCGCGCCAGCGCGTCCCGGTCGAGGACGACGTCGTCGTTCAGCCAAAACAGGAAGTCGGGGCTGGATGCCATCGCAGACCGCTCGGCGAGGGCCATCGCTCCGGCCCAGTAGAGGTCCTCGCCCCCCTCGATCAGATCGACGTCCGGAAACCCACCGGCGACGGCCGCTGCGGTTCCATCGTCGCTGCCACCGTCGACCAGCACCGCGCGGAGCCGGACCGCCGGGTCGAGCGACTGGTCGAAGAGAGACGTGAGGCAGCGAACGGTCTTCTGCCTCCGGTTGTGGCTGGCCAGCATCGCGATGACGGTTGTCGTCGCGCCGGCTTCGACGGACTGCCGGTTCCCGGCGTCAGGCGCCATCGGGCTCCCTCCGGGGCAGATCCCGGTAGGCCCGATGGACTGCCCGCATCAGCGCTGCGTCGCGGGTCGCTTCGCTGCGCGATCCGCGAGGCGTCCGCGACCGCGATCGCGCGCTGCGACACCACACGAGGAAGATCCGGCGCAGCTCGTCCTCCCGAGCCAGATCAGCCTCGGAGGACACCTTGAGGCGTGGCAGCGACCTCGGCCGGACGCCCGCCCGCCGCATCGAGTGACCGACCGCGACGTCGTCAACCTGGTCGAACCGCCAGTCAGGGTCGAAGGCGCACGTTTCGACGAGGTCGCGGCTCAGCAGGATCCCGGTCCCCGACACGTAGCGCAGCCCGTCCCTCTCACCGACGAATCCGCCGTAGTAGCGAGCGCCGGGGAGGGCGGTCGCGAGCGCCCTGAGCCCAGGAAGATCGACGTAACTCGCCGTATTCGTCCTCAGCAGGTAGTCGAATCCGTCAACGGAAAGCACGTGGCGCAGGGCGGCCCGCAGCTTGGCATTGGTGTGCACGTAGCTCTCGGGGACCCCGGTGCGTATGTCGTCGCCGTCCGCCTCAACCGGCCGGCGCGCCGCCCGGCGGCCGACGTCGTGCAGGAACCGGGCGTGCGCCCGCTCCCCACCGAGCGCCCGCAGGCTGCGCGAACCCAGCTTCGCCGACCAGTACGCCAGGCCACGCCGCACGCCGTAGTAGAAGCGCACGGAGACCTGCGGGTGGTCGGCACGAGCCCAGGTCGCACGCTGTCCCTCCCGCTCGATCGTCCGCCAAGGCTCGCCTGGGCAGGAAAGTACGAGCACCAGGATTCGCATGATCTACCGGTAGACCGCCCCAGCGGCGACCGGCTCGAGCGCGGTCGACGCCGCCCTGGACCCCGCGGGCTCCGGCGCCGGGGCCAGACCCGACAGCAGGACGCCGCCGATGACGCCCTGCATCACATCCAGCGAGTAGGCGACGCTGAAGACGAGCTGGGTGAGGAGCAGGAGCGCGACGGCGGTGCCGGCGAGCCCCACCGCCTCGCCGATCCGGAGATAGAAGATCGCCAGCGACCCGACGGCAACCGCACCCGCGACCAGCGTCCCGGCCAGCAGCGTCAGCATCGGCCCGACCGCCGGCTACCGAGCCCGGCGGAAGTCACGCAGCGACGCCCTCCTTCCGCTCGGCCGGCGGCTGCGGCGGCCGATGGCCGTATCCGTAGCCGTAGCCGTACCCCTTCCCCTGCTCCGCGCCGGTGAGGACGAAGCCGAGCTTGTGGGCGCGCATCGGGCCGAGCAGGCGCCGGGCCTCCTCGACGGCGCCCTGGCGCAGCTTCTTCGGTTCGGCCACGACGACCATCGCGTCGACGTCGGCGGAGAGGGTCATCGCGTCGCCGACGTGGAGCAGGGGCGGCGAGTCGACGAGGACCAGGTCGGCGCGCTCGGCGAGCTGCGCGAGCAGCTCGGGCAGGCGGCGCGAGGCGACGAACTCTCCCGGGTTGGGAGGCGGCGAGCCGCAGGTGAGAACCTCGAGCGCTCCGGCGCAGTCGGGGATCGAGACCCGGTGGCGGGCCTCGTCGAGGCTGCTCTGGCCGAGCACCACCTGGACGACTCCGGGCGCCTGGTCGAGGCCGAAGACCTGTTCGAGCCGCGGCCGGCGCAGGTCGAGGTCGACGAGCGCGACGCGCTTGCCGGCCTGGGCGAAGGCGAGCGCCAGGTTGGCGACCGTGGTCGACTTTCCCTCTTCCTCGAGCGCGCTCGTGATCATGACCGACGACACCTCGCGGTCGAGCAGCGTGAACTCGACGTTCGTGCGCAGCATCCGGAATGCCTCCGCCTGCCCGCCCTCTGGCTGCTCGAGCATGGCGACCGCGTCCTCCCCGTCGTCCCGCCTGGGCGGCGGCGGGACGCGCGCGAGCAGGGGAATGCCGAGGGCCCTCTCCAGCTCCCGCGCGTCGTGGACCCGGGTGTCGAGCGCCTCGAGCAGGAAGGCGAGGCCGAGCCCGAAGAAAGCGCCTACGAGCAGCGCGAGGACCCCGTCGCGCAGCGGCTTCGGCGAGACCTGCTGCGCGTCGCCCGCGGCTTCGATCACGGTCGTGTTCGACGTCTGCAGCGTCTCCATCGTCTGCAGCTGCTGCTCGCGGTTGAGCAGCGAGTTGTAGAGGGCGCCGCTGTCTTCGCCCGCGTCCCGCAGCTCCTGGATGTGCCGTTCGACCCCGCGTCGAGCCGAGACCAGGGAGGCCGTGTCCTGCAGGCGGCGATAGCGGCTGTACTGCTGCGCGTAGAGAGTGGCCGCCCGCGCCGCGACCCTGGCGTCGCCGTCGCGCACGTGGAAGGTGAGGATTTCGGCTTCCGGCGAAGTCGAGACGGAGGAGCTTTCGAGGAACTGCTGAGGCGACATCGTCCCCGGCCCGAGCCGGCGCGAGACGCCGCGGGCGATCGCCGGCACGCGCGCCACCTGCGCCTGGGTCTTGACCACCGTTTCCTCTTCCACCGAGGCGTTCGGTTCGGGGATGCCGGTCAGCCGGCTGGCGAGGTTCTGGCGCGAGAGCAGCACCTTCGCCGAACCTTCGTAGACCGGGCTCCGCAACAGCGAGACGACGACGACCGCCAGCGGGACGAAGACGGCGACGGCCAGGATCAGCCACTTGCGGCGGCGCGCCACGCCGAGGTAGTGATGGAGCGCGGCCGCCTGTCCCGTCGCTTCGCTCATCGCGCCGCGGCCGGCTCTCCGGCGAGCTGTCGCTCGACCTGCTCGGCGACCCACTGGTAGGTCCTGCCAAGCCCCTCGCGCAGCGAGATCGACGGCTCCCAGCCGTATGTCTCGCGGATCAGCGTGTTGTCGGAGTTGCGGCCGCGGACGCCCTGCGGCGCGTCGAGCCGGTAACGGCGCTGCAGCTCGGCCCCGGCGATCTCCTCGACGGTGTCGACCAGGCCGTCGATCGTCACCAGCTCGGCGCTGCCGAGGTTGAGCGGCTCGGTCCGCGGGCCTCCGGCGATCTTCAGCGTCCCCTCCACGCAGTCGTCGATGTACATGAAGCTGCGGGTCTGCTTGCCGTCGCCCCAGATCTCGATCTCGTGCGATCCGCTCAGCACCGCTTCCGCGACCTTGCGGCAGATCGCCGCCGGCGCCTTCTCGCGGCCGCCCGTCCAGGCGCCCTGCGGCCCGTAGACGTTGTGGTAGCGGGCGACCCGCGTCTCGAGGCCGAAGTCCTCGAGGAAGTGACGGCACATGCGCTCGCTGAACAGCTTCTCCCAGCCGTAGCCGTCCTCGGGCATCGCCGGGTAGGCGTCGGCCTCGGTCAGCGCCGTCACCTCGGGGTTGACCTGCTTCTCAGCCGCGTAGACGCAGGCCGAGGAGGAGTAGAAGAAGCGCTCGACGCCGGCCTCGCGGGCGGCGATCAGCATCTGCGTCGAGGGGAGCACCGAGAGCATGCAGAGGGCTTTGTTGCCCTCGATGAATCCCATCCCGCCCATGTCCGCGGCGAGGTTGAAGACCTCCGAGGCTCCGTCCACCGCCTCGCGGCAGGCCTCGACCCCGGAGACGTCGAGAACGCGGTTGTCGGCGGCCTCGAAGACCTGGTGCCACTCGTCGAGCGGCTTGCAGTCGACTGCCCGCACCTCGCGCCCCTGTCGGAGCAGCTCAGCGGTGAGGTGGCCGCCGACGAACCCCCCGGCCCCGGTAATAAGAACGGCGCTGTTTGTCATGTGCCGTCATCTAATCAAGCGGGTCGGCGCGCCCGCTGACCAGGCGCGGCGGCTGTCGCAGCACGGCGGCGACGAAGGCGGGGTTGTTCACGAGGTAGCGGCGCCAGAGCCGGCGCGGCTCCTGCGCGAGGCGGTAGAGCCACTGCATGCCGGCCCGTCCGACCCAGCGCGGCGCGTCGCGCCGCAGGCCGGCGTTGACGTCGAAGGCGGCGCCGACGCCGAGCAGGACGCAGGGCCGTGCGAGCCGCTCGACGTGCTCGGCCATCCAGCGCTCCTGCTTGGGCGTCGAGAGGCCAACCCAGACCAGGTCCGCGCCGCTCGCCTCGATCGCGTCGGTCGCCTCGCGGTCCTGCTCGGGGGTGAGTTCGCCGAAGGGGGGCGTGAAGGCGCCGGCCGCCTCGAGCCCCGGGAAGCGCTCCTGCATCTTCCGCTCCAGCAGCTGCGCCGTGCCGGGGCCGCCGCCGTAGAAGAACGAGCGCCAGCCACGCCGCGCCGCCTGCTCGCAGATCGCCAGCATCATCTCCGGCCCGTAGACGCGCTCGATCGGTCGTGCCCCGACGTAGCGTCCCGCCCAGACCGCGGGCATGCCGTCCGGGACGGTGAGCCCCGACCCGTTGTGGATCCTGCGCAGCTCCTCGTCGCGCCTGCTCTCCATGATCCCGTGCACGCCGGTCACGCAGACGTATCGTCGCTCGCCCCGCTCGATCCACCCTTCGACCGTGGCGCAGACGCCGTCGATGTCGACGGCGCTCACCTCGACGCCGAGGATGTCGACCCTGTCCGGCACGTGTGCCGGGGATGTATAGCGGCGGCCTCGGTCAGCGCACCGAAGCCGTCAGCTTGCGCGGGCCGCGGCTGAAGCCGGCGCTGAGCAGCGCCTCCTCGTGGCCGGAGCCGATCACCGGCTCGCCGTCGAGCTTCTCGATCCCGAGCTTCGGCAGGCGGCCGGCGGCGACGGCCTCGGTGAGTGCCGCCATCGCCGCCGCCAGGTCGGCGTCGCTCAGCTCGACCAGGCGCAGGACGCTGCGCCCGCCTCGCTCCAGGTAGACCAGCGGCTCGCCGTCGCGCAGCAGGACGTGGGCGCCCGGGGTTCGGGCCGGGCGGCGGCCAGATGGCGGCTTCGGCCAGGGCAGCGCGGCGCCGTAGGGGTTGGCCGGATCGGTCGCGGCGAGCACCTGGAACGCGCCGCCGGCTTCGGGCAGCGAGCGCAGGCGCTCGACCGCGCCGGGAAGCGCGAACTGGGCGCCGCCGAGGCCCTCGACGAAGTAGCCGCGGCGCGCCGTGCCGAGCAGCTCGAGGTTGCCGAGCTCGGCGTAGAGGGTCGAGAAGCCGCCGGGGATTCCCTCGGCGAGCACCGTCTCGCGGGTGACGATGCCGTAGCGCTCGAGCATCAGCTCGGCCTGGGCGCGCAGCTTCGCGCCCGGCCCGGGCGCGTCGGCGAGCAGCGGCGCGGTCAGCGACCAGCGCCCCTGCACGGCGGCCCCGGAGCCGGAGCGGCGGCGGGCGAAGCGACGGCCCGCGCGCTCCCGGCTCGGCGCCGAGCGCAGGCGCGGCGCCCGCAGCGGCGCAAAGGCGTCGTTGGTCACCTCGCCGCTCCAGGCGAGGTCCCAGAGCGCGTCGTGCAGCTCCTCGGCCGGGAAGTCGAGGTCGGCGAGCAGGTCGAGCCAGAACGACGGTCCGGCGGCGAGCCGCTCGCGAATCGCCTCCTGCGCGGCGCCCTCGCTGCGCTCCAGCTTCGCGTTGGCGGGCGGCGGCCCGGCGAGCCGCACGTCCTCGCGGAAGTAGAGCGCGACGCGGCCGTCGCTGCGCCCCCGCGCCCCCGCCCCGATCCAGACCAGCTCGCCGCTGGTGCAGAGCTCGTCGAGCCAGGCGGGCGAGTAGGCGCCGAGCCGCCGCGGCAGCACGTCCCCCTCCCAGACCTTCGGCGTCAGCGCCACGCCCTGCAGCGGGACGAGCGCGTCGCGCAGCCGGTCCGGGCCGGCGCCGGCGGCGCGGTGCGCGTCGACGTTCTGCCAGCCCGGCAGGAAGCGGGCGAAGCGGTCGCAGGCGGCGGGCTCGACTTCGCGCCGCAGGTGGGCGAGGCTGGCGCGGCGCACGCGGCGCAGCACGTCGGAGTCGCACCACTCGCGCTCGCTGCCGCCGGGCAGCAGCTCGCCGCGCACCAGCGCCCCCTCGCGCTCCAGCTCGCGCAGCGCGGCCGCCGGGTCGACGCCGTAGCGGGCGGCGAGCTGCGCGGTCGGGAAGGGGCCGTGGGTGCGGGCGTAGCGGCGCACCAGCGCGCGCATCGCGTCAGGGTGGTCCGCGAGGAAGGTCTCCGGCAGGCCCGGGGGCGGCGGCACGCCCAGCGCGTCGCGGTACAGGCCGGCGTCCTCGCCGGCGATGTAGCGCTGCTCGCCGGCGACGCGGACCGCCGCGACGCGCCGCTCGGCGACCAGCTTCTCCAGCATCGAGGCGGCCGAGTAGCCCTCGGCGACCCGCTCCTCGCACTCGGCGGCGCTCAGGTCGCCGAGGTTGCGCAGCAGCTGCTGCAGCGCGTCGCGGTCGCCAGCACGCCCCGCCTCGGTGCGGTGCTGCAGCTGCGCCTCGACCTCGGCCAGCGCCTCGGGGTCGATCAGCTCGCGCAGCTCCTCCTGGCCGAGCAGCTCGCGCAAGAGGTCGCGGTCGAGCGCCAGCGCCGCGGCGCGCCGCTCGGCGTTCGGCGTATCCCCCTCGTACATGTAGGTGGCGACGTAGTCGAAGAGCAGCGAGGAGGCGAAGGGCGAGGCGGTCGGCGTCTCGACCTCGATCAGGCCGAGCTTGCGCGAGCGCAGGTCGGCGAGGATCTCGCGCAGCGAGGGCAGGTCGAGCACGTCGCGCAGGCACTCGCGGTAGGTCTCGAGGATCACCGGGAAGCGCGGGAAGTCGCGCGCCACCTCGAGCAGGCTCTGCGACTTCAGCCGTTGCTGCCAGAGCGGCGTGCGCTTGCCGGGGTAGGCGCGCGGGATCAGCAGCGAGCGGGCGGCGTTCTCGCGGAAGCGGGCGCCGAACAGGGCCGAGCCGGAGAGCTCGCGCACGACCAGGTCCTCGAGCTCGTCGGGCTCGACCAGCACGAGGTCGGCGGGCGGCGGCTCGTCGGCGTCGGGCAGGTGGACGACGATCCCGTCGTCGGACCAGATCGCGTCCGCCTCGAGCTCGAGCTGCTCGCGGATCTTCTGCCCCAGCGCCAGCCCCCACGCCGAGTGGACGCGGCCGCCGAAGGGCGAGAGCACGCAGAGCCGCCAGTCGCCGATCTCGTCGCGGAAGCGCTCGACCACGATCGTCTCGTCGGAGGGGACGACGCGGGTCGCCGCCTGCTGCTCGCGCAGGTAGGCGACGAGGTTCCCGGCGGCGCGTCGGTCGAGGTCGTACTCGGCTGCGAGCTCCTGCGGCTCGCGCGAGACCGCCTCGCGCGCGAAGGCGCCGATCGCCCGCCCCAGCTCGGCCGGTCGGCCGATCCCGTCGCCCTTCCAGAAGGGCACCGCGCCGGGCAGGCCGGGCGCCGGGGTGACGATCACCCGGTCGCGGGTGATGTCCTCGATCCGCCAGGTCGTCGCGCCGAGCAGGAAGGTCTGGCCGGGGCGCGCCTCGTAGACCATCTCCTCGTCGAGCTCGCCGACCCGGCGGCCGTCGGGCAGGTGGACGCCGTAGAGGCCGCGGTCGGGGATCGTGCCGGCGTTGGTGACGACCAGCTGGCGGGCCCCCTTGCGGCCGTGCATCGTGCCCCTCGTGCGGTCCCAGACGATCCGCGGCCGCAGCTCGGCGAAGCGGTCGGAGGGGTAGCGGCCGTCGAGCATGTCGAGCACGTTCTCCAGCTGCTCGCGCGAGAGCTCCCCGAACGGCTCGCTCGCGGTGACCAGGCGCTCGACCTCGTCGATCTCCCACTCGTCGAGCGCCGCCATCGAGACCAGGTGCTGGGCGAGCACGTCGAGCGGGTTCTGCGGGATGACGGTCTCCTCGATCGCCCCGTCGCGCATGCGCCGGGCGACGACCGCGCACTCGAGCAGGTCGGCGCGGAACTTGGGGAAGATGCGGCCGCGGCTGACCTCGCCCAGCGAGTGGCCGGCGCGGCCGACCCGCTGCAACCCGCGGCTGACCGACTTCGGCGACTCGACCTGGATCACCAGGTCGACGGCGCCCATGTCGATGCCCAGCTCCAGGGAGGAGGTGGCGACCAGGCAGGGGAGCCGGCCGGACTTGAGCATCTCCTCGACGACGAGGCGCTCCTCGTGGGACAGCGAGCCGTGGTGGGCGCGGGCGATTTCGCCGGGGAGGGGGGAGGGCGACGGGGGGCCATCTGCCGGAGACCCCAACTGCCAGCCTCCGTCAGATTGCCCCCCGTCGCCCTTGCCTTTGTCCGGATGGCCCGCGTGCTCCGTAGCTGGGAGCTCCTCGGGGGCCTGCTCTAGTGCTAGCTCGTTGAGGCGCTTGGCCAGGCGCTCGGCGGCCCTTCTGGCGTTGACGAAGATGATCGTCGAGGTGTGTTCCTGGACGAGCTTCAGGAGCTCGGGGTAGATCGCGGGCCAGATCGAGCGGACGTGGGCTTGCGGCTCGCCGTCGGTGGGGTTGCCGTCTGCGTTGGGGAAGCTCGGGGCTCCCGGTTCCGACATGTCCTCGACCGGAACCACGATCTCCAAATCGAGCTCCTTCGCCACCCCCGCATCGACGATCTCGCAAGCCCTCTTGGGTCCGACCAGGAACTTCGCTATCCGCTCCAGCGGACGCTGGGTGGCTGACAGGCCGATGCGCTGCACGAGGGTGTCGGGGGAGGGTCCGCCGGAGCCTCCCCGCTGTTGCTCCGCCGGACCCTCCCCCGACACCCTCACCAACTCCTCTAGCCGCTCGAGGGTCAGCGCCAGGTGCGCGCCCCGCTTGCTCTGGGCCACCGCGTGGATCTCGTCGACGATCGCCGCTTCGACGCCGGTGAGCATCTCGCGCGCGTCGGAGGAGAGGATCAGGTAGAGCGACTCGGGGGTGGTGATCAGGACGTCGGGCGGCGATTTGCGCATCTGCCGCCGCTCTTTCTGCGTCGTGTCGCCGGTCCGCAGGCCGACCGAGATCTCGGCGCCGATCCCCCGCAGGGGCGCCCGCAGGTTGCGCTCGATGTCGTAGGAGAGCGCCTTCAGCGGCGAGACGTAAACGATCTTCACCCCCCCGGCCGGCCGACGGGCCGATTTGTCCGCCCGGGGTGGACTTTTCGTCCCGTCGGCGGGGTTGCGGGAGAGGCGGTCGATGCCCCAGAGGAAGGCGGCGAGGGTCTTGCCGGAGCCGGTCGGGGCGCAGATCAGCGCGTTGGCGCCGCCCGAGATCGCCGCCCAGCCGCCCGCCTGGGCGGGCGTCGGCCCCTCGAAGGAGGCCTCGAACCAGCGCCGGACCGGGGCGCTGAAAGGCGCCAGCGGGTCGGACTTCGCGCTCTTATCCGCGTCGGTGGCCAACCCACCGATCTTACGCGAGCGTGGTAGAGGTTCATGCCGCTATGCGGAACAAAGCTCTACCACGCCCGGAGGACGACGCATGGTGGTAGAGGTTTGTGCCGCTATGCGGAACAAACCTCTACCACGCCCCGCTTGGGAGGGCCGGGAGGGACGTCAGCGGGCGAAGCGCTGGTAGGCATACCAGGCCGGCTTCGCCTGGTCTTCGTGGAACAGGCCGGCGCCGCCGCAGAAGTTGCAGAGGCCGTCGTAGTCGTTGATCGAGAACCAGTAGACGCCCTGGATGTGCCAGCGGCGCTGCATGCGCCTCAGCAGCCGGAAGGCGCCCTTCAGTTCGCGCGCCTGCCCGCGGACGCCTTTGGCGAAGCTGTTGCCCTTGCGCGGCGGTTCGGAGCTCCAGCCCATCTCGGTGATGAACAGCGGCTTGCGGGCGTCGTGGTTGCGCGCCAGCACGCGCCGCACTTCGCCAATCCGGCCCGGCAGGTTCTTCCAGCTGCCGGTGTAGGGGTGCAGGGCGACGCCCTGGAACTTGCGCCTGATCCCCGGCGTGGTCCGGTACATCCGCTGCAGGAAGGTCGAGGCGAAGTAGGCCTGCGGCGGCCGCAGCTCGTAGGTCGCCTCGATCGGCCGCGCGAAGAGGCCGCCGAGGATCAGCTTCGCCCGTCGATCGGCGCCCCTCGCCGCCGCGTAGGTGAGGTTGACCAGCTTGCCGTATTCCTTCGGGTTGGGCCGCCCGACGAAGTACTTGAAGTTGGGCTCGTTCCAGACCTGCCAGATGCGGATCCTGAGGCGCGGCAGCTCCGGGTGTTCGCGCCAGAAGACGCCGTTCGGCCTGTAGCGGCGGATCGCTTCGGTGACGAAGCGCTTCCAGCCGCCGCGCTGGCGGCCGTTGCGCACCGGCAGGAACCTCGCGCTGCCGAAGCGCCGGTCGGTCGGCACCGCCCAGCCGGGCGCCGTGGAAAGGAACGGCAGGACGTCGACCCGCGCTTCGGCCGCGGCGCCGATCAGCGTGTCGGCGTCCGACCAGTTCCATTCGCGCGGGCTGTCCGGCTGCACCGAGCTCCAGGAGACCGGCACGCGCATGCTGTCGACGCCGCCCCGCTTCAGCACCTGCAGGTCCTGGGTGGTCGGCGGCAGCTGCGGCACGACGCCCCAGAAGTCGCGCGGCAGCGCCGCCGCGGCGGAGGCGAAGCCGAGGGCGCCGAGGGCCACGACGGCGAAACTCGCTAGCAGGAGGCGAACCCGCCTGCGCGGGCCTTGCGCGCGCTCGTGCATGCGGCTACCCCGCCTCGGGAGACGCGCCGGGGGAGCCGCCGGGGGCCTTGCCGGGCCCGCCCGGGCCTTTCGGCGCGCCGGCTGCCTTGCCGGGCCCGCCCGTCGCGCCGCCGTCGCGGCGCCGCTTGATCATCAGGTAGGCGACCGAGCCGCCGGCCAACAGGACGATCGCGATCAGGATCGGCACGAGCGGCGAGGAGCCGCCGCCATCGGAGCCCGGTTCGGCGCCCGGCAGCACTTCGCCCGCGCCGACCCCCGCGACGCCGCCCGCGCCTGGGCTACCCTGGCCGCTGCCGGTTCCGCCGGCGCCGCCGTTTGCCGATGAGCCATTCGCACCGCCATTACCGTTCTTGCCTGCGCCGCCCTTGCCGCCGCCGCTGGTCGATGACGGGCCGCCGGAGATATGCGATTCACTAGGCGGAGCGCCCGTCGCGGTCGGAGGCGCATCGCGGTACTGAGCGCCCGAAGACGAAGCCTGAGCCACCACCGGAGCACAGCAGAATGCGAGCAGAGCAAGCGCTGAAAGAGCGAGCAGCGGGCGGCCACGGGCCGGGGCCGGAACTTGACGCGTCCCAAACATGGCGGGCAAGGTTAGAGCAAAGCGCGGCGCTACTCGCGCCAGTCGCCCTGATCTTCGGCCTGACGCTCGCCGGAGGCGGCTTCGATCTGGCCGACCGGCACGTCGCCGGGCTCGCCGCGTGGCTGCTGGTGGTCGCCCTGATCCTGCTCGGAGCCGGCTCGCGGGCGGCGCTGGCGCGTCCGTTCTACTGGGCGACGGGGCTGATCCTGGCTGTCTCTGTGCTGTCAGCAATCTCATCTTTCTGGTCGGGTTCAGTCGAGCTGAGCGTCGTGGAGGCCGACCGGGGGCTGGTCTACCTCGGCTTCTTCCTTGCCGCGTTCCTGATCGCCCAAACCGACGAAAGGCGCCAACGTTTCGCTGAAGGCCTGGCGATCTCGCTTGCGCTGGTCGCCCTGCTGGGCCTCGCCAGCCGCCTGCTGCCGCACCTGATCGTGGTCGCCGACTCGTTCGACACCACGTCGCGGCTCGCCTATCCGCTCGGGTACTGGAATGCTAACGGCGCGGCCTTCTCGATCGGCGCCGCGCTGCTGCTCTGGACGAGTAGACGATCGAGCTTCGCGGCGCTGCGCCTGCTCTCGGTCGCCCTGCTGCCCGCCCTGCTGCTCGCCCTCTACTTCACCTACTCGCGCGGCGGCCTGCTGACGCTGGTCATTGCGGCGGG
>Ga0210095_1000117_pt1 | contig 26601 bp, 26 predicted proteins | sample China_Galinas_PW_FD_184861 | JGI IMG/M metagenome (GOLD analysis project Ga0210095, IMG submission 184861) | Wetland microbial communities from San Francisco Bay, California, USA, that impact long-term carbon sequestration - China_Galinas_PWA_D1... | ecosystem: Environmental > Aquatic > Marine >...
TTTTATTAAACATGATATCACTAATTTCATATTTCTTCCAGGTAAAGTAGATTATATTCTTCACTTTGCTTCGCCTGCCAGCCCTATAGATTATTTAAAACTTCCTATTCAGACTTTAAAAGTTGGTTCGTTGGGTACTCATAAAGTCCTTGGACTTGCAAAAGAAAAAAAAGCAAGAATGCTGCTTGCTTCAACTTCAGAAGTTTATGGTGATCCTGATATACACCCGCAGAAAGAAGATTACTGGGGAAATGTAAATCCCATTGGTCCGAGGGGAGTTTATGATGAAGCTAAACGATTTGCAGAAGCAATTACAATGGCTTATCACAGATACCACGGAGTTGATACCAGAATAGTAAGAATATTTAATACTTACGGACCACGAATGAGACTTGACGACGGCAGGGCATTACCGGCTTTTGTTGGTCAGGCTTTACGTGGTGAAGATATTACTGTGTTTGGCGATGGCTCTCAGACCAGAAGCTTTTGTTTCGTTTCTGATCTTGTGGATGGCATTTACAAATTGTTGCTCTCAAAAGAAAATGAACCGGTTAACATAGGAAATCCTGTAGAAATTACTATTAAACAATTTGCTGAAGAAATTATAAGATTGATGAGCTCTAAAAGTAAAATTACTTATAAGCCTTTACCGGAAGATGATCCGAAAGTCAGACAGCCCGATATTACCAAGGCAAAGAAATTATTAGGTTGGTCCCCTAAAGTTGATAGAGAAGAAGGACTAAAAATAACGATAGAGTACTTTAAAAATAGTTTTAAAGGTTGATAATAGATTTGCATTCCTGAAAAATACAGTTCGGGTTGAATGTCGGGTTTATTTTAGGGAACTTAGTAAGTTATATTTTAAGTATTTCTTAAGATCGAGGTTAATTAATGTGCGGAATAGTCGGATATATTGGTGAAAAAAATTGTGTGCCGATTTTAATTAATGGTTTGAAAAGACTTGAGTACCGTGGTTATGATTCTGCGGGCATAGGTATAATTGACAACGGTAAATCTGAAGTTGTAAAGAAAAAGGGTAAGGTTTCGATCCTCGAAAAAGAAATTTCCAAGTTAAACCTGAATACTAAACTCGGAATAGCTCATACACGCTGGGCAACACACGGCCAACCAAATGAAGTAAATGCACATCCACATTTCAATACTGACAAAACTATTTTTGTTATCCACAACGGCATCATAGAAAATTACAGGACTATAAGAGAAGCTCTTAAGAAAAAAGGATATGTGTTTGTAACAGAAACAGATTCGGAAGTTATTCCACATTTAATAGATAATTTTATTAAGTCCGGGATGTCGCTTTTTGATGCTACCAAAGCGGCTTTAGCTGAGATTGAAGGCACCTACGGGCTTGCTATAGTTTATACCGGCGAACCAGATAAAATAATTGCTGCAAGAAAAGGTTCACCTCTTGTGCTTGGAATCGGCAACGGCGAAAATTACCTGGCTTCAGATGTTTCCGCAATTGTAGCTCACACCAATCAGGTTGTTTACCTTGAAGACGGGGAAGTGGTAGAAATTTTTAAAGACAAATTCATTACGAAAAACCTGGAAGAAGATGGCGAAATAAAGAAAGAAGTTCACGAAATCAGCATGACAATAGACGAACTGGATAAAGGCGGCTTCCCGCATTTTATGCTAAAAGAAATTATGGACCAGCCCGAATCAGTTTGTAATTCAATGCGCGGAAGAATTATTGAAAAAAATGGTACTGCAAAACTGGGTGGACTTGAAAATGTCGCCAAGCAGCTTTCAAATTGTAAAAGGATTATTATTTCCGCTTGTGGTACTTCCTGGCATGCCGGACTGGTTGGTGAATATATGTTCGAACAATTTGCCAGGATTCCAACAGAAGTAGAATATGCTTCTGAATTCAGATACAGAAACCCGATTGTAAATAAAAATGATGCAATAATTTTTATTTCTCAGAGTGGAGAGACAGCTGATACACTTGCAGCATTGCGTGAGGCAAAAATACGCGGAGCTTTATGTCTTGGAATTTGTAATGTCGTTGGTTCTTCAATAGCCCGCGAAACACACGCCGGAGTTTATACTCACGCCGGATCAGAAATTGGTGTAGCATCAACCAAAGCATTCACATCTCAGCTTGTTGTACTTTCTCTTATAACTCTTTTGATTGCCAGAAAAAACAATATGAGTTTGGTTGACGGAAAAAACATTGCAAAAGAGCTTGATGCTATCCCGGGAAAAATTTCTAAGATCCTTCAACTTAATGATGAAATTGAAAAAATTGCTGAGCACTTTAAAGACGCTAAAAATTTTCTGTATCTGGGAAGGGGATATAATTTCCCAGTAGCACTTGAAGGTGCATTAAAGTTGAAGGAAATTTCATATATACACGCAGAAGGTTACCCGGCTGCGGAAATGAAACACGGGCCAATTGCACTAATTGATGATAATATGCCGGCAATTTTTATTGCACCGAAAGATTCTACTTATGATAAAATTATCAGCAATATTCAGGAAGTAAAAGCACGTAATGGCAAAATTATCGCCATTGCAAGTGAAGGTGATAATACAATTGATGAACTAGTGGATTTTTCAATTAAAATTCCTGATACAATCAGAATGTTGACACCATTGTTAACTGTAATTCCTTTGCAGTTACTGGCTTACCACATTGCCGTTAAAAAAGGATTAAATGTAGATCAACCAAGAAATTTAGCAAAGAGCGTAACTGTAGAATAAATTATGCTAAAAATAATAACACACACGAGGGGCACTTATGTCTAAAACTAATGTACTTATAATGGGAGCAGCTGGACGTGACTTCCATAATTTCAATGTATACTATCGCGATAATGAAAAGTATAATGTTGTAGCTTTTACAGCAACACAAATTCCAAATATTGATGGAAGAAGTTATCCGGCAGTGCTTGCAGGTAAATTGTATCCCAAAGGAATTAAGATTTATGATGAAAAAGATCTGGTTTCCTTAATTAAAAAACTTAAAGTTGATGAAGTAGTTTTTTCATATTCGGATGTAAAATTTGAATACGTAATGACGAAAGCATCAATTGTTAATGCAGCAGGTGTTTCTTTCAAGTTACTTGGTGCTGAAGAAACAATGCTTAAAAGCACCAAACCTGTAATATCTGTTGTTGCAGTAAGAACTGGTAGCGGAAAATCTCAAACTTCCCGAAGAGTAGTTGAACTTCTTCGTAAAGCAGGCAAAAAAGTGGTTTCAATCAGACACCCAATGCCTTACGGCGATCTTGCAAAACAGAAAGTCCAAAGATTTGCTTCAATTGCTGATCTTAAAAAACACAAATGTACAATTGAGGAAATGGAAGAGTACGAACCGCATATTGCTATGGGAAGTGTAATCTATGCGGGAGTTGATTACGAAGCAATTTTAAGAGAAGCCGAAAAAGAAGCGGACGTAATTATATGGGACGGTGGCAATAATGATATGTCATTTTACAAAGCTGATGTAACATTCACTGTCGCTGATCCACACAGGGCTGGCCACGAAATGAGATATTATCCTGGTAATACTTCTGTAAGACTTGCTGATGCTGTAATTATAAATAAAATAGATTCAGCTAGTCCGGAAAACATTACCGAAGTAAGAAATAATATCCGTGCTATTAACCCGAAGGCACAAATTATTGAAGCTGCTTCACCAATATTTGTTGATAAACCAAATGTTATCACAAATAAAAAAGTTCTTGTTGTTGAAGACGGTCCTACATTAACACACGGTGAAATGCAGTACGGAGCAGGAATGGTTGCAGCATGGAATTACGGCGCAGCAGAAATTGTTGACCCGAGACCATTTACTGTAAAATCTATCACTGAGACCTATAAAAAATATCCTAAAATCGGAAGGTTATTGCCGGCAATGGGATATGGAAATCAGCAGATGAAAGATCTTGAAACAACAATAAATAAAACAAAATGTGATTCAGTTGTAATCGGAACACCGATTAATCTTTCAAGAATTATAAAAATTAATAAACCAAATACCAGGGTTCGCTATGAACTTCAGGAAATTGGTGCAGTAACTGTTGAATCTGTATTGAAAGATAAAGGAATAATCTAAATACTGATTTACCTTAAGATTATAAGCCCGGTCGGTGTAAAATTGACCGGGCTTATTTATGTTAAAAGATTTTTACATAAAAGATTTGAGATTTGAATAAAAATCTATATTTTTGGACTCTGAAAATTTAACCGGCTGTAAAGCAGGTTGATGGGCAGATAGCTCAGTCGGTAGAGCAATGGACTGAAAATCCATGTGTCGGCGGTTCAATTCCGTCTCTGCCCACACTCTCAAGGGACGTTTACCGAGCGTCCCTTTTCCTTTTTAAAGCAGATGATATATAAATTCATTGAATATAGCCGAAATTCAAATAAATCTTAAAGCTCTTTGCTTGTTTTAATTCCTACGGGTTCCCTTCGGAAATTCAACCTTCTGAGTTAATAATTGGCATTTTTTTATTAAGTACTTTTTAGAAATTCAAAATGAATCTAAGGTAACTAAAATGGTAACTAATTTTTTAAGTTAGATAAATAGTAAATCAATGAACTCTAACAAATACCCTCAGGTTTATGCTCATTTGCATTTCAATGATTTTCAAAAAAAAATAAAAACATTTTTAAATAATTTTGTTTAATTTATTTGCTATATTAAACAGGATACAACAAAGCGCGGCAAAATTTGAAGAAAATTTTGATGCCGCGTAAAGGTGAAGAAGGAAAAACTTAATTACTTTCTCAACAATTATTAGTAAGAGGAGTGAATTATGAACCTAGTAGAGCGTGCAAAGAATATTATCGTAACACCTAAAACAGAGTGGCCTGTTATTGCCTCTGAAACTCCAGATACCCAGCAAATTATGGTAACATATGTCATGCCGCTGGTTGTCCTTGTAGCCATTGCCAACATTATCGGCTGGGGTGTCATTGGTTCCGTTTACACTTCATTTAAGTGGGGAATTGCGATGGGGCTTGTGCAGTTCTTCTCAATTATTATCTCAATCTTCATAGGTTCTTTTGTAATCAATGCTCTTGCACCGAATTTCGACTCGACCAAAGATTCCGGAAGAGCTATGCAACTTGTCGCTTATTCATATACGCCCTCACTAGTCGGGGGTATGTTAGCAATTTTCCCGGTTATCGGATGGCTTGGCACATTGTTTGGCATTTATGGGCTTTACCTAATGTATCTCGGTTTGCCAACTATGATGAAAACCCCAAAGGATAAAGTCGCGATTTATTTCATTATTTCTCTTGTTGTGATGGTAATGGTTTACTGGTTAATAGCTATGATTCTTACAAGCATTTTCCTAGCAGCGTTCGGTTTGAGTATGTACGGATTAGCAGGCGCATATTGAAATTCACCGGGGCAGCGTGTCTACTTTAAAGGGCATTTAAATTTCATTAATAGTTTTATCAAATCCTCTATGAAAGTTTCTCACAGTGCTTGTGTTTTATTTTCGCTCATTTAAAAGAAAAGTGGAGAAAATAATGAGAAAAACAATATTTGCAGTGGTTATAATTTTAGTTGCTACTATGAATTGCTTTTCGCAAGATAAAAATATTAAACTCCCTTTTAAGCAGATAGTTAGCGAAGGAAATGAGTTAAAAGTGAATATTGATATTAATAAAATCAAAAGAGTAGTAATTTGCGTGGATAATATTCTAGATAAAGAATCTATATTTTATAGAAGTGCATACTTTAAAGGAAAAGAACGACCTGAGAATGAAATAGGCCCCAAAAGTATTAGGACTTATATATTAGATCCCCAAATTACTGACGAAAATGTAAAAATAAGAAATGATAGAAAAACAATTGTTTTAAATACAACTAAGATGAATGAAATATATCTTAAAGTCGAAAAAGGTAAAGTAGAAATTGAGATAACTGAAGAAAAGAAAAAGATTTAAAGTTTAACAATGTAATCAAGCCGACTGTCATTTTAGTTCATTGTTTGATATAATCAAACCTTGATATTATTTAAATTATTCAGCTTATTAACAGAATTAAGTAAATCTTCAGCTCTTAAATGAGAAATGAGAAATGAGAAATGAGAATAGATTCCTGTAACTCTTATGTCTGAATGTCCGAGCAGCTTTGAAACAGCGGATATGTTTACTCCTCTCTGAACTAACCAAGATGAGAATGTATGCCGGAGTGAATCGAAATTTAATTTTGGGTTTAAACCGGAATTCTTTATATACCAACTAAATTTGTAAGATATAAAACTTTGTGTAATCCTTTTCAGCATTTAGAGTAAAAAAAATATTTACTTACATTTCGTCAAGATTAAAATCCCTAAACAAAATAAACCACCATGCCAAAGATTTTTATTGATTGCCATTAAAAATTATTGCACATTTAAGGAGCCTAAGTTTACAAAATCTAAATTTTATTATATCTCTTTTGGTTATCTTTGCAATTTAAGCGAATCAAAGGGGAGGAGTAAATACATAATTATAATTAATTTAACGGAGTGGTTAATGCCGAAATATTTAATAGAGCGTGAAATACCGGGGGCGGGAAATTTATCAACAATTGAGTTGCAGGCAATATCACAAAAATCGTGCAATGTTTTGAGGAATATGGGACCGGAAATTCAGTGGGTACAAAGTTATGTAGCGGGGGATAAAATATATTGTGTCTACATAGCTCCAAATGCCGATATGATTAAAGAACATGCAAAGCAGGGAGGATTTCCTGCAAACCAGATTTCAGAGGTTAAAACAATAATAGATCCAACTACATCAGAAGTTTAATTGTAAATTTAATAAATAAAAACCCCCTAGCCGAAGCGGGGTTTTATTTTTAGTTAAAGCTAAATTAGCTCTTACAGAAGATTTATCCACTGTCTTCCCGGCTGCCTTTATCTACCACTTTTTTTACAATGTGATCAAACTTTTCGTCAAAATGCTGGTTAAACCATTCATCAATAATCGATCTCTTGAATCTCCATTCCTTTCCCAGCTTAGCCGCGGGAATTTTCTTTTCCTGCGCCCAGGTGTAGATGGTCTGGGGTTTTACCTTCAGGTAGGCAGCCAGTTCTTCAAGAGTCATAATTTCATTGCCCGGCATATTATTTCACCACTTTTGTTTTATCATTAAAAAGCTGTCGTTTAGCAGCAGGCAGGTTTGCAGGTTCTTTTTCGGGAGGATTGGTTAGCTGTTGAATGGAATAAATCACAGCAGTATAAAAATTGCCCTTATATTTTTTTAGCAATGTATAACCTGCTCCTTTTTCGGCTAAGAAAGGTTGAAGATTCCACGCAAGTTGAATTCCTACAAAGGCAAGAATTACAACCCAGAACCTGAATACTTCTACTCCGATTTTAGGGTATACATTTTTTTGTTCGCACGAATATTTTAAAGCATCCAGGACTGTTTTCATGCCAAAGATGCCGGATATAACGAAAATTACTATGTGAAGCAGCTGCAGGAAATAATAATTTCCGCCTGTAAGAACAAACAGTACAACTATTGGTACAAAGGAAACCATGATGGCGGCAGCAAGGACAAATCCGGAAAGTACTATAATTGCCATCTGGGAAAATAACATTTTAGAACCGAGTATAAATTGTAAAACGAAAAATGCAGGGAAACAAATCAGTAAAGAAAGCAGGAAAAGTACAGGTACTTTTATGCCGGCCGTTAGCGCCTGCAGCGGACCGCTGTAAATACCCATTACAATTCCGTAGATAAATGTTAGAGCAATGAAAAGGACAATGAGTCGCAAGAGACGTCCCCATTTTTCCTTTTCTTTAAAAATTTCATCGAAAAATTCTTCTTTATTGTGCTGGCTGGGCAGAAGTTTTGTTAAGCTGAAAAGTTTATTCATAATGAATACCCCTTTATTAAAGCTGCAGATACACGTCAGAATTAATACAAAATAATTATGGTATAGTCAAGGCTATTATTAGTTATTATTGTTCTTTATTGTTTGAAGTGATATTTTACAACTGATTATGTAAACTAAGTCATCAATTTTATATCACTACCATTCCAGTTTTCCATCAAGGAATGCTGGCTCCTTGTTAATTTGCCATATTATCTTTTAAATTGGGATGCTTTTAATATCTCAATCTAAACAGGTAAAATTCCAGAGGAAAAATGCTAAATAGATTTTCAGATTTGTTCAGTAAAGGAAGCCACCCTAAATCCGTAATTATCTATTATATAATGTCAGTCATTTTCATAGTCCTGGCTTTTGTGATGGGTGTAATAGATAATCCGCCAGGGATTATTATGCTGCTGCTGGGTATTTACGTGATGGCTTTTCCGTATTTGCGCCGCCGGAGAGAAAGAAAAAAAAGAAATGGCAAATAAAACTCTGGAAGGCGAATAGCTGGTATTCCTTCTTAGAAAGTGAAATTATACTTATATTTATAAAATAATACAGGGGATTTTATCTTTAAGGGCACAGTAATAAGCAGTTGAATTATTGCTCACTACGGAAACGTTTCTATCGATGGAACTAAATTTCTCCTTATAAAGTTCATAAAGTAAAATATCCAGAGAGGACTAATTCTATGATTCACAAATTTAATAAAACACTGATACTCAGTATGTTAGCATTTGGTTTAATATCACTAAAGTGTTCAAAAACAAACAATAATTCTTCTGACTCCGGTCTGAATCCATTCTTCACTAAAAGCACACTTCCGTTCCAGGCACCGCAATTCGATAAAATTAAAGACAGCGATTACCAGCCGGCAATTGAGGAAGGAATGAAGCAGCAGCTTGCTGAAATTCAAAAAATTGCAGATAATACTGAACCACCAACTTTTGAAAATACAATGGTGGCTCTGGAAAAAAGCGGACAGCTTTTAACCAGAGTTCAGCTGGCATTTAATGCAATTACATCGGCTAATACGGATTCTGTGCTGCAGAAAGTTCAGGAAGAAGAAGCTCCGAAACTTGCTGCGCATCAGGATGCTATTTATTTAAATGCAAAACTTTTCCAAAGAGTTAAAACTATTTATGAAAAAAGGGACAAATTAAATCTTGATCACGAAGGTCAAAAATTAGTTGAATATTATTATAATCATTTTATTCACGCAGGTGCAAATTTATCACCTGAAGATAAAACGGCATTAAAAAAATTAAATGAAGAAGAAGCTACACTTATTGCAAAATTTGTAAATAAGCTTCTGGCTGGAACAAAAGCCGGCGCACTGGTTGTAAGTGATAAATCGGAATTAGCAGGACTTACTCCAGCTGAACTTGATGCAGCAGCACAAGATGCAGCATCGCGCGGATTGAACGGGAAATGGGTCTTGCCTTTACAGAATACTACACAGCAGCCACAGCTTCAGTCATTAACCAATAGGGCAACACGTAAAAAACTTTTTGAAGCTTCCTGGAATAGAACCGAACATAACGACGCAAACGATACACGCGCCGATATTGAACGTATTGCAAAAATTCGTGCTGAAAAAGCTAAGTTATTGGGCTATTCCAATTATGCAGGCTGGGTTCTGGAAAATCAAATGGCTAAAACTCCCGTTGCAGTTGAGAAATTTCTATCCAGAATGGTCTCCCCCACAGTTGCTAATGAGAAAAAAGAAGCAGCTGATTTACAGGCATTTATAGAAAAATCAGGTAAGAATTTTAACTTAGAGCCATGGGACTGGAGTTACTATGCAGAAAAACTGCGTAAGGATAGGTATGACCTGGATGATTCTCAAATCAAACCTTACTTTGTGCTGGATAATGTTCTCCAAAAAGGTATTTTCTATGCCGCTCACGAATTATATGGACTGTCATTTAAAGAACTTCATAATATACCTGTATATCAGAAAGATGTACGTGTATTCGAAGTGATGGATAGTGATGGTTCACCACTCGCACTGTTTTATGCAGACTATTACAAGAGAGATAATAAAGGTGGTGGAGCCTGGATGGATAACTTTGTTATTCAGTCAAAGTTATTGGGTACAAAACCTGTAATTTTTAATGTTTGCAATTTTACAAAACCAGCGCCCGGCCAGCCGGCACTTTTGAGCTATGATGATGTTACGACAATGTTCCATGAATTTGGACACGCGCTTCACGGTATTTTTGCTGATCAGCAGTATCCCAGTTTATCAGGTACAAGTGTACCGCGTGATTTTGTAGAATTCCCATCACAGTTTAATGAACACTGGGCTTTATATCCAAAAGTCCTGAAGAATTATGCTCTGAATTATAAAACAGGAAAAACAATTCCACAGGCGCTTGTAAATAAAATTAAAAAAGCTGCAAGCTTTAATCAGGGATATGATTTTACAGAATTACTGGAGGCTGCTGATCTTGATATGGCGTGGCATACTTTACCGGCAAGTGCTCCAAAACAAAATTCTGATAAGTTCGAAGTTGCAAGTTTGAAAAAAGATCACCTTTTAATTCCACAGGTACCTCCACGTTACAGATCAAGTTATTTTATGCATATATGGGGCAATGGTTATGCTTCCGGCTACTATGCTTATCTGTGGTCCGAAATGCTAGATGATGACGCATTCGACTGGTTCCAGCATAATGGCGGACTTACGCGCGAAAATGGTGATCGTTTCCGTAAGATGATTCTTTCCAGGGGAGCAACTGAAGATTATACAAAGATCTTTCACGAGTTTACCGGACACGATCCAAGGATAGAACCTATGCTAAAGGATCGTGGATTGAAATAACTTATTCTTGCAGATTATTTATGAAGGGACGCAAATTATGCGTCCCTTTTTTATTTCTTGAATTCCCCGACCTTTTTACCCCAGAATTTTATAATTTTTGAAAACGGTAAATTATAGCCCATAGATAAATACTGAATTTGCCACATATTAATCCCGCTTTCAGCCTCTTTCTCACTTAAAAATGATATTATCGGTTTTATTTATCAGATGTTCTGAATCATAAAAAATTGCGAGATAAATTTCGTGTTCTTTCAAATTTACATCTTGCGTAATGTATTCTGTGACTATATAATAACCTGAGTCTCCGACATATACTTCCAGAGAAACATTAGTGGTTAGTTTAATAATAAATCTTTTAGCTGAAGATGAAGTAGACTTTTGTATAGTAAATATTAAAGTTACTAATTTACCTGTCAAGGCTATCACCAATTGAAATAGTATGATTGTCGAAGTCAATAGTTTGTGCCGGCATGTTTTGCAAAAACAGTAGTGTTAGAAAGAAAAGAAATACTTTCAGATGCTTCTTCATTATTTTCCCCTTAATGAATTAAAGAAGTTGTCACGAAAATAGGAAATTTTTACCTCATTTTTGATAATAAATTAAAAATATAGTAAATGGTGACATTTTTATATAAAATGGCCCAAAACCCTTAAAATATCTAATTATTTAAAGGTTTTTAGCTGCCACCCACTACTAAATTTGTAGATAAATTCTTCAAAAGTATATTTACTAAAAAAAACATTTGGAATATTCATAAAATTCAATAATTTGCAGTATGAAAAAGAACAAATATAAAAGCATTACCAAGTTAAACACCTCCAAGGGTTACTATGTGAGGGTTTTCTATAATAAGAAAGTTTATAAGCCACAGTATTTTGGTGCCCATACTTATGGAAGCTGGAAGAAGGCGCTTGAAGCCGCTATCAAATACAGAAACAAAATTGAAAGAGAAATTGGAAAGCCAAGGACAAACAAACAAATTCTTACTGTATCCTGGGCAAGTACAGGCCACCTTGGAGTAATGAAATTAAAAAGAGTTGGGCCTCCGGTTTTTGCTGCATCTCTTATAGTAAACAATAAGAGATATTACAAGTCATTCCCGGCTAGTAAATACGGAGAAGAAAAAGCACTTAAAAAGGCTATACGCCAAAGGAAATTATTCGAAAAGAAATATCTGTAATTTCTTAAATATTATACCTATTTTTGCCTATCCAAAAGGAAATTTTACCAGCCTTACTTAAATTAATACCAAGTCTGCCAGTCCGGTGGACAGGCCTGTCCGATTTCCTCTCTGATAATATTAATTCTCAAATAAAATTATTTTAAAAGACATAAATATGAAAAAAACATTCGAAGAAATCGGGCTGGAAAAGAACGTCCTGCTTGCTATTAATGAATTAGGATTTGAAAACCCGATGCCGGTACAGGAAGAAGTTATCCCGATTTTACTACATGGAAAAGGTGACATTGTTGCTTTAGCTCAAACAGGGACAGGTAAAACTGCTGCATTTGGATTGCCAATAATTCAAAAGATTAATACTTCTAACAAACTGACCCAGGTTTTAATACTTTCACCAACCAGAGAACTATGCTTACAAATTGCGGACGATCTTTTATCTTTTGCCAAATATACTCCAGGTGTTAATATTGCTGCTGTATTCGGAGGAGCAAGTATTGAAAGGCAGATAAAAATGGTAAAAAAAGGTGTGCATATAATTTCGGCAACACCCGGCAGGTTAATTGATCTGATCAACAGGAAAATTGTAAAATTAAAAAACATAAATACACTTGTATTAGATGAAGCTGATGAAATGCTGAATATGGGGTTCCGCGATGAACTTGAGGAAATTCTAAAAGAAACTCCCGCGGAAAAGAACACATTACTATTTTCAGCAACAATGCCGAAAGAAGTAAGAGCGATGTCTAAAAATTATATGAAAAACCCGACTGAAATAACAATCGGTAAAATGAATGCCGGGGCAGAAAATATTAAACACGTATGCTATATGGTCCATGCAAAGGACAGGTATCCTGCATTAAAAAGGATAGTAGATTCTAATCCTGATGTTTATGGAATTGTGTTTTGTAGAACAAGAAGGGAAACGCAGGAAGTAGCCGAACAATTGATGAAAGATGGCTATGATGCTGATTCACTACACGGTGATCTTTCTCAACAGCAAAGAGATGCTGTGATGAATAAATTCAGAAGGAAGAATTTACAGTTGCTCGTAGCAACAGACGTAGCCGCACGCGGAATTGATGTAGATAATTTAACTCATATAATAAATTATAATTTACCAGATGAATCCGAAATATATACTCACCGCAGTGGACGAACAGGAAGGGCCGGAAGGGAAGGAACTTCAATTATCATAACAAATTTAAGGGAGAAGGGGAAAGTCCACCAGATTGAAAAATTAATTAATAAAAAATTTGATTTTCTTCCTGTTCCTTCAGGAAAAGATATTTGTGGGACACAACTTTTTCATTTAGTTGACAGAATTGAAAAAATTGAAGTTGATGATACTGAAATAAATTCTTTTCTCCCTGAAATTCTTAAAAAGCTTGAGTGGCTTGACAGGGAAGAATTAATAAAAAAATTCGTATCAGTAGAATTCAATCGATTTATAGACTATTATAAAAACCTGCCGGATCTGAATACGCCCGAAAGCAAATCAAGTCAGAGCCAGAGAGGAAAAAACAGGGGCGGATACACCAGGTTTTTTATTAACCTTGGAAGAATGGATGATTTAAATCCAGCAAAAATTATTGGAATGGTAAATGACTATACCGGGGTAAGAAATATTGAAATAGGTGAAATAGAAATTCTTAAAACTTTTTCATTCTTTGAAGCTGATAGTGAGTATACTGACGAAATTTTAACCGGATTTAAGGATAAGAAATTCAAAAGCCGCCAGATAGGTGTGGAAGTTGCCGGCGATAAAAGGGCTAAAAGCAGAAATAGTGGTGGCAGAGACGGCAGACGAAAGGGTTTTGAGAAGAATTTCAGGAAGCCGGGGAAAAAGAAAAAGGAATTTAGGGGAAGTAATAAAAAGAAATAATGGATAATGCTTCCCGGTGGTAGCCAATTTTAAAACTTTTATTTGAATGATTATTATATTTGATAATCTAAAATATGGGGATTAAGGAAATTGGCTGATAGGGGGATAATATTCAACATTAATAAATATGCCGTTAATGACGGTCCCGGAATTCGTACGACGATTTTCCTGAAAGGCTGTCCGTTAAATTGCCAGTGGTGTCACAATCCTGAAAGCAGAGACTCTTCCATTGAAATACCCGCAAAAGAGAATCTTAAAAAATTATTAAACCTCCCGTTATCAGAAACTAAAAATGCTATAGGAAGAACCGTAACTTCTGAGGAATTGATTAAGGAAATTCTAAAAGATATTGTCTTTTATGAGGAATCTGGCGGTGGAGTAACATTTTCAGGCGGTGAACCGATGATGCAACCGGAATTCCTTATGAACATGTTAAAAAAGTGTAAGGAAAAAGGAATACAAACAGCTATTGACACATCAGGTTATGCTACAACAGATTCGTATAAAAAAATTGCTGAATATACTGACTTGTTCCTTTTCGATTTGAAATTAGCAGACAATAAAGAACATATTAAATATACTGGCGTACCGAACAGGTTGATCCATAAAAATCTTTTGGAACTCAATACTCTGGGTAAGCAAATAAGGATAAGAATTCCGCTGATACCCGGAATTACAGATACAGATAAAAATCTTTCCGAAATAATTACTCTTATCAGGCCATTAAAAAATATTTCAAATATCGATGTCCTCCCATTTAATGAATTAATAGATGGCAAATATTCAAGATTAGAAAAGAACCTTAGCCTGAATGAATTAAAAATGCAATCGGAAGAAGAATTAAAAAAAATATCAGGTAAGTTTGACGGACTAGGGTACGAAGTAAGCATCAGAGGATAATTATGAATGATCGGATAAAAAAACTAAGAGAACAATCACTCAACACTGCTACGACCTTATCTTACGAAAGGGCAATGCTTGTTACAGAGTTTTATAAAAACGGTGAAGCAGAGAAAGCATCTGTTCCCGTCAGCCGTGCACTTTGTTTTAAATATATTCTTGAAAATAAAGAACTGTGTATAAACGAAGGAGAATTGATTGTAGGAGAAAGGGGACCCGCGGCTAAAGCAACACCTACTTATCCTGAAATTTGTATCCATTCAGAAAATGATCTTGATATTCTCCATAACAGAGACAAAGTTTCATTTAAATCAGACGAGGTGACAAGGAAAGCTTTTAAGAATGAAATAACACCTTTCTGGCAGGGAAAATCAATACGTGATAAAATATTTGCAGAAGTAGATTCAGAATGGAAAGATTGTTTTGAGGCAGGGATATTCACAGAGTTTATGGAGCAGCGGGCACCGGGCCATACCGTACTCGATAATAAAATTTATAATAAAGGCTTACTTGAATTTAAAAGGGATATTGAAAACAGTATTAAAAGTCTTGACTTTTATAGTGATACTGATGCATTGAATAAAAGAGAAGAATTAAAAGCAATGATAATTGCTGTTGATGCAATAATAAAATATTCAGAAAGAAATTCCCAAAAAACTTCTGCACTAGCTAAAAAAGAAAATAATCCAGCCAGGAAAAAAGAACTGGAAATAATTTCTGATATTTGCAAAAAAGTACCCGCAAATAAACCTGAAACATTACATGAAGCTTTACAATATTACTGGTTTATACATCTTGGTGTTATTACAGAATTAAATACCTGGGATTCATTTAACCCCGGTCGCTTGGACCAACACCTGGCTCCTTTTTACAAAAAAGATATTGAAGAAGGAAGACTTACACCTGATTCAGCAAAGGAATTGCTTCAGGCATTCTGGATAAAATTTAATAATCAACCGGCTCCACCAAAAGTTGGAGTAACCGCACAGGAAAGCAATACCTACACTGATTTTTGTTTAATAAATATGGGCGGATTAACGGAATCCGGTGATGATGCTGTAAATGAAATTTCATACTTGTTGTTAGACGTAATTGAGGAAATGAGGTTATTGCAACCGAGTTCGATGATACAGGTTAGCAAGAAAAATCCTGATCAGTTTATTAAGCGTGCATTAAAAATTATAAAAACCGGGTATGGCCAACCATCAATATTTAATTCGGATTCTATCGTGCAGGAACTTGTACGTCAGGGAAAATCAATTATTGATGCAAGAAATGGAGGCGCAAGTGGTTGCGTAGAATCGGGGGCGTTCGGAAAAGAAAGCTACATTTTAACCGGGTATTTTAATTTAGTTAAAGTCCTGGAAATTACTCTGAACAATGGTGTTGATCCGAGAACAAATAAAAAAATCGGTATTGATTCTGGCGACCCGTCAGAATTTAAATCATTTCGTGAATTATTTGATGCCTTTGTAAAACAGCTTAATCACTTTATAGATATTAAGATAAAAGGCAATATTATAATAGAAAGGTTATACGCTCAATATCTTCCGGCTCCATTTTTGTCAATTCTTGTTGACGATTGCATCAAAAAAGGGAAGGATTATAACGATGGCGGGGCAAGGTATAATTCTTCCTATGTACAGGGAGTTGGAGTTGGAAGTTTGACGGACTCGCTTTCATCGATTAAGTATCATGTATTTGATAAGAAAAGTTTATCAATTCAGCAGCTCCTTAAAATGTTAAAGGATAATTTTGCCGAAAATAATGATTTTCGTCAGCTGATTCTTGGCGACACACCAAAATATGGAAATGATGATGACTACGCCGATGAAATTTTGAAAGATGTTTTTGAAGAATTTTTCAAATCTGTTGACGGACGACCAAACACTAAAGGCGGACATTACAGGATAAATCTACTGCCGACTACATCTCACGTATATTTTGGAAGCGTAATAGGTGCAACTCCGGACGGAAGGTTTGCAGGCGAACCTTTATCAGAAGGAATTTCACCTGTGCAGGGAGCAGATGTGAACGGACCTACGGCTGTAATAAAATCGGCATCAAAAATAGACCACTTACGAACAGGTGGTACATTGTTAAATCAAAAATTTACTCCACAATTAATGGAGACTGAAAACGGGATTGAAAAAGTTACTAAACTTATCAGAGCATATTTTAGAATGGACGGACATCATATTCAATTCAATGTTGTTAAAGCAGAGACCTTGCGTAAAGCGCAAAAGGAACCGGAAAAATATCGTGACTTGATTGTAAGAGTAGCCGGTTACAGTGATTACTTTGTTGATCTTACACCGGAGTTACAAAACGAAATTATTAATAGAACTGAACAGAGCCTAAATTAAAAATTTATGATTTCTAAATTCAAATTCTAAATTGACATAAAATATTCAGGAGAGAAAATTATGCATGAGAAAAGTATAAAATTATTAAACAAAGCGGTTGCTGATGAATTACACGCAGTACATCAGTATATGTATTTTCATTTTCATTGTGATGACCAGGGATATGATTTGCTGGCAAATCTTTTTAAAATGACTTCAATTGCTGAAATGTTACATGTTGAAAGATTAGCTGAAAGAATTTTGTTTCTGAAAGGTGAAGTGGAAATGGAAGTTGGTGGAGAGGTTGAGAAAATTCACGATGTGGCGGAAATGTTGAAGAAAGCCTCTAAAATGGAAGAAGATAGCGCCAAAGAATATAATCAGTGGGCAAATGAATGTTCTGCAAATGCAGATTCAGTTTCAAAACAATTGTTTGAAAGTCTGGTTGTTGAAGAAGAAACACATTTTGATAAATACGATACAGAACTCGATAATCTTAAGAAATTTGGTGACAGGTATCTCGCTTTGCAATCAATAGAAAGAAGTAAGGGCCAAAATTCAGGAACACCTGCATAAGTTAATTTAAAGTGCCCTGTATTTAATTCAGGGCACTCTTTTTTAGTTTGCCAAATCCAGCCTTATTCCTCCGTTCATCATAATTATGTCTTCTATTAAATAAAAATGGATGCAGTTAATGATGTTTTTGAATACTTTACCTGTAGTTTACTTGGAATATTTATGTCAGAAATGGATTATTCAAAATTTACTTTGCAGGAATTGTATGATATATATCGTACAATAGATAATGACGCTGAACCTGAAAAGGCAAAAATTCTTTTTAAAGAAATTGAAAAAAAAGAGAAGGAAAAAGCAGGGCCGTTTGAAGGTAAATTAGCAACACGCGGTTTAAGATTGATTGCATTTTTAGTTGACTTAGGTATAGTCTGGATTATATCTACTTTTGCTTTCAGATTTTTATATGGCAGCTTTTTCACAATAGATTTTCGCAGAATATTTTCAGCCGATGGCCAGTACCTTGAATTTTTATTTTTTATTCTTGTCGGATTTACTATTCTGGTTTACTTTCTTGTGAACGGTTACTATCTCTATAAATATGGACAAACAGTCGGCAAAAAAATTATCGGAATAAAAATTACAGATAAAGAGGGCAATGTTCCTCCACTTTCCAAAACATACCTTGTTAGATATTTTATCCCTGCTGTAGTTTCATCATTCCCTGTGTTTGGTATTATAATTTGGTTTGTTGATGTGATATTTATTTTTGGAAAAAATAAAAAATGCCTTCATGATCATATTGCAGATACAAAGGTAGTTTTTGTTGGTGATGAGATTTATTTCTAATAGTTTAATCTGACCCTAATATTTTGTAGCTTTCCTGCCAGTAAAAACAAAACCCGCCTAAAAAATCGTATGAAAAAAATATTATCAAATGTTATTATTCTATCCGTATTGCTTATTATAGCAACCAATTTTGCTGACGCACAGGAAGGTAAAACTAAAGTCATAATTTTAGGGAGTGGAACTCCTTACCCTAGCCCCGCGAATTCGGGACCAGCAACAGCAGTGGTATATGATAAACGTGTCTTTTTATTTGATTCTGGTGACGGAGTAATGAGGCAAATCAATGCCGCTAAACTTCCGATTAGCGGTCCTGAAGCTACTTTTATTACTCATCTTCACAGTGATCATACTCTCGGATATCCGGATCTTATACTGACTACCTGGGTTATGAGACGTGTGAATCATTTACAGGTGTACGGTCCAAACGGACTGAAAAGAATGACTGACCTTTTGCTTAAAGCTTATTCTGAAGATATTAAAGTTAGAATTGAAGGGCTTGAAAAAGAATTACCTGATGCGTACAAAGTGGACGTTCATGAAATTACAAAGGGCGTTGTATATGATAGCACCGGAGTAAAAATAACAGCAATTCCTGTTTTGCATGGAAACTGGAAAGAAGCGTTTGGCTACAGGATTGATCTCCGGACAGATCAATAGTGATTTCAGGCGATACAAGGCCTTGTGATGCTGTTATCGAAGCATCCAAAGGTGTGGATGTACTGGTTCATGAAGTTTATGCCGGTGCGAGAGTGAAACCTGAAAATCGTCCTGGAGGAGAATACTGGCCACAATATTGTAGAGAATTCCATACCTCAGATACAGAACTTGGAAAAATTGCGCTCAAATCTAATCCAAAGACCTTAATAATGACGCATATTATAAGAATGGGTGCTACGGATCAGGATTTAATTAACGCAGTAAGGAAAGGCGGTTATAAAGGTAATATCATTGTTGGCAAAGATCTAAATGTCTATTAGAATTTTATGATGCTCAAAAATTGATTTTTCCCCATTTCTTTATTGTATTCTCAAGCCACCATTTATATATTTGTCAATAAACTTTCGGAAGAGCCAATGAATCCCAAAATAATCCTTGAAACTAACTTTCCTGATCTAAAATTAGCCAAAAGAGGGAAAGTTAGAGATGTTTACGATGTTGGGGAATATTATTTAATAGTTTCAACTGACAGGCTTTCTGCGTTCGATGTTATAATGTCGCAGGGAATTCCCCAAAAGGGAAAAGTTCTTACTAAAATTTCAGAATTCTGGTTTAACGAAACTAAAAACATAGTGCGCAATCACGTTGTAAGTACTTTTGTGGATGAATATCCGGTAGAATGCAGAAAATATAAAGAAGAGATAGAAGACCGGTCAATGCTTGTAAAAAAGGCGGAGGTTATCCCAATTGAATGTATTGTAAGAGGATATATCTCAGGCTCTGGCTGGAACGATTATAAGAAAACCGGACAAATTTCAGGAATAGATTTACCCTCTGATCTGCAGGAATCAGAAAAGTTGCCCGAACCAATTTTTACGCCTTCTACAAAGGCAGAAATCGGAGATCACGATGAAAATATTTCGATTGATCAGGCAGAAAAAATTATAGATAAGGAATCACTAAAAGAAGTTAAAAAAGCTACCCTGGATGTTTATAATCATGCTTCAAATTATGCGCTAAAAAAGGGAATTATAATAGCAGATACAAAAATGGAATTTGGTTTAATTGATGATGAAGTAATTTTGGTGGATGAATTACTAACCCCTGATTCTTCAAGATTCTGGCCTGAAGAATCTTACAAGGTAGGGGAGACACAGCAAAGTTATGACAAACAATTTGTAAGAAATTACCTGCTTTCTATTAATTTTAATAAACAGCCGCCCCCGCCTCATTTGCCTGAAGAAATTATACAAAAGACAAGTGAAAAATATCTGGAAGTTTTATATAAGCTGACGGGAGAAAAATTACTTTGATGAATCCTGTTCGGATAAAAGTAAAACAGAATGTAGATATATCAATTGTGTGGGATGATGGAGCCAGCTCTGTAATATCTCTTGAAAAGCTAAGGAAGCTTTGCCCCTGTGCAAGTTGTATAACTTCAAGGGAAAAAATGGGCAAAAATTATCTACCGATTTATAACGCAAATCAGAAAAGAATAGCTTCAGTGAATCAGATCGGTAGTTATGCTATTCAGGTTGCCTGGGAGGATGGGCACAATCAGGGAATATACGAGTACCAGTTCCTTAAAAATTTAGCAGAAGACAAATAATTATAAATGGTATTACCTAACCAGTTAACAGTTTTACGAATTATACTTACCCCTGTATACCTGTTTCTTTTTCTTTCAGAAGATCCTTTACTGAAACAAATCTCCCTTGCTGTTTTTATTATTGCAGCTCTTACAGATTGGTACGATGGATGGCTCGCAAGAAAATTTAATTATATTACCAGCTGGGGCAAATTTTGGGATCCCTTAGCTGATAAAATACTAACCTCAGCAGCTTTCATCGGGTTTGTTATTCTAAATCTAATTCCTCTTTGGATGGTAATAATTATAATTGTAAGGGATCTGATTATAACCACGCTCAGGGCCTATGCCGACTATAAAGGAAGATCATTTCCCACAAGTTATTACGCAAAATGGAAAACCCTGCTTCAAATGACATTTCTGTACTACCTTTTGGTAGTTTATGTTGGCAAATATACCGTTCAGCTTTACACAGGACACGAAAAAACATTCTCGGTTTTAATGGATGATAAACTAATCTATTTCACTATGTTGTTTATCACGGCTATAACTTTTCACTCGGGCGTAACATACCTTTATAAGAACAGACATTTAGTTTTAAAGCTATTTCATAATGAAACTTAATCTATTTGAAAAAACTCTTGGCTCCGGGTTCTTCACTGGATTCATTCCTTTCGCCCCGGGAACATTTGGAAGTCTTGCTGCATTATTTATTTATTATATACCCGGTTTTGAAAAGCCTCTGGTATTGATTCCAGCTATATTAATCTTTAGCTTTTACGGCGTTTACGTTGGCAATAAATTTGAAAAAGTATATGGTAAAGATCCCGGCCAATGTACTATTGACGAATTTGTAGGGATGTGGATTTCTTTGTTATTCCTGCCCAAAACAATAATAATATCCGTAACTGCTTTTATTATTTGGCGGATATTGGATATTATTAAACCCTGGCCGGCCCGTAGCCTTGAACAACTTGATGGAGGCCTTGGAATAATGATAGATGATGTAGTTTCTGCTGTTTATACACTAATAATTCTTCAGGTTTTTTTGCGTATTTTTACACTTTAACAAATAAGATAATTTATGGATGCTCATATAATAACGATCGGAGATGAAATATTAATCGGGCAAACCCTGAACACAAATGCCGGCTATATTGGCGAAAAGCTTTCTGAGGCACAGGTCTTTGTTAAAAAGAGTTCAGTGGTTGCAGATGATGAAGAAGAAATATTAAAAGAATTTGGAGCCTGCTGGGAAAATAATGACCTTGTGGTTGTTACAGGCGGATTAGGCCCTACTCATGATGATATTACACGCCAATGCGTGGTTAAGTTTTTTAATACAGAACTTGTACAAAACAAAGAAGTGCTTGAAGATATTCACACTCTCTTTAAATTACGGGGAAGGAAAGTAACAAAAGTCAATGAAGGCCAGGCTCTTGTACCTAAAATTGCAAATGTAATTCGTAATTCAAGGGGAACTGCTCCCGGCTTCTGGATTGAAGAACAAAATAAAGTATTCGTAGTTATGCCGGGTGTTCCATATGAAATGCAGGAGATGATGACTTCATTTGTCCTGCCTGGTTTGCAGGATAAACTGATCGATAATAAGATATTTACACTTCGCAAAACTCTCCAAACTACTGGAATTCCTGAATCTGCTTTATTTGAAAAACTAGGTGATCTTGAAGAAATCCTTCAGGGAGCAAAGCTGGCGTTTCTTCCGAGCCAATATGGTGTAAAACTGAGAATAACAGTTAAAGCTAAAGATGAAGAAAATGCTAAAAATAAGCTTAGTGAAATTGAGCAAAAGATTAGGGGAAAAGCCGGCAGGTTTATATTCAGCAGGGAGAATGAATTACTTGAAGAAGTAATAGCTAGGTTATTAAAAGAAAGGGGGTTAACCATTGCTCTTGCAGAATCTTGTACAGGTGGAAGTATATCAAATCTCATGACCAATGTTCCCGGAAGTAGTGCCTATTTTGAACGAGGTATTGTTTCGTACAGTAATGCTTCAAAAGTGGAAATACTGAAAGTTAATGAAGATACAATAGCGGAGCACGGTGCAGTTAGTCTGGAGGTGGCAAGGCAGATGGCAGAAGGCGTAAAATCTATTAGCGGAACAGACCTGGGAGTTTCTATTACAGGCATTCTTGGACCAACTGGTGCCACAACAAATAAACCTGTTGGACTTGTGTATATTGGATTATGTGATGAGAAAGTATGTACAGCTCAAGAATTTCAATTTGGCAATGACCGAATTTTAAATAAACAGCGCGCAACTCAGGCAGCACTGGATATGATTCGACGAACTCTGCTGGGAATATCTCTGGATGACTAGGCTCTTTGTTGCGTTAAAGATTCCTGATAAAATATTAGACGATATCGTATCTTTTAGGAATCAGGCTTATAAAGGAAGTGAAAAATTAAGGTGGGAGAAGAAGGAAAAACTTCATCTTACATTAAAATTTATAGGTGAAGTTAAAGAGCAAAAAATTGCCGGAATTGTAAAAGAATTAGAATTTATACAAAATTACCCGGCATTTAAGTGTAACCTTACCGGATTTGGATGTTTTCATTACCACGGTGTTCCAAAAATTTTATGGGTGGGGTTGCATACGAGTGAAAAAATTTTCACTTTAACCGATGAACTAAATTCCCGACTGGAAAAGTTTTCAATCCCGAAGGAAAAAAGGAAGTTTAAAACCCACATCACAATTTTGAGATTTAAGGGGAATCCCGGTGAAAGTTTTATTGAAGGATTTGAAAAGTTTAGCATTCCACAAAACTTGTTTACTTGCAATAATGTAGCCTTAATTAAAAGTGAACTTCGGCCTGGTGGGTCGATATACAACGAAATTAAAAATTATAAATTAAAAGATATGGAGGAAGGATGAGTTCGGATAGAGAACAAAAATTGAAAATTATTGATGACGCGATTGCCAGTATCGAAAAGACTTATGGCAAAGGATCAATTATGAAATTGGGTGATGGAGTAATTGTTCCAATGGAGTCAATTCCTACAGGCGCACTATCTCTTGATTATGCACTTGGTATTGGTGGTGTTCCCAGGGGTAGAGTTATTGAAATTTACGGACCTGAATCCAGTGGTAAAACTACATTATGTCTTCATATAATTGCAGAAGCACAAAAAGCAGGCGGCCTTGCAGCATTCATTGATGCAGAGCATGCGCTGGATGTTAATTATGCAAAAAGACTCGGAGTTGATACAGCTAATCTGTTAATTTCTCAACCTGATTTTGGTGAGCAGGCTCTTGAAATTACAGATACTCTGGTTAGAAGCAACGCTCTGGATATTATCGTAATCGATTCTGTCGCAGCTCTCGTACCAAGATCAGAAATAGAAGGCGAGATGGGTGATGCTACCATGGCAGTTCAGGCAAGATTGATGTCACAGGCGTTGAGAAAACTAACAGGAGCGATTTCAAAATCAAAAACTTCTGTGATTTTTATAAACCAGTTGAGACAAAAAATCGGTATTATGTTTGGAAATCCTGAAACCACAACCGGAGGAAACGCCCTTAAATTTTATGCTTCATTAAGAATGGATATTAGAAGAATTGCTGCAATAAAAGATGGAACAAATGTAATTGGTAACAGAACCAGAGTAAAAATTGTGAAGAGCAAGGTTGCTCCGCCTTTCAAAGAAGTTGAATTTGATATACTTTATAATGAAGGAATAAGCAAATCAGGAGACCTTCTGGACCTTGCAACAAATTTTGGGATTGTTAAAAAAAGCGGTGCATGGTTTACATATGAAGAAGAAAGATTCCAGGGTAGAGAACAGTTCAGGCAGAGAATGCTGGAAAGCCCTGAATTATATACAAAGGTTCAAACTGATGTAAAGACAAAACTTGGTATGTTAATGGGGAATAAGGAAGAGGATAAAAAAGCGGAACCAGCCGGGGATAAAACCAAAAGTAAAAAAGGCTCCAAATAATAACCTGAAATGAAAATAGTAAGAGTAGCAAAGAAAGACGAAAATAACGTTATAGTCTATCTGGACAACGATGAAAAACTCTTTCTAAGCTATGAAGTTTTCTTAAAAAATGGCCTAAGGAAAAATATCGAAATTCCTGACGGCCATTTTGAATTATTAATAGAAGAAAATCAGAAACACTATATCAAGAAAAGGGCATATTCATACATTGCCCGGAGGCATCATTCTGCTTTTGAAATCAGGACAAAACTAAGACGAAAAAAATATGATGATAAACTGATTGAAGGGGTTATTACAGAACTTGTCGAAGGTGGATATCTGAATGATGAGGAATTTTCTGAAATTTTTGCCGATGAAAATATTCGCCTGAAATTATGGGGAAGAAATAAAATTAAAGCAGAGTTAATGAAACGCGGAGTAAATTCCGCCGTTATTGATATTGTGCTTAGTAAAAAGTTTCCTGAAGGAAATGATGTTGGCAATGCCATTGAACTTGTTCGTAAAAAATACAGACTGCTTAAAGACAGAACACCCGATGAAATGAAATTAAAACAAAAGCTTTATACTTTTCTTTCTTCGCGCGGTTACGATTATGCATCATGCAAAGAGGCTGTAAACGTTGTAATTAATGAATCAGCAATAGAATAATTAGTCTCCATTTTTCTTTAAATTTATAATTATCTTTTAGTGTTAAAATCCAACACAAATGGAAATTCAAAAAAATTACCCGCTTAAAAATCTTAATACATTCGGACTGGATGCTAAGGCGCAACTTTTTGCAAATGTAAAAAGCGAAGAACAGCTACAACTTCTGCTAACTGATGAAAATTTTAAGGATTTGCCTAAATTTATTTTGGGAGGCGGGAGTAATATTCTCTTAAAAAGTGATTTTGAAGGTCTGGTAATTAAAATATCTATACCCGGAATTGAAATTGTAGAAGAGTATGATGATTCAGTATTAATTAAAGCAGGTGCAGGGGAATTATGGCACGATCTGGTATTATTTTCAGTTGGAAGGAATTTAGGTGGTATTGAAAACCTGTCTCTTATTCCCGGCACCGTAGGCGCGGCTCCAATGCAAAATATTGGTGCATACGGACAGGAAATCTCAGATACTTTTGAAAAACTTGAAGGATTTTATTCCGGGAATGGTAAAAAAGAAGTATTTGAAAAGGGACAGTGTAAATTTGGTTACCGCAATAGTATTTTTAAAATTGAATTAAAAAACAAATTTGTTATTACAAGCGTTTTTCTTCGTTTGAACAAAAATCCCGAATTAAAACTGGACTATGGAACAATCAGGCAGGAAATTGATAAACTGGAGAAAAAAGAAATTGCTGTCGCAGATGTGAGCGAAGTGATTTGTAAAATAAGACAAAGTAAACTTCCTGATCCCAAACAAATTGGTAATGCAGGCAGTTTTTTTAAGAATCCTGAAGTCACGCAGGAACAGTTTAATAATTTAAAAACGAAATATCCTGAGATAGTCGGTTACCCGATTGAAGATAAAAAAGTTAAACTTGCGGGTGGCTGGTTAATTGAAAATTGTGGATGGAAGGGGAAGAAGATTGGCAAAGTGGGATCGCATTTAAAACAAGCGCTTGTACTCGTAAATTATGGTGATGCCAATGGGACAGATATTTTGAATTTAGCAAAAGATATTAAAGATTCAGTTTTTGAAAAATTTAATGTAATGTTAGAGGAAGAAATAAACATCATTTAAAGCCTAATTTATTTGACGATTTGCGTTGAATTTATCTACACATATTTATAAGTTTTAGCCAACACCATTCAATTACTAATATACAGAAGCCCTGAAATTTTTCTTTTCATAAAAAGGATCAAGTATGAAAGAACAGAAAAAAGATGAAAAAGTACTTTCGGCCTATGAAAAAGCTGCACAGGACGGAGTTGATCCGAGGTGTATTCCTCAAAAACTGGAAGGGCCTGTACCTGAACACGATCAAATAAAATATCCTGAATATCCGCAATCAGATCATGATTCCTGGCAATATTTATTTGACAGACAAATGAAATATTTA
>Ga0210095_1000120_pt1 | contig 26345 bp, 23 predicted proteins | sample China_Galinas_PW_FD_184861 | JGI IMG/M metagenome (GOLD analysis project Ga0210095, IMG submission 184861) | Wetland microbial communities from San Francisco Bay, California, USA, that impact long-term carbon sequestration - China_Galinas_PWA_D1... | ecosystem: Environmental > Aquatic > Marine >...
AGGGCATCGAGCGGGCGGTCAGGGCCCGGGATCATGACACCTGCCGGTTCCCGGGCTGCCGCAACCGGCGCTTCGTCGACATCCATCACATCGAGCACTGGGCGAACGGCGGCGAGACCGCCGTCGACCAACTGCTGCTGCTGTGTTCCAAGCACCACGCGCTGGTGCACGAGCGGGGCTTCCGGATCGACAAGGACTTCCGGGACCGCTGGACGTTTTACCGGCCGGACGGCATCGCGGTACCGGACTGCGGCTATCACGGCCGCGACCTGCTGGACGATGACCAGAATGCGCCAAATGCCAATCCGCCACGTGGCGGATTATTGAGCGCAGTGGAAAAACTCGTCAACGAGCCGCCGCCGCCGGCGTATCGGCACCAATTCGTTACGTAGACAGGCGATCGCGGCTGAAGCCGCTCCTACAGGTACTGTCCGGCCGGGTTTGAGGGCCGAACACAGCCGGATCATGCACTCCGCCGGGACGCGGAAGGCTCGCGCTCGCGTGCTAGGCTTGAGAGAAATGTACTGAACGTGGAGTAAGGAAGATGTCCGGGATCCGACTTACTGAACATCCATTGCATCTGGGGCTTGGCGCGACGGCCGAAATCGAGCCGTTATTTACTGGCGAAATGTCGTGGTACGAAGGCTACGGGCAGCGGCACGCCGAAGACGGCCTCGAAGGCCGTCTGGTCAGCATGCATTCCTTTACCGAGCCGTGGGAAGTTTGGGAAGTACATCCGCACGGTGCCGAAGTCGTCATTTGCACGGCCGGCGCCATGACGCTTATCCAGGAACGGCCCGACGGTTCTGTCACGGCCATCGAGCTCGAGCCGGGACAGTATGCCGTCAACGAGCCCGGGACGTGGCACACCGCCGACGTCGATGACAGTGCGACGGCACTATTCATAACGGCAGGGATGGGCACGGAACATCGCCCACGTGACTAGCGGGTAGCGGCTGCTCAGCCGAACTGCGCCATCGTCGTGTCCCAGGCCTTCTGTGCGACGACCTCCAGCGGCAGGCTGCGGTTGGCTTCGGAGATCACTTCGACGCCGTACGGACCGTCGTAGCCCGTTGCCCGGATCGCGCCGAGCAGGCCGGCCTCGTCGAACTCGCCTTCGCCGCAGAACATTCGGTGTTCGGTAGTCTCCCGGCTCATCTCCATGCCCTCGGGCGTCTTCAGCCAGCCGTCATTCAACTCGGCACCGAGGATGTGTTTCTTCGGCACCTTCGCGAGCCTGTCGTTCGTCACGCCCATCTTGACCATGTGCCAGGTGTCGATCATGAGCCCGCCGTTCGGCGTGTCGGCCAGGTCCAGCATCTTCAGGGCATCCTCGAGATTGTCGATCATCGAGAACGGCATCAGCTCGAAGACGATGTCAATGCCAACGTTGGCGGCGTCGCGACAGAGGTTTGCGAAGGCCTCCGCACACTGTTCGACCGAGGCGGGCGTATTGAAGAAATCGCCGACCTTGAGGTGCCGGGCGTGCAGGGCCTCACACGCGCCGAGCAGCTTCGCTTTCTCTATATCGGACTGCTTCTTCTTCTCGCCGTCCAGGAACCAGTCGAACAGGAATTCGATCTCGATGTGCTCGATGCCGTTGTCGTCGAGTATCTGCCGCATCTCCGCGAGCGAACGTGTTTCCAGCGTTTTGTACAGGTCCGCGTGCCAGATCCCCATGCCCTTGAACCCGATGCGGGAGATCGTTTCGACCCGGTCGCGGAAATCGAACGAACTGTATTCGGGTCCGGTGGCCGGGATCGCGTTGCCGCAGATCGTCCAGTAGGAGGCGAGCAGCTCGGGTTTGCCGTTTCTGCCGCTCATGCCGCTGCCACCGTCAGGATGCCGACGAGTGCCTGTGCACGTAGCCATAGCGGAGGTTGCTGCGGCCTTCGTTGCGCGCGTTGAATTGCCTCTTCAGTACGGAGACCTGGTCGGAGGAGATGTCGCCCACGGCCGCGTCGAGGTCGACGTTGTAGAGGCGGGACGCGTTGCCGGCGAAGATCGCGGTCTTGACCGGGCCGTCCGCGGCACCGAGCGGCGCGAAGCCGTATTTCTTCTGCATGTCCTCCGGGATCTCCAGGCGACGCATCGCCTCGATCTGCCATTGCGGCGAGCCGTACCACACGGAGTCCGTGCCCCAGAGGATCCTGTCCGTGCCGAGCCCCTTGAGCAGGGTGCCGAGCATCGCGCAAGCGAGCCGTGGATGCGTGATCGACGTCGTCGCGAAGCAGCTTCCCAGTTCGCCGTAGACGTTGGTCACGCCATATTTCTCCGGGATCTCGGCGAGGTCCGTCACCCAGTCGATGCGCCCGGTATCGTCGAACTGCTTCAGCGTCGAGTCCGGCAGTTCGATGAAAGGCCGGAGCGCCGAGTGATAGATGATGAAGTTAAGCTGCGGCCAGTCCTTCGCGGCCTTGCCGACGTCCCAGACCGTGGCGTGTTCCCAGAGGCCGGCCCAGGACGTCTCGTAATCCGCTGGCATCAGGCCCTTGTGGATGCAGACGTTCGTTATGCCCGCCTTGATGATCTTCTCGTAGAACGGATAGACGAGTTCTTCGTCGTCCAGCCGCCACTGTGAGTGCCGCTTAGTCTGGAACAGCGGATCGCCGATCGTGTAGCCCTTCCAGCTCTCCGGCCTGATCTTCTCGATCGCATAATCGACGTCGTCCATCCAGCCCTCGGACCGCGGTTGGATGATGCTGTGCGCCAGCATGCGGCGGGATCCGGCGACCGCATTGACCGATGCCCGGGCCGCGGCGATCTGGTCATTGGTCAGGAACAGGTTGAAGTCGTCATCCACCGGAGAGCCGGACAGCAGCGCCACCTTGGTATCGCTATCGACATAGATCTCCTTGACGTAGTTCGCGAACTTGAATCGATCGAGCGAAATCTCGCCTTCCATGGCCGGGTTCCAGTGCTGCTTCGCGAACGCGGCGAGACCGGTGATCATCTCCTGCTGGTAGTCGTCGCGAACGAAGTGCGTCTGGCAGTCGAAGATGAACTGTCCGGCGAGGCTTGCGGCGCGTGCGTCCGCGGCGCCCGGCTCCGTCGCTTCGGCGTGCGCGACGTTGAAGATCGTTCCGAACACGTCGTTCATCGCGATGAAAGCGGCGGCCATGCCCGCGGTCGATGTGAGGAACCGGCGCCGGTCCATGCCGTGCCTGCCGCCGAGTTCGTCGGCGAGATCCTTGATACGCGACTCGACCCGCTTCTGGTCCTCCGTCTGCGGCATCGGCGTGAACTCGCCGTTCGACACGACCTGCGTGGGAATGGGAGAGGCAAAGGACGCGGATTCGGCCGGCAGGGTCTTCTCAAGATCTTCGTCACTCAGGTATCGCATGCTGCGCTACTCCGTGGTGCTGCGGCTGTAACCACTATAGACAATTTTTCGTGCAGGGACGGCATCGCGAATCGACTGGCAGAGACAAGAACATCACACATTAGCGAATTGAATTTCACCGCGAGGCGCAACTGCATTAGGATCGTGCGTATGGCGAGGGAGCACGATCGATGAGCGAAACGCGAGATCGCCTCGAGCTGGCGGACGTGCCGCCCATCGGCCTCGGCTGCATGAGCCTGTCGCACGCCTACGGGACTCCGCCGCCGCGCGCCGATGCCGAGCGGCTGTTGCACCGCGCATTCGAGATCGGCCTGCGGCACTTCGACACCGCCGCGCTGTACGGTTTCGGGCACAACGAGGAACTCGTCGGCGCCGCGATGAAGCACAAGCGCGAGTCGATTTTTCTCGCCAGCAAGGGCGGCATGACCGGCGTCGACGGCAAACGCGTCATCGACGGGCGCCCGGAGACGATCCTCGCAACTTGCGACGAATCGCTGCGCCGTCTGCAGACTGACGTGATCGACCTCTATTATCTGCACCGCTGGGACAAATCCGTTCCTGTCGAAGACAGCATGGGCGCGATGCAAAGGCTCGTCGAAGCCGGTAAGGTACGCCACGTTGGCCTGTCCGAAGTATCCGCCGCGACACTGAGGCGGGCGCATGCTGTGCATCCCATCGCCGCCGTGCAATCCGAGTACTCGTTGTGGAGCCGGAATGTCGAGATTGCCGTCCTCGAGACCTGCGCGGAACTGGGAACGGTCTTCGTCGCCTTCTCGCCGTTGGCCCGCGGTTTCCTGACCAATGTCGATCTCGTTCCGGACGATTTCGCCGATAAGGACGTGCGCCGCGGCATGCCGCGGTTCCAGGCCCCGCATTTCACGACGAACCAATCGCTGCTGCCGGCATTTCGCAAGCTGGCTGCGGCGGCCGGCTGTACCGCGGCACAGCTCGCGCTCGTCTGGCTGCTCGACAGGCACCCGGGCATGCATGCCATCCCGGGCACGACGAGCATCGAACACCTGGTGGAGAACGTCGCGGCGCTGGATCGCAGTGTTCCGGACGACGTGCTGGACAGGGCGGAAGAAATTATCAGCTCGGCGACAGTGAGCGGTCCCCGTTACAACGCCCGGACGCAGGCCGACATCGACACGGAAGAGTTCGCCTGAACGCTGACCAATATTGATTGCGTCGCAAGAAAAACTCAGCGCGACGCCTCGCGGTAGCCCGCAAACTTCAAGGACATGATGACCCAGACAGCAATACCGTGCATGCAGATTCGGGGCGGCACCTCGAAAGGGGCCTATTTCCTCGCCTCGGACCTGCCGGAGGAACCCGAGTTGCGCGACAGGGTCCTCGTCTCGGTCATGGGCGGTCCGGACAACCTGCAGATCGACGGGGTCGGCGGCGGCCATCCCCTGTCCAGCAAGGTCGCGATCGTGTCGAGATCGAGGCGTGCCGACGCGCAGGTAGACTACCTGTTCCTCCAGGTGAGTCCGACCGAAGGTTTCGTCAGCAGTGTGCAGAACTGCGGCAACATTCTGAGCGGCGTCGGGCCGTATGCAATCGAGAAGGGACTCGTGTCGGCGGCAAATGGCGAGACGGCAGTCCGTGTCTACATGGCCAACACCAAGACGGTGTGTGAGCTCACCGTGCAGACGCCCGGCGGCAGTGTCGAATACGAAGGTTCCGCGAGCATCGACGGCGTACCCGGGACCGCGGCACCGATCATCTGCGATTACTTCGACCTCGCCGGTTCGAGCTGCGGTGCGTTGTTGCCGACGGGCCATGCCGTCGACAGGTTCGACGACGTCGAGGTGACGTGTATCGACAACGGCATGCCGGTCGTCGTGATGCGCGCCTCCGACCTCGGCATTCGCGGGGACGAGTCGCCCGAGGAACTCGACGCGAATGCGGCGCTCAGACAGCGGATCGAGACCATCAGGCTCGAGGCGGGGCGGGCGATGAATCTCGGCGACGTTGCGGCGAAGTCCGTGCCCAAGATGTCGCTCGTGTCGCCGCCACGCCGGGGCGGTGTCGTGAATACGCGCACGTTCATCCCCCATGCATGTCACAAGTCGATCGGCGTACTCGGTGCGGTGACCGTCGCGACGGCGTGCATATTGCCGGAATCGGTGGCGGCCGGGTTTGCGGTGGTGCCGGGCGGGGATGAGAAACTGATGGACGTCGAACATCCCGCCGGCGCGCTGCAGGTTCGCCTGCTGACGGCATCGCAAGGCGGCACAACGAACGTCCTCCGTGCCGGTGTCATCCGGACGGCGCGCATACTGTTTTCCGGAGAGGTGTACGTCGCGAGGTCGGTATGGGACGGGCGCAGGACCGCCGGTAGTCGCCGGGAGGCGGTCAATGCGTAGCTGCATGCCGCCCGATCCGGATACGCGCCGGCCCGAATTCGTCTTGCCGGCCGGTGCCTGCGATTCCCATTGCCATGTCTTCGGTCCGGGTGACGTGTTCCCCTATGCGCCGACACGCAAGTACACGCCTCCGGACGCGCCGAAAGAACGCCTGGCGGCATTGCACGAGATCCTGGGCGTGCAGCGCGCCGTGATCGTGCAGGCGAGTTGCCACGGCACGGACAACACGGCGATGCTGGATGCGATCGCCTCGAGCGGCGGGCGTTATCGCGGCGTGTGCAATGCGTCGGACGAGTTCACGGACGATGATTTCGAGGCGCTGCACGAAGGCGGCGTGCGGGGTGTGCGCTTCAATTTCGTGAAGCATCTCGGCGGTGCTCCCGACCTCGACCGGATGTGGCGGATCGTCCGGCGCGTCGAGCATCTGCCCTGGCACGTCGAGCTGCATTTCGATGCGCGCGACCTGCTCGAATACGAGCACGTCATCGACGACTCGCCGCTGCCGGTCGTGCTGGATCACATGGCGCGCGTGCCGGTCGCCGATGGCGTAGAGCAGGAGCCGTTCCGATTGCTTCTGCGCAAGTTCGGTGACTGCGACAAGCTGTGGGTCAAGGTCTCAGGATCCGAGCGTATCTCGGCCGCCGGGCCGCCATTCACCGACGCCGTGCCGTTCGCGCGGGAACTGATCGGGGTCGCGCCGGACCGCGTCGTGTGGGGCACGGACTGGCCACACCCGAATATCGCGAAGCACATGCCGAACGACGGCGACCTGGTCGACCTGCTCCCGCTGATGACGCCCGATGCGGCGATTCAGCGCAAGATCCTGGTCGACAATCCGCAACGCCTGTTCGGTTTTCCGGCCATGAGTCAGGAACAACGTCAAAAGGAAGCGGGATGACGCAGCAATCCAAAACGGCGCTGGTGGTCAGTGCCCACTCGGCGGACTTCGTGTGGCGGGCCGGCGGGGCGATCGCGTTGTACGCCGGGCGCGGCTACAAGGTGATTATCGTGTGCCTGTCCTACGGGGAACGGGGTGAGTCGGCGAAGCTCTGGAAGCAGGAGGGCTATACGCTCGAGAAGGTCAAGGCCGAACGTCGTGCCGAGGCCGAAGCTGCCGCGGAGATTCTCGGCGGCGAGCCGGTATTCTTCGATCTCGGCGACTACCCGATGCGCGTGCCGGACGAGGCGCTGTACAGGCTCGTCGACATCTATCGCGAGTATCATCCCGAGTTCGTGCTCTCGCATTCGCTGCACGACCCGTACAACTTCGATCACCCGCTGGCAACGCATGTCGCGCAGGAGGCGCGTATCATCGCGCAGGCCTGGGGGCACAACCCCGGCCAGAAGGTCCTCGGCGCGCCCGGCGTATTCCTGTTCGAGCCGCACCAGCCGGAGCAGTGTGGCTGGAAACCGCAGGTGATCCTCGACATCACGTCGGTCTGGGAGAGGAAGTTCGAGGCGATCCAGGCGATGGCGGGACAGGAGCACCTGTGGGAGTACTACACGCGTGTCGCACTGCAGCGCGGCGTGCAGGGCAAGCGCAACTCGGGGCGCCAGATGACTTACGGCGAAGCGTATCAGCGGATCTTCCCGCTCGTGAACGACGCGTTTATCTAGGAATGTCATGCGGACGGTAGCAATCAGGAACATTGAACGTGCCGCGGCCGAAACCGTGGCCGCACTGCAGGAGCAGGGCGTCGCGACGGTGCACGAGGCACAGGGCCGCAGCGGCCTGATGAAACCCTACATGCGGCCGATCTACCCCGGTGCATGCATCGCGGGCAGCGCCGTGACGGTGCTCGCGCAGCCGGGGGACAACTGGATGCTGCACGTCGCTATGGAACTCGTGCGTCCCGGCGACATCCTTGTCGTCGCCGTGACGACGGACAATACCGACGGCATGTTCGGCGACCTGCTCGCGCACTCGGCGATGGCGCACGGCGTCAACGGCCTGGTCATCGATGCCGGCGTGCGCGACGTCCGCGACCTCACCGCGATGGGGTTCCCGGTGTGGTCGCGGGCGATCTCCGCGCAGGGCACGGTCAAGGCGACCCTCGGCTGTGTCAATGTGCCGGTCGTCTGTGCGGGTGCCGGCGTCCGGCCGGGTGACGTCATCGTCGCCGACGACGACGGCGTGGTCGTCGTGCCGCGCAGGAGCGCCGCACGGGTTGCCGAGCAAGGCGCGGCGCGTATCGCGAACGAAGCGGCCAAGCGCGAGCGATTCAGTGCCGGCGAGCTGGGTCTCGACATGTACGGCATGCGCGAGCCGCTGCGTGAGGCAGGGCTGGAATACCTTGATTCTATTGAAGATTTCGAAGCGGATTGAAGCCTGCCAATCGGTGTTAGCATCTGCTCTATGCAAGGTATCGGGATCCGACAGGCGCGCATCTTCCTGGCCGTGGCCGATTCACTCAGCGTGACACGGGCCGCGAAATGTCTGAATCGTTCGCAGACTTCGGTCACCAAATCGATCCACGACCTCGAGAACCAGCTCGGCGTCGAGTTGTTCGACCGGTCATCCAAAGGGGTGACGCTGACGGCATACGGCGACTGTCTGCTGCCGAGGGCGCGAGAGGCGGCGGAGGCGTTTGCGATGGCTCGGGAGCTCGTCGCGCCGGCTTCGATGCAGCAATCGAGCAGCACGGTGCGGTTCTTCCGCATGGACGTATCCGACAAGTGGCTCGATGCATTCCTCGCAACGGTGGATCACCAGAACATCGCCTCTGCTGCCGAGCACATGGGGTTGACGCCGGCCGCCATCTCATCGTCGCTGCGCAAGCTCGAAGACACGCTGCATACCGTCTTGTTCGAGCGCACGCCGAACGCGATGATACCGTCGGCGTTCGGGCAACAGCTGGCACGCTATGTAAAGCTCGCTCGCAGCCACCTGCGCAGCGCCTGCGACGAGCTCGCCGGGCTGCAGGGCGTCAAGCGCGGCCGCATCGTGATCGGTACCTTGCCTTTCGTGCGCACGATCATCGTGCCGCGTGCGATCACGCGCCTGCTCGAAGCGCATCCCTACCTCGACGTATCGACGGTCGAGGGTGCTTACGTCGATCTCGTCGCTGCCTTGCGTTGCGGCGACATCGACCTTGTCGTCGGCGCCTTGCGCAGAGCCGCCGCGGATCCCGACCTGATGGAGGAAGCCGTGCTCGACGACAGCCTCGCCGCGGTCGTGCGAGCCGGGCACCCACTCGCGGGACAACGTGGCCTGACATGGGAATCGTTGCTGGGCTTCCCCTGGATTCTTCCGCGTGCGGGCACACCGACGCGGACCATGTTCGAGCGCGTGCTGGCCGGCCGCGGGCTGGCCGCGCCATCGCACGTCATCGAGACGAGCTCGCTGGTGATGTTGCGCGGGCTGTTGCTCGAGAGCGACCGGATCACGGTCGTCTCGCGGCACCAGGTGCGTTTCGAGGAGCAGGCCGGACTGCTGGCCACGCTGCCGTTCGACGTCGGCCGCACCGACCGGCCCATCGGGATCACCCGACGGCGCCACGGCTCGCTGTCACCCGCGGGCGAACTGCTGGCCGAGGAGATCCGCAGGGCCGGCCGGGAATTCAGCCAGGAACAGGACCACTGAGATGAAGAAATATCTGCTGTCGAAGGGCAGCACCGACATGAGCAGTTTGAAATGCGTCGAATGCGACGTTCCGGAACCGGGCGAGGGACAGGTGCTGATCCGCATGCAGGCCGCGTCGCTGAATTATCGTGACCACGCGATCGTGACGGGCAATTACTTCGGCGGTGTGCTCAAGCGCGATACGGTGCCCCTGTCCGACGGCGCGGGCGTCGTCGAGGCCGTTGGTCCCGGTGTCGAGCGGTTCGAGGCCGGCGACCGGGTGGCAAGTTGCTTCTTCCAGGGCTGGGTGGACGGCATCCCGGACTTCACGAAGATCGCGGCGCTCGGCTCGCCGCTCGACGGCGTGCTTGCGGAGTACGTCGTTCTGAACGAGGACGGCGTGGTCGCCATCCCGGACCATCTCGGCTACGAACAGGCGGCGTGCCTGCCCTGCGCGGGCGTCACGGCCTGGAACGCGTTGATGTTCAGCGGCCGCATACGGCCGGGCGATACGGTGCTCACTCTCGGCACCGGCGGCGTCTCGATCTTCGCGCTGCAGTTCGCGAAGGCCGGCGGCGCGCGTGTCATCATCACCTCGAGCAGCGACGACAAGCTGGCGAAGGCGGCGGGACTCGGGGCAGATGCCACGATCAACTACCGCGACAAACCCGACTGGGAACAGGAAGTTCTCGCGTTGACGGACGGCCGTGGCGTCGAGCACGTGGTCGAGTCCGTCGGCTCCGTCACCCTGGCGAAGTCCTTCGTCTCGGTCGGCTTCCGCGGCCAGATCTCCCTGATCGGCGTGCTGCCCGGGCCCAAGAGCGACACGAATCCGCACGGGCTGATGCTGAAGAACGCGGCGCTGAAGGGCATTTTCGTCGGCAACCGAGCGATGTTCGAGGACATGAACCGCGCCATCGCGGTCAACCGACTCGAGCCAGTGGTCGATAAGGTATTCGACTTCGCGGAAGCCGCCGAGGCCTACGCCTGGGAGCTGGCCGGCAAGCACTTCGGCAAGGTCGTCATCCGGATCCCGTAGGAGCGGCTTCAGCCGCGAGAAGTTCATACAAGGCCGCCACCCCCGGCAGCGACAGGTGCGCGCGCAGCGCTTTTTCGGCTGCCGCAAAGTCCGCCGCGCCCGCGACCCCGGAGTGCACACCCACCGCCAGCGCGCCGGCGCGCCGCGCCATGGCGATTTCGAGTTTCGGATCGTCGCCGAGGACGACGGCATCGGCAGCCGCACAACCGAGGTGTGCGATGGCACTGCGCATCGCCGCGGAGGAGGGCTTGCCCAGCGGGTGCCCGCGCTTGCCGGTGATGCTGGTGATCATCGCGCAGATCGCGCGCGAACTGCCGAGCGCGCGGCCGCCGCGCGTCGCAAACCAGGGCACCATCGACGCCGCGTACAGCTTCGCCCCGTTCCAGACCGCATCGCAGGCGGCCTCGATGTGGTCCATGTGGAATTCGCGGTACCAGCCGACGAACACGGCATCCACGTCATGCGGCGCCGCGGCGCCGGTCGCTGGCAGCACGACGTCGAGTCCGGCGTCGGCGAGCGGGCGCCAGGCGCCCTCGACGCCGAGCACGAAGATACGGTGCATCCGGCGCGCGGTAAAGAATTCCGCTGCCACGGTCGCCGGAGTCAGTACGCGTTCCGGGGCGACGTCGAGGCCCGCGTCGCGGAGCGCCCCGGCGATGTCGACAGGCACGCGGACCGTACCGTTCGTCAACAGGACCCAGGGCACGCCACGCCGATCGAGCAATCGCAGCGTGTCGGCGGCCCGGGGCAACGCCTCGATGCCGCGATTGTGCCTGTCGCCGAGCACCAGCGAGCCGTCGAGATCGAAGACGAATCCGGCCGCCCTGTGCAGGCGCGCGAGCGTCGCGGGATCGACGGCGTCAGCCACGGCCGCGGAGTTCGAGCCGGAAGCCGGGTTTCTCGACGACGACGTGACGCTGCGGTGGGCGGGCGGCGAGGCCCTTCAGCAGCTCGATAATCGGCCGCGTGTCGGGATTGTATTCAACCGGTGTCTTGTCGGAGCCCAGCATCGCGTCGACCTGCTCGGCCGGCATGACGGCGCGCAGCAGGAATTCCTCGTCGGATTTGACGTTCGGGAATTTCTTGCGCGCATCGGCGAGTGTCAGCAAGGGCGGTTCCGCCAGGATCGCCTTCGCGCGCGAACTGCCGAGGATGCGATCCTTTACGTCCGGATCGACCGCCGCGGTGGGCTTGCCGAAGCGTCCCAGCACGTAGCGGATCGCCTGATCCGGGACCTTCTCGTATCGCGTTTCGCTGACGACGTTGTACACCGCCTGGGCGCAGACGATCTGGGGGAACGGAGTGACCATGATCGGGTACCCCAGTTCGGCGCGGACGTGTTCCACCTCCTCGATGACGGCGTCGAGTCGGTCTTCGAGTCCGAGCTCGGCGAGCTGGCGCTTCAGCGTCGTCATTACGCCGCCGGCAAGCTGATGGCGCAGGAACGAGGCATCGTATTCCTGCGGCGCGCCCGCCGGCAGCCCTTCCGCCTCCGCCAGTCGTGAGAAATAATCACAGACGAGCGCGAGCGCCCGGTCGTCGACGTCGACCGTGTGCCCGGCCTCGCGCAGATTGGCGACGATGTTGGTGGCCGAGGGCAGGGACGTGCCGTTGGCCAGCGGACCCGCCGCGACATGCAACGTGTCGATGCCGAGGCTGGGCGCGTCGAGGTACGTGAACTGCGAGAGTCCGACCGTGCAATGCGAATGCAGTTCGAGCGGCTTGCCGCGCATCGCCTTCACGAGGGCCGGAACCAGCGTGCGGGCCCGCTCGGGTGTGAGCAGCCCGGCCGGGTCTTTCAGGTAGGCGAGGTCGACGTCCGGCGAGGTGGCGACTCTCTCGGCGACGCCGGCATAGAACGCGTCATCGTGCACTTCGCTGACCGTGTAGGTGAGTGCCGCCATGATCTCGGCCGCGCCTTCCTCGCGCACGATGCGTGCGACGCGGAGCAGGGCATCCATGTCGTGCATCGGATCCAGGATAATGAAGCGCGAGATGCCGGCGTCGATCAGGCAACGGTAGACGAGACGCATGAAGTCGTGATCCGCCGCCTCCCAGGAGATGAAACGGAAACCCGTACCGATGAACTGCAGCGGTGTCGTCTGGGTCGCCTTGCGCATCAGCCGGATGAGCTGCCAGGGATTCTCCCGGAACACGCGCGCGGCGATACCCATGTGCGTGCTCGAGATGAAATCGATCGCGCGGAAGCCGACGCGCTCCAGCAGCGGCGCCACCGTCAGCATCTGCGAGCTGTCGAGGCCGGTGGCGCCCCACAGGCTCTGATTGCCGTCACGGATGGAGACATCGACGAGTCGGATTTCAGCCATGCCGTGCGCTCAGGCAGGTCTCGAGCCAGCGCGTCCCGATGCCGCCGGCGGTGAATTGCGCGTCGGTCATGATCGCACGCTGCAGAGCGAGATTCGTCGTGATGCCCTCGATGCGGCAGCGATCCAGCGCAGTCCGCATGGCCTCGATCGACTCTCCCCGGTCGCGGCCATGCGCGATGATCTTGGCGACGAGCGAATCGTAGAACGGCGGCACGTCCGCGCCGGACTCCGCGTGCGTGTCGACGCGCAAGCCGCCGCCGGCCGGAAACACGGCCCGCGTGAGTCGCCCCGGGCTGGGCAGGAAGCCGCGGTCCGGGTCCTCCGCATTGATCCGGCATTCGATGGCGTGCCCGGTCAGGGTGATGTCGTCCTGCCGGATACCGAGACGCCGCCCGCCGGCCACGGCGATCTGCTCCGCGACGAGATCGAAGCCGGTGACCGCCTCGGTGACCGGATGCTCGACCTGGATCCGCGCGTTCATCTCGAGAAAATAGAATCGCTCCGCCTGCGTGTCGACCAGGAACTCCACCGTGCCGAGTCCGCGGTAGCCGCAATGCCGCGCGAAGCGCACAGCCGAATCCCGGATGCGGGCACGGAAGCCATCGGCGAGGCCCGGCGCGGGCGCTTCCTCGACCAGCTTCTGGTAGCGACGCTGAATCGAACAGTCGCGGTCGCCGAAGTGGACCACGTCGGTGCCGTCGCCGAGGACCTGCACCTCGATGTGGCGCCCGTTCTCGACGTAGCGCTCGACGTACAGCCGGTCGTCGCCGAATGCGGCCTGCGCCGCGCTTTGCGCCAGCGCAAAGGCTTCGGGCAGCCGCGATCCGCCGTCGATGCGGGTCATGCCCTTGCCGCCGCCGCCGGCCGTCGCCTTCAGGACCAGCGGATAACCCGCCTCGTCGGCGAAGGCCGCCGCCTCGCCGGCATCGGCGACGGCACGCCCCGGCACCAGCGGCAACCCTGCCGCCGCGGCGAGCTCGCGCGCGCGGAGCTTGTCGCCGAGGTCCGCGAGTTGCGCGGTCGTCGGGCCGATGAAGATCAGGCCCGCCTCGATGCTGCGGCGCGCGAGTTCCGGGTTCTCGGCGAGGAATCCGTAGCCCGGATGGATCGCGTCGACTCCGGCGGTGAGCGCGGCGGCGATCACCGCGCTGACGTTCAGGTAGCTCTCGGCAGCGGGCGCGGCGCCGATCACGACGACGCGGTCCGCCAGGCGCGCCGGCACCGCATCCCGATCGACTTCCGACGCCGCGAGCACGGTCTCGATCCCGAGACGCCGGCAGGTGCTCAGGATGCGGCACGCGATCTCGCCGCGATTCGCGATCAGGAGGCTGCGAATCGTCACGCGGTCCCCGCCCGGACGTGCATCAGGACCTCGCCGACCGCGACCATCGCGCCGTTGCCGACAAGGATCTCGACAATCTCGCCGCGGCAGCCGGCGGACACCGGGTTCATCAGCTTCATCGTCTCGATGATCGCCACGACCGTGTCGTCGTCGACGACGGAGCCGACGTCGACGAAGGGTTCGGCGCCGGGCTTCGGCGCGCGGTAGAACGTGCCGGGCAAGGCTGCGTAGACGGGCGACAGGCCAGCTCCGGCGACCTTGCGGTCGGGCGCGTCTGTCCTCGCAGAAGCCGCCGGGAAGGCATCCGTCACCGGCGAATCCCGGCGCGGCGCCGTCCGCGTCTCCTGCGTCCACTGTGCATCGGCGCTCCTGCGGAACGAGACACTGAAGCGATCCGTCGTCAGCGTCATCTCGTCGTAGGGAGAATCGTCGAGCAGGGCCAGGATCTCGCGGACGTCGTCGAGCGTCAGCCGCGCCGTCATCGTTTCCTTCCGCTCATGGCATCAAGGACGTGATCGAAGGGCTTCGGCATCGGCCTGGCGGCAGGCTCCTTCTTGCGATTCGCCCAGATCGTCTCGGGCCGGCTTTGCAGCAGCAGGACCGGCCGTGCGGGGTCGGCCGGCTGCCGGGGGATCGCCCACTCGATGTCCTGCGGACAACCGTAATGCGCTTCGACACGCCGGGCCATCTGCCACAGCGCCGCCAGTTGCTCGTCCGTGACGCAGGGCACGTCCTGCAGCTCGGCATCGACATCCGTGTCGAGCACCCCCTGGCCGTCGCTCCGGCGGACGTGTTGCGCGGTCTTCGTCGAAATATTGCGGACGGTGATCTCGCCGGTCACCTTGTTCACCACGAAGCGGTCCGGCGTGACCTCACCGCTCACGAGGCAGGACCCGAGCCCCCAGCAAGCCTCGATGGCGATCACCGAGCGATCGCCGGTGGTCGGACTGCGCGTAAACATCACGCCGGCGCAGGCGGCGTCGATCATCGACTGCACGACGACGGCGATCGACAAGCTGCCTTCGTCGAGGCCGAGCCGCTGCCGGTAGCTGATGGACTCGGCATTGTAGAGGCTGGCCCAGCAGGCGCGCACGCGGTCCACGACGGCCGCCTCGCCGTCGGTCCACAGATACGTATCCTGCAGGCCGGCGAAGCTCGCCTCGTCGCTGTCTTCGCAAGTCGCGCTGGAGCGCACCGCGACGCAGCTGCCGGCGCCGGACTCCTGCAGCGCTCGATAGGCGCCGAGGATCGCGTCCTCGACGTCGGCAGGTACCGGGAAACCGACGATGGCGTCGCGGATCGTGCGGCCCGTCGTGGCGACGCGAGCCTCGTCGGCCGCGCCCAAGGCCGAGATCTCGGCACGAACGTCGAGTCTCGTCCTCGATGCGGCCAGGAATCGTTCGAATGCGTCGGTGGTCACCGCGAATCCCGGAGGCACCGGGATGTTCGCGCGTGTGAGTTCGCCGAGGCTCGCGGCCTTGCCGCCGACGAACGGCCGTTGCGCGAGTGACAACTCTGCGAACCAGCGGATCACCGGAATGGCGTGTCGGCTCACCGGGCGGCTAATCCAGTATCGTGACGATGCCGTTGTCGCCGTCGACCCGGATCCTCTGCCCGGTGCGGATCCGCTTGGTCGCCACGCCGGTGCCGACGACGGCGGGCAGCCCGTATTCGCGCGAGATGATCGCCGCGTGCGACATCGTGCCGCCGATGTCCGATACCGCGGCCTTGATCTTCGGGAATATGGGTCCCCAGCTCGGCGTCGTGACCGGCGAGACCAGGATGTCGCCTTCGCGCACCTGGCCGATCTCGTTGACGGCGCGCAGCACCCTGGCCGTACCCTCGATGACGCCGGGCGACGCCGCGAAACCGTGCAGTTCCTTGTCGTTGACCTTGTCCGGTGCGCGCGACCAGGCCTGCAATGTCTCCGCGGTGATGCCCCACAACATCTGCACCGCGGGGTCCTCCAGGTGTTCCGGCATCGGTCCGACCGCCACCGGCGCGTCCCATGCCTCGAGTTTCTCGAGGATCTTGCGGCGCTTCTCGACCTCGGGACGCCACTGCGTCGCGCCGAGCGGCTTCGAGCCGGCGGCCCAGGCGAGCATCGCGTCGATCAGTGCCGCCTCCACTTCCGGATGCCGCAACTGGAAGATGTCTTCGCGCTCTTTAAGGATACCGGTCCGGACGAGGAGGTCGCCGAACTCGCGGACCTTCTCGTAGAAGCGTGTCGTGAACCAGTGTTCGCAATAGAACTTGTGATCCTCGACGTAGGGGAAGACGCGGTGACAGAGGCCGAGCATCTGGTCGAATGCACCTTTTTCCTCTTCGGTCTCGAGGTGGCTGCGGTATTCCTCGGCGATGCGCTTGCGCTCCGCCTGCAGCTCCTCCGTGTGGCGGAAGATGTCCTCGCCGGACTTAATGCTGGCGATGTAGTGCGGCAATGCGGATAGCGGAACCGTCATGTCGTCTTTCCAGCTCCGGTGGTAATAATAGAAGCCGTCACCCGTCGAGATGTTGAACCAGGGATCCTTTGCCTTCTCGAGGGCGGCGAGCCACTGTTCGCCCTTCTGGTCCTTCGCCTTCACCGCGTCCAGTGTCTGTGTCGGTTTCGCGCCATCCACGAACGCGTCCTCGATACCGAGATCGATCGCGAGCTGTGCCAGCTTCTTGAGTTCGTCATCGGCGCGGAACATCAGGATGTCGATGCCGGCGACCATCCGAGCGACCATCTGGTCCGGGATCTCCGGGAAGGCCTTCTTGCAAAACTGGAAGAACACGAGGTAGGCGCCGTAGCCCAGCATCAGGAACTCGAAATGGTGGTGCCACATCATCGAGTAGCTCTCGATGCAGCGGTGCCAGGCCTCGCGGACGTAGTGGTTCTGAGCGACGCCACGGGCCTCGAGGACCACCTCTTCGTCGTCGAACTCCGGCAGCTCGGGCACCTCGATGGCGTCTACTTGCCGGATCAGCGCCATCATCTTCTCGCGCCACTTGCTGTACAACTCGTCCCAGTTCTCGAAGTAATGGGCGGCGCGGCGATTGAACACCTCGGTACGCCGGGCGATCTCGTCCGGGTCCGAAACGGCGTGTGCGGTGATATACACCCTGCCGTTGGCGATTCGATGCTCGACGCCGAGGGTGGCCGGGAACGCAAAGACGCGCGTCGTGTTGGCGCCCATCGCCGTGTACGGCACTTCGGCGCCAATGGCATCGAAGGCCGGCATCGGTTCCGGGAAATGCATCGAGTTGTAGAACCAGAAGACCTGGTCGTCACCCGGCTGGAAACGGGTGTAGTAGGGATACATCTCCTCCCAGCCTTCGGTGCCGGGCACGTTCTCGATCTCGGATGGAAGCGGGAAGGGTCGGGAAGGGCTCGTGTCGTTCATCGCAGTGCTCCGTTCCTCGGCGCCCGGCCTGGGTGCCATCCTTTTATTATACGGCTGTCAGGCTAGGCTTTTTCGGTGCGCCAGCCCTCGGCATAGGTCTCTCGCGCCACGGCGCTGTACGGCACCGGGCTGACGATCGCGCGGATCTCGGCCTGCTTGTGCCGTTCCACCGTGGTCTTCCCGGAACCGCCGCCTTCCTCGCCCCAGACCAGCGTCACCTCGGTGCCGATCTCGACGTCCGGGTCGACCGTGGCCAGCGACAGCATCGTACGCTCGTTGTAGCTGTAGCCGCTGAACATCGAGACGCCGACGGTCTTGCCCTTGTGCAGCACCCTGTCGTAGGTGGCCGAGGTGTAGTTCGAGAGCGGCAGGTCGATATACTTGTAAATGTCACCTGGCTCGAACAGCGACGCGAACACCTTGACGACGTCCTCGGAATTCCAGGCCAGCGTCACCTTGTGGCGGTGCGGCTCGTCCTTGATCTTCTCCAGCGCCTCGCGGCCTATGAAGTCGTGATCGAATTTCACGAAAGGCCCGTAGCCGAGTTCGTACGGCGTGACGTAGTAATCCTCGATATTGTCGGAATACAGGCTGCCGCCCAGTGAGCCGCTGCCCTCGTAGGCCGTGGCGGGTAGCCACTCGCGGTAGGGCTTCATCCTCTCGTCGGTGTAGACGGCCGGCAGCGGCGACGGGATCCAGCCGGATTCGAGCGTGTTGGTCGCGTAGGCGCGCGAGCCGACCTGCGCCAGGCCGAATTCCCTGCCGGCTTCGACGATGGTCTCGCGGATCTCGACCATTTCCTCGTAGGGTCCCCAGATCTCGAGCCCGGGAGCGCCGGCCATGCCATGACGCAGTGCGCGCACTTTCCTGCCGCCGATGTTGATGTAGTCTATGTTGAAGAACTTGATATCGGGGATCGGGCCGCCGTTAATCTTCTGTATGACCTTCTCGGCGTTGGGACCCTGGATCTGATAGCGATAGCACTTGCGCACGACCGCCTTTCCGTCCGGCCGCGACGGTGAACGGTCGCTCTCCTCGATACTGACGTCGTAGCCACCCGTCGCCGCGTGGAACTTCAGCCAGTTCGCCGACGGTGCACGGCCGACGAAGACGAGTTCGTTCTCGTCCAGGTAGAACAGGATGCCATCGCCGATCACGTGACCGCCGTAACTGCACGGTACGTACTGTTTCGCCTTGTTGACTGCGAAGTTCCTGAAAGTATTGATGGCCGTGTCCGAGCACATTTTCACCGCGTCGGGTCCGCGCATGTAGAGATCGACCATGTGATGTGTCTGGTCGAAGAGCACGCAGGTCTCTCGCCAGGCACGCTGCTCGTCGCGCCAATTGGTGTACTCCGCCGGCACGACGGGGTAGACGTAGGCGCCGATCTTCGAATTCCGCAGCATGTCGACCGGATTGCCCACGCTCTTCAGGAGGTCTTCAAGGCTTTTGTGGCTCATCGGTGTTGGAACCTCTTTCGATTAAGTCTGCCATTTAAAGGGAAGTCCCGTGCCAGAACTCAACTCACACGGAAACAGCCGTCAGATGTAGGCGAACAAGGGCGGTACAGGCTCCGATTGGCGCCTGCTTTTTGCCATGGCCATTGCTATGATGCCTTGCCGGAAGGGCCGTGAAAACGGTAATGGGGGTTACATGAGTTGGGACAAACTCAGGGCAATCGACGTGCACGTGCATGCCGAGGTCTCCTGCCGCCAGCCGCACGACCCGATACAGGCAGAATTCGAAAAGGCCGCGTCGATCTATTTCAAGGCCGACCCGAAGCGTCCGACGATCGCCGAAACCATCGAGATGTATCGCGCGCTGAACATCGGCTTCGTAATGTTCACCGTCGACAGCGAAGCCGCAACCGGTATCCGCAGGATCAGCAACGAAGAGATCGCGGAAGCGGCGGCCGAGAACAGCGACATCATGGTCGCGTTCGCGTCGATCGATCCGCACAAGGGCAAGACCGGCGCTATCGAGGCGCGGCGGCTGATCGCAGATTACGGCGTGAAGGGCTTCAAGTTCCACCCGCCGATCCAGAACTTTCATCCCCACGACCGCATGGCATGGCCGATCTACGAGGTCATCGCCGAGCACAAGCTGCCGGCCATCTACCACACCGGCCATTCCGGGATGGGCACCGGGATGCGCGGCGGCGGCGGCATCCGGCTGCGCTACGGGCAACCGATGCTGGTCGACGACGTGGCAGTCGATTTCCCGGACATGAAGATCATCCTCGCGCATCCGTCCTGGCCGTGGACCGACGAGGCGCTGTCGATGGCGCTGCACAAGCCCAACGTCTACATCGACCTGTCCGGCTGGAGTCCGAAGTATTTTCCGCCGCAGATCGTGCAGTACGCGAACACGCAGATCGGGCACAAATTCCTGTTCGGTTCCGATTTCCCCCTGATCACGCCGGACCGATGGCTGGCGGCGTTCGAGAAATCGGAATTCCGGGATTCGGTGCGCGAACCCATCCTGAAAGGCAACGCACTCAAGCTGCTGTTTGGAGACTGAAGGAACAAGACAATGAACAAGAGTCCACGCGATATCATCCTGCATACGCCGATGGGCGCATTGCAGATCGTCGCCATTGCATTGTGCATCGGCCTGACTGCGCTCGACGGATTCGACGTCCTCTCCATCAGCTTCGCATCGCCGGGAATCGCGGCCGAATGGGGCGTCGACCGCGGCGTCCTCGGTGTCATCCTGTCTGCCGAACTCATCGGCATGGCTCTCGGCTCGGCAGTGATTGGCAATGTTGCAGACAAGGTTGGCCGGCGCCCGACGATTCTGGGCTGCCTGGTCGTGATGATCGGTGGCATGATCCTCGCCGCAACCGCTGGCGCAGTGACGCCACTACTCGTCTACCGGTTCTGCACGGGCCTCGGCATCGGCGGCATGCTCGCCTCGGTCAACGCGATGACGGCGGAATACTCGAACGCCAAACGCCGCAATCTGGCAGTGACGTTGATGGCGGCGGGTTACCCGGCGGGTGTAATCTTCGGCGGCACCATCGCGTCGATGTTACTGCGCTCGTACGACTGGCCGTCGGTTTTCGTATTCGGTGCAATTCTGACGGCGTGCTTCCTGCCGCTCGTCTGGTACTTCATGCCGGAATCGATCGAGTTCCTGCAGCACAAGCGGCCGCCGGGCGCGCTGGAGCGAATCAACCGCACGCTCGGGCGCATGGGTCATGCCGCCGTGGATGCACTGCCGATAGAACCCGACGATAAACCCAAACACAGTGTAATGCGTCTGTTCAGTCCGGGTATGGCCCGAATGACGGTCCTGCTGACGCTGGCCTATTTCGCGCACATCATGACCTTTTACTTCTACATCAAGTGGATTCCGAAACTTGTCGTCGACATGGGTTTCCATCCGTCGTCAGCCGGCGGTGTGCTGGTATGGTCGAACGTCGGCGGAATCTCGGGAGCGATTCTGCTGGGGCTACTGACGCAGAAATTCGGAGTACGGGGTCTCGTTATCATAACGATGGTGTTTGCGACTGTGTTCGTGGCGGCCTTCGGCCATACTCCGGCTGACCTGTCCAGTCTGTCGCTGGTTGCGGCAGCCGCCGGATTCTTCACCAACGCCGGCATCGTCGGTTTGTACGCCATGTTTGCGCAGTCCTTTCCTACCGAACTCCGGGCCAGCGGTACGGGTTTCGTCATCGGTGTCGGACGCGGCGGTGCCGCGCTGGCGCCGATTATCGCCGGCTACCTGTTCGTTGCAGGAATGGGATTACCCGCCGTATCGTTGATCATGGGCAGCGGCTCACTGCTCGCGATCGTAATGCTGCTGCTGCTCAAGTACCGCGAGCCCACCCACGAGATCGCAAGCGAGGCGTGAATCCATTCGGGATCGCTTTCAGTCGCCGAGCTGTTGCTCGATGTCGTGCAGCACCCGGTAGCAGGGCAGCACCTGTGCGACCGAGGCATTGGGTTCCCGTGATTCACGGATCGCACTGACGAATTCCCGGTCCTGCAGCTCGATGCCGTTCATCGAGACGTCGACCTTCGAGACGTCGATCGGCTTGTCGTAGCCGTCGACCAGGTCGTCGTAGCGGGCGAGAAAAGTGCCGTTGTCGCAGATGTAGCGGAAGAAGGTCCCGAGCGGGCCGTCGTTGTTGAACGACAGCGACAGCGTGCAGATCTTGCCACCGGTCGTCTTGAGCTGTATCGACATGTCCATCGCGATGCCGAGTTCCGGATGCTTCGGTCCCTGCACGGCGTGCGCCTCGGCGACGTCCTCGCCCGTCTGGTACAGGAACAGGTCCACCGTGTGCGCCGCATGGTGCCAGAGCAGATGATCGGTCCAGGAGCGCGGCTGGCCCAGCGCATTCGTGTTCGTGCGCCGGAAGAAATAGGTCTGCACGTCCATCTGCTGGATACTGAGATCGCCGGCCGCGATCTTGTTGTGGACATACTGATGCGAGGGGTTGAAGCGACGCGTGTGGCCGACCATGCAGGTGAGTCCGGTCTTCTTCTGGACCTTGTCGACCGATTCGGCGTCGGCGAGCGAATCCGCCAGCGGGATCTCGACCTCGACGTGCTTGCCGGCCTCCATGCAGGCGATGGACTGCTCGGCGTGCATCTGCGTGGGCGTGCAGAGGATCACGGCGTCGACATCGTCCAGTGCCAGTGCGTCGTCGAGCTCGGTGAACACGTTCGCGATGCCGTACTTGTCGGCAACCTGCTGCGTCGCGTCGGGTCGGCGACCGACCACGGCCGTCACTTCCACGTCGTCGATTTTCCGGAGCGCATCCAGGTGTTTGATGCCGAAGGCGCCCGCGCCGGCAATTGCCAATTTCATGCGATCACTCCGCACACTCGTCAACAGAGCGGCTCATTGTAGCAATCCGGGCCGGCGTATCGGCATCGGGTTTGCGCGATTCGCGATGAAATCTGACCGCCTGTCGCCGATACGCTAAGCTGCGCGCTGCTGCAAATGAAAGTCCGGAGGTGGGTCGGGTGTTGCGTGTGCGGATGTTACTGCTGCTTGCCCTTGCTCCGGCGTGCAACGCCGTGGCCGGCGATGAGTCCGCCCGGCCCGTGCTCTGGTACGAGCAGCCCGCGGCGCAATGGGTCGAGGCGCTGCCGATCGGCAATGGCCGGCTCGGTGCGATGATCTTCGGGGGCACCGGCCTCGAGCGCATCCAGCTGAACGAGGACACCTTGTGGGCCGGCGGCCCCTACGATCCGGCGAATCCGGCCGCGCCTGCCGCGCTGCCGGAGATCCGCGAGCTGCTGGCGAACGGCCGCTACAAGGAGGCACAGGATCTCGCGGACCGGTCCTTCATGTCGGTGCCGCTCCGGCAAGCGCCGTACCTGGCGATGGGTGACCTCTTGATCACGATGAGCGAGCCCGAGGCCGTCACCGATTATCGCCGCGAGCTCGATCTCGATACGGCCGTTGCACGCACGAGTTTCACGGTCGGCAGCACGAGATATCGACGCGAGGCTTTCGTCAGTCCGGTCGACCAGGTGCTGGTGATCCGCTTGACGGCCGCCGATCCTGCGCCGTGGCGGGAGTCGGGTGCGCTGACGCTGTCGTTCGGCCTGCAGTCGCCGTTGCCTGCCGCCGTGCACAGCGAGGGAGACGACACGCTGGTGATGACCGGGCGCAATATCGCTGCGTCGGGGATCCCGGCGGCATTGCGCTTCGAGACCCGGCTGCGGCTCCTCGTGCAGGGCGAGCGCGGCAGCGTGACGGCTTCCGACGCCCAACTGCATGTGCGCGGCGCCGACGAGGTGTTGATCCTGCTGGCCGCGGCGACGAGTTACCGGCATTACGATGACGTCGGCGGCGATCCGGAGGCGGCGACGAAAAAGGCGCTCGCGGCCGCCGCGAAACGCGATTTCGCCGCACTGCGCGCCGATCATGTCGCGGCACATCGGCGCTTGTTCCGGCGCGTGTCGCTGGACCTGGGCAGTTCGGAGGCGGCCCGGCTGCCGACCGACGCCCGCGTCAGGAATTTCGCCTCCGGAGACGATCCGGCGCTCGCGGCGCTGTATTTCCAGTATGGCCGCTACCTGCTGATCTCGAGTTCGCGGCCCGGCAGCCAGCCCGCGAACCTGCAGGGCATCTGGAACGACTCGACGGACCCGCCGTGGGGCTCGAAGTACACGATCAACATCAATACCGAGATGAATTACTGGCCCGCGGAGCCGACGGCGCTCGGCGAGACGACCGAACCGCTGTTCGGATTGATCGGCGACCTCGCCGAGACCGGTGCGCGTTTCGCCCGCGAGCAATACGGCACCGGCGGCTGGGTCGCGCATCACAACACCGACCTCTGGCGTGCGCCGGGGCCCATCGACGGCGCGTTCTGGGGTCTGTGGCCGACGGGCGGCGCCTGGCTCTGTACGCAACTCTGGCAACACTACGAATTCACCGGCGATACCGCGTTCCTCGATCGCGTCTACCCGTGGCTCGCGGGTTCGGCAGAGTATTTCCTCGAGAACCTCGTCGAGGACCCGGTGGACGGAACCCTCGAGACGAGCCCCTCGCTGTCGCCCGAGCATGCACATCATCCCGGCGTCTCGATCGCGCGCGGCCCGGCGATGGACAACCAGATCCTGCGCGACCTGTTCGCGGAGACCGCGGCGGCCGCCGGCATCCTCGGCCGCGATGCGGATTTCCGGGCCCGTGTGCTGGCGGCGCGGGAGAGGCTCGCGCCGGATCGCATCGGCCATGCCGGTCAGCTGCAGGAGTGGCGCGAAGACTGGGACACGACGGCGCCGGAGCCGCAGCACCGGCACGTCTCGCAGCTCTATGCACTCTATCCGGGCGCCCAGATCACGCCGCGCCGCACGCCCGAACTCGCCGCGGCAGCGCGCGTGACGCTCGAGACGCGCGGCGACAGGACGACCGGCTGGGCGATCGCCTGGCGCATGAACCTGTGGGCGCGCTTGCACGACGGCGACCGCGCCTGGTCGCTGCTCAAGTTGCTGCTCGGCCCCGAGCGCACGTATCCCAACCTGTTCGATGCGCACCCGCCGTTCCAGATCGACGGTAACTTCGGCGGCACCGCGGCGATCGCCGAAATGCTGCTGCAGAGCCACGTGCCGCTGTCGGCGGACGACCCGGCCGGAGGCGACCTGCGTTTCGAGATCGAGTTGCTCCCCGCGCTGCCGTCCGCCTGGTCGTCCGGCTCGGTACGGGGATTGCGGGCGCGGGGCGGATTCGTCGTCGACCTCGACTGGGAGGATGGCTGCCTGCGCTCGGCGCACATCACCTCGCTGCTCGGCACGAAGACGCGGCTGCGCTACGGCGAGGAGAGCGTGCCGCTCGAGTTGTCCGCGGGCGCGTCAAAGGATTTCCTGCAGTCGGCGAATCCTGAAAGGGGACGTTCAGACGGGAGGCAATGCGGGAGTCTGGCAGGCAGCTAACGGCCAGAACCGGACACTCAAGGCCCTTCTGGATTCCTCGATTCCCTATACTCGGCGTATGCCTTGAGCACGGCATCCAGTCGCGCCTTTTGGTCATCCTTCAGCGGCGCATGTTTTGCCTTTCTCAGTATGTCCTTGAACATGTATCCGGATCGGAAGAAATATGGACGACACTCCAAAAAGCATATTGCCGCTTCGACTGCCTCCGGATCTCCCTCGACAATGCGTTCGTAGGCTCCGGACAATCCTCCTGGAAAAGCTAAGGCGTCGTACTGAGAGTGAAATTCGGCGCAGGCCGCTTCCCACTCCTTGCGTTTGTGGTCATTCTTGTCGCGCTGCTTGAACGTCTCATCAATCCGCCGTTTTAGCTGATTGATTCTCTTTGCATTCTCCACGATTTCGTCTGTGTAGTGACCCATTTTCACTTCACGAGCCTGACTTCGCTGTATCGCATGAAGTCCAGATTACCTTGAGATTCAAGTAAACCCTTTTCAACAAGCGCCTTCACTCGTTGCGAATAGAAGACATCGGGCACGTTCTCGTAGCGGTACGGACCGTCGCTTGTCATTGTTGTTCCTACAACCATCGCGACTTTCCGCCACCTATCGCAACAGTTCGAAAGCAGTCCTTTGTCGATCTTGGCAAGGTCGTTTGGCGACAGTTTTTCGACGACGGCTCTTTGCTCAGGAGTCAGTGGACCATCTGGTTCGAACTCGTCATATGTCACGATTTTGATTCCAGAGAGAACGGATTTGCGACCGGCCGGAAAGGGTCACAAGCAGCCTCCCTAGGGCTCTCTCCCCCACCGGCTGCTATCCGAAGTATACCGGCCGGCCGCGACCCCGCCGGAGGTTCTTGCTCGCGAAACTTAAAGTAGATTCGAGGAAATCCGCCACGTGGCGGATTATTGACCAACTCGAAATATAAGTTTCCGCGGAAACGGGGGAATTGGATGTCTGCTCTTGCGGAAAGCGGCCGTTCGTTCAACCTCGTCGGGGGCGGCTGCAAACGGCCAAAACCTGCCGGTCATATTCCTTTATTCGGCCTGCTACGGGATTCCCGCAACGTCGTTAAGAAACTGGGTTAGGCAGGGCGACTTGTATGCGGAAACATTGGCTTCTCCTAGCCGAAAACTCGTTACTTCGGGTTCGGAATCCGCGTCGGTACGCGGCGATTCAGCTATGCACCGCGCATACATATCAAGCATGCTGCTTGCGGCTATCGCGGCATTCCGAGGCGTGTAACCTTTCTTCAACAGGAACGTGCGAAGTGGCTGTTCAAGGGTCTTGGAAAGCGTGTCCCGCTGGATCGCAAATTCGTCCGAATCGCTTGGTGTTTGCGCCCACGTCGGTAGCGACATGCACAAGAATACGAGCAAAACGGAATGCAAGATCATGTTCAGACGAGCGTCGCCTTTGTATATGGACTCCTCCAGTCTAGCAAACAGAAGCCGTTAATCAGAGTTCAGACGCGTTTGTATATTCGGCCTTGCAGTGGAGACGCTATCTCCTGGCCCTCTATGTATGCGCACTCCGGCTCCTCTAAGGGTCAATGGGCTCGCGGGCCTCAAAGCGGTG
>Ga0210095_1000121_pt1 | contig 25714 bp, 21 predicted proteins | sample China_Galinas_PW_FD_184861 | JGI IMG/M metagenome (GOLD analysis project Ga0210095, IMG submission 184861) | Wetland microbial communities from San Francisco Bay, California, USA, that impact long-term carbon sequestration - China_Galinas_PWA_D1... | ecosystem: Environmental > Aquatic > Marine >...
GAGTGCGCATACATAGAGGGCCCGGAGATAGCGTCTCCACTGCAAGGCCGAATATACAAACGCGTCTGAACTCTGATTAACGGCTTCTGTTTGCTAGACTGGAGGAGTCCATATACAAAGCGGACACTGACGATCGATTGGTGCCGTAGTATCAATTGAGGATTCCCGCTCAATTTGCCGCAAAATGAACCGCATTATTTGGATAATCGCAATCGCGGTCGTGCTGTCGATTGGCTACGTTGGCTATGTCTGGGCATGGTCGATACCTAGAGACGAGACCAATCGCGCAAACCTGATACTCGGTGGATGCGAATCCAAAGAATCGGTAAGCCGATCCAACTGGCCGCTCCGCGAAAACTTTGTACCACCAGTTGTTCGATGCGCCGTCAGGGATTTTCGGAAAGAACAAATTCTCAACGCCAACTTTCGTTGGGCCGAGCGTACCGACGTGCCGATAACACAGTTCTATATTGATGTAGGCGAACTGGACATGATTCCGAGGAGCATTCTCAGTGACTACCGAATAGCCAACTGGGGCATCGTGCTACGCAGCCTAGATTGGCTTTTCGAGAACGGTGCCGATCCAAATCAATGTGGTCGAGATGGGCTTACTGCCCTCCATTTGGCGGTATATTTCGAGAGGCCCGATCTGTACAAAAAATGGGTTTCGCTTGGTGCAGATCCGGACAATGCCTGCGAAAAGCAATCATATATCGAGCCGAGCGGTCGGACGATTGATCGAGTAGAAGGAACCGCCCGGGATTGGCTCAAGGAACGAATAACCGCGGGCAACTAGGAAGGCATGCAATCAAATCGGATGTCCGCTATTGGCCGTTTGCCGCCGCCCAAGATTCGACAAATAATCCCCGTCGAGCGGCTGCTTTCGGCAGGAGCAGACGCTGAGATCGAGTCCTCGTCAAAGTCCCTCGCGGAGTGACGGGCATACGCTCAGGACCAGCCGGTCATCCGGGCTATACTCAAAGGCTGGTTATGACCCGAAGGGTCATCATGAGTGAATTCGAATATGTAATGGTTTTGGTGTCGATCGTCGTCGCCCTGGCGATCGCACATTTGCTGACGGCTCTGGCCGAAGGCATCCACCGGGTTCGAGGACATGGTGATCCAATCAGGTTGGACGCGGTTTTCCTGCTGTGGCTCAGCTTCGTCCTGGTCTGGTTGGTTTCATTCTGGTGGTGGGAATTCAAGTTCCAGGAAATCGAGGCGGAGTGGTCGTTCGGCCTGTATCTCTTCGTCATCGCCTACGCGATCGTCCTGTTTATGCTCGCGGAAATTCTGGTGCCGCATCGCATGCGCGGCGTATCGGATAGCTATGCGCATTTTATGGAGGGACGAAAGTGGTTTTTCGGTACGTTGCTGCTGATGCAGGCGATTGATGTCGTGGACACATTTCTCAAGGGCTACGCATGGGGATTGCGACCAGCGGTAATTGCGGTCTATTTCATAACCGTCTCCGTGGCCATAGTCGGCATTGTCTCCAGGAGGCGCGCAATTCAACTCGGAGTGGCCGTCGTCGCGGTCGCTTCTCAGTTCCTGTATACCACCCAGGAACTCGGCGTACTGGGTTCCTGGTAGTACGCGTTGTCGTTCCTCGAACTGCGGGTACTCCTGTTGGAGACGAGGGGTGGGGGCGACTTCAATCTGGCACGCGCGGCTCATGCCGGTGCGGTCGTATTCCTTTTACTACTCGCGGCGTGCGCCACAAAACCAACGCTGCTGAACAGCGAGCGGATCGAGCAGCGTTTCGGCAGTTACGGCGTCGACGTCCTGGAGCAGTCAAGCAGTCTGCGTCGCAGCAACTTGTACAGCCTGGAGGGAGGCGAGCGCATCTGCCGGACGTATGCCGTCGTACAATTCCAGGACCTGCCTGCCGATATCGCGGCCACGCAAGCGAAAGTGCTGGCCGGGCAGTCCATCGGCGCCTCGTTCAAGGCCGCCGGCTGGGCCGTCGCCAAGCGGACGGTCTATATCGGCGCCGTATTCGTCGACTCGGACGACCACGGGATCCTGCAAATGATGCATCTGGCCCGGCCGCAGGCCCTCGCGATGCACGTCTACCGGCTGGACCTGCACAAGAGCGGCCGGGAGATTCACTACGCCACGATCATCGAGGTGCATCATCCGGCCTACCTCGACCTCGAAGCGTTGCACAGGATCTACGGTGCGCCGGCTACCGGTGCATCCGACCCGGCGGAAATCGCCCGATACGAGGCACTCGTCCACTTCGAGTAGACAGGTCCTGTCGGCGAGGCGCGGCCCGTCATCAGCGTATCGCGGAATGATTGCACCGGCGTGACATCGCGGTTCCCCTGACCGTGACTCCTGTCACGAAATGCAAATCGTGACGACTGCGTTGCACGATTTCCACAAAATCGCTGCACCCGAAGTGGGCACGACGTTTCGATCGTTGCCGCCCGGCAAATGCCTGGTCGTCACAAGTTCGTAACGCCGAACTGCGCATTGCGTCACCGCGCCGCGCTGCCCGCCGTCGTACCACGTCCTTACGTTCGGGCAAAAGGATACTCAGGGGAGGTGCGGGTCATGCGCGGCGTCTTCTTAATGGCACTGTGTTTCGTGGCCGGCTGCGCGTCCGGCCCCTCCCTCGAACAACTCGAGCGACAGGCATTGGTGACCGGCGACTGGAGTGCCGTCGAGCGGCGCGAGCAGGCAGTCGAGCGTCGGCAGGCACGCGACGAAATCCGATGCCCGACAGGACAGACCGGCTACTGCGAGAGCCGCCGGCTGATCCGGCCCTGCCGCTGCGTCGATTCAGATTCGGTCTACGCCATGCTCGGCCTGCGCTAGCCGGCCCTGGTCAGTGACTGTTCGTCTTCAATTCGGCGATGAGGACGTCTATCGCGAGTTCGTACCCGTACGCGCCCAGGCCGGCGATCACCCCGTCTACCACCGGCGACACGTAAGACACGTGTCGGAAGGATTCGCGAACATGCGGATTCGAGAGGTGCACCTCGATTTTGGGCCCCGGGAAGGCGCGCAAGGTGTCGTGGATCGCAACGGAAGTGTGTGTGTACGCTGCCGCATTGATGATGATGCCCTCGGCGTTGTCGATCGCATCCTGTAACTGGTCGACTATCGCGCCTTCGTGATTGGATTGGAAAAACTGCAAGTCGAAGCCGTGCTTCTCGCTGATGGCCCGGCATCGGTTGCAGATATCGTCGAGCGTCGCATGGCCGTAGATCTCCGGCTCCCGCGTCCCCAGGAGATTCAGGTTCGGCCCGTTCACGACATAAATGGCCGCGGACACTAGTGCGCCTCGTTGGAATGCAGGCGGTGGGCGATAGACCGGATCGCGATCAGGTAGCCGTAGACGCCGAGACCGCAGACGAAACCCAGATCGACTTCCGGCTCGTGCATCGGCTGCGCGCCGGCCGCGCCATCGGAAAATATATTCTCTATGTGCACTTCGACAACGGGTTTGCCGAGTAACGCCTTCATCTGAAACGCCGAGAGGTGCGCCGGAAGGGAAACCGTCGCAGCTCTGGAAGAGCCGGCCGGATTGATAACGATGCCGTCGAAACCGGCGCCGTCCTTTGCGATCCAGTCGACCATCTCCTGTTGATCGTCCGTTTGCCGAAAATCGGCCTCCATGTCGAGGCTGCGGCAAAGCCTGGCGCATTCGTCCCTGATCCTCGCGAGCGTCAGTCCTCGTTGGAAATGACCCTCGTCGTCTCTGAGATCGGCCAGCCCCGGTCCGTTGAGAATGAGAATTCGGTAGGCCATCGTCGTTGCGTTCGAACCGTCAGCGAACCAGATCGGATCGCAGTGTACCATCGCGCAGCAACAGCGCGATGCCCGGCCCGGGCAGCGACACGCGTTCGTTCGAGACTCTTGCTTCGGCCGCACTCGAAAACGCCAGTTGCCAGCCGTCCGATCCCGGCAGCCTGAATTCCGTCGCGGCACCCGAGCCGTTGATCAGGATCGCCGCGGCGGAATCGCCGTGCGGGCCGCCGGTCTCGGAGATGCAGGCGCAGAACACGCCGCCGTCCGCCCAGTCCTTGTCGCGCATCTTCTCGCCCGAAGGCGCAAACCAGTCGATCTCGAGGGTGCCGTGGTCCGTCTCGAGCTTGCCGTGGATATAGTCGCGCAACCTGAGCAAGGGCGTCCGGCTGCGCAGCCGGATCAGTTCCCGCACCTGCGCCACGAATTCCGGGTCGCGCTCGACGCCGCCCCAGTCCAGCCAGCCGGTCTCGTTGTCCTGCGCATAGGCATTGTTGTTACCGAGCTGCGTATGCCCGCATTCGTCGCCGGCGAGCAGCATCGGCGTACCCTGTGACAAGAACACGGTGGCCAGCAGGTTGAGGCGCTGGCGCCGGCGCATGGCAAGGATGTCGGGGTCGTCCGTGTCGCCCTCGACGCCGTAGTTGCGGCTGTAGTTCTCGGCGTGGCCGTCGCGGTTGTCCTCGCCGTTGGCCTCGTTGTGGCGCCTCTCGTAGCTGACGATGTCGGCCAGAGTGAAGCCGTCGTGGCTCGCGACGTAGTTCACGCTCGCGAGCGAAGAGCGGCCGCTGGCTTCGAAGATATCCGCCGAGCCGTGCAGCCGGCGTGCCAGCTCGCCGGTGAGCTGTCCGTCGCCGCGCCAGAACCGCCGCACGGTGTCGCGGAAGCGGTCGTTCCATTCCGCCCAGCCGCCGGGGAAGTTGCCGAGCTGGTACCCGCCCGGGCCGGGGTCCCAGGGTTCGGCGACGAGCTTCGCGTCGCGCAGGCCCTCGTGCGACGAGATCGCCTTCAGCATCGGATGCGATACGGAATAGCCGTGGTTGTGACGCCCGAGCACGGGCGCCAGGTCGAAGCGGAAGCCGTCAACGCCCATGTCGCGGTGCCAGTACAGGAGGCTGTCGATCACGAGTTGCCGGACCTGCGGGTGATCCACATTGACGGTGTTGCCGCAGCCCGTGTCGTTGATATATGTCGATGGATCCTTGGGCTCGGTGCTGTAGTACGCCAAATTGTCGAGCCCGCGGAAAGAGAGCGTGGGGCCATGGCGGTTGCCCTCGCCTGTGTGGTTGTAGACGACGTCGAGGATGACTTCGATGCCGGCATCGTGGATCGCGCGCACCATTTCCCGGAATTCTGCGATCCCGTCGATCCTGCAGTAACGCTGGCAGGGCGCGAAGAACGCGATCGAGTTGTATCCCCAGAAGTTGCGCAGGCCGCGTTCGACGAGGTGGTATTCGTCGATGAACGCGTGCACAGGCATCAGTTCGAGCGAGGTGATGCCCAGGGACTTCAGGTAGCTCAATACGTCCTTGTGGCGCATGCCATCGAAGGTGCCGCGTTGTGCTTCGTCGACGGCAGGGTGCCGCATCGTGTAGCCGCGCAGGTTAGCCTCGTAGAAGACCGTCTCGGACCAGGGGATGCACGGACCGCCCGTGAGCGAGGAAATCGTCGCCGGCGTGACGACGGACTTCGGAACGAATGGTGCGCTGTCACGCCTGTCCAGCTTCGGCGGCCGGCTCGCGGATCCGCGTGTGTAATCGAACACGGCGTCGTGCCATTGGAATTCTCCCGCCAGCGCGCGCGTATACGGATCGATCAGCAGCTTGGCGGGATTGCAGCGCAGGCCTTGCTTCGGCTCGTAGGGCCCGTGCACGCGGTAGCCGTAACGCTGACCCGGGCCGCAATCCGGCAGGTAGCCGTGCCGCACGTCGCCGTCGCGGCCGGGCAGGTCGAAGGCGCGCAGCTGCCGTCCGTGCGCGTCGAACAGGCACAGTTCGACGCGCTCGGCGACCGAAGAAAAGACCGCGAAATTCGTGCCCGCAGCATCCGCTTTCGCGCCGAGCGGGGCGGGCCGGCCCGCCTGCATCATTTCGTGGCGAGCTTGATCGGATCGAGCTTCCAGACGCCGTCGTTGTAATCGCGGATCGTCCGATCCGTCGAGAACTTCCCGGAGTTGGCCGTGTTGAGGATGCTCATGCGCGTCCATGCCGAGCGGTTCCGGTAAGCGTTTTCCGCCTTGCTGTGCGCCTCGACGAAACTACGGAAGTCGGCGGCCGTCATCCAGGCATCGGCGGGTTCGCGTACCGATCGGACGATCGGGTCCAGGACGCCCGGCTCGAAGCGGTTGAAGTGTCCGCTCTCGATGAGATACATGACACGCGAGAAATCCTCGTCGGCCTCGATGATGGCATTCGGGTCGTAGCGGCCGCGCAACTCACGGATCTCCTCGACCGTGAGTCCGAACAGGAAGAAGTTCTCTTCGCCGACCGCCTCCCGGATCTCGACGTTGGCGCCGTCCAGCGTGCCGACCGTGACCGCGCCGTTCATCATGAACTTCATGTTGCCGGTGCCCGATGCCTCCTTGCCGGCCGTCGAGATCTGCTCGGAGATATCGGCGGCGGGACAGATCATCTCCATCGCGGACACATTGTAATCCGGGTAGAAGATCAGCCGCAGGCGGTCACTCATCGCCGGGTCGGAGTTGATCACGCGGGCCACGTTGTTGATGAACTTGACCACGGACTTCGCCATCGCATAGCCGGGCGCCGCCTTGCCGCCGATGATGATCGCGCGGGGCAGGCGCCGCTCGCCGTCGCCGCGGCGGATCCGGTCGTACAGGTAGATGGCATGCAATACGTTCAGGAGCTGGCGCTTGTATTCGTGGATGCGCTTCACCTGTACGTCGAACAGCATCTCGGTCGGCAGGTTGAGACCCGTCCGGTTCTCGATGACGCGTGCCAGCCGGACCTTGTTCAGCAGCTTGACCTTGCGCCACTGGGTCTGGAAGTTCTCGTCGTCCGCGGATTCGGCCAGTCTCTGGAGCTGGCCCAGGTCGGTGACCCAGTCCTCGCCGATACGTTCCGTGATCAGCGCGGCGAGTCGCGGATTGCAGGCGGCCAGCCAGCGCCGCGGTGTGACGCCGTTGGTCTTGTTGTTGAACTTGTCGGGCCACAGCTCGGCGAAATCCCGAAACAGGCCCTCGCGGAGCAGCTTCGAATGCAACTCCGCCACGCCGTTCACCGAGAAGCTGCCCACGATGGCGAGGTACGCCATCCGGATGCGCGGCTCGGTGCCTTCCTGCACCAGCGACATGCGCTTGATGCGCTCGTTGTCGCCCGGCCAGCGCTGACTGAGTTCGGTGATGAAGCGCGCATTGATCTCGTAGATGATGTCAAGCAGGCGCGGCAACAGCCGGCGGAACATCGACACCGGCCAGGACTCCAGCGCCTCGGGCAACAGCGTGTGGTTCGTGTACGCCATGCAACGCCGCGTGATGTTCCAGGCGTCGTCCCAGTCGAGCAGGAATTCGTCGAGCAACAGGCGCATCAGCTCGGGGATGGCGATCGCCGGATGCGTGTCGTTCAGTTGCATGCAGTTCTTGTCGGCGAAGCCCCGGACGTCGTTGCCGTGATGGTAGGTGTAGAAGCGCAGTGCATCCTGCAGGCTGGCGGACGCCAGGAAATACTGTTGCCGCAAGCGGAGTTCGTGGCCGGCCTCGGTCGCCGTATTCGGGTACAGCACCATGGTGATGTTCTCGGCCTGGTTCTTCGACTCGACGGCGTCCGCGTAACTGCCCGCGTTGAACTCCTCGAGATCGAACTCGTCCGTCGCCACCGCGGACCAGAGCCTGAGCGTGTTGACGATGCCGTTGCGGTAACCCGGCACGGGGACGTCGTAGGGGATGGCCATGACGTCGTTGGTGTCGACCCAGGCGTAACGGGACCTGCCGGTGACGTCCTTGTAGCTGGACGAGCGCCCCCCGAACTTGACCTTCTGGGCCAGCTCGAAGCGCTCGACCTCCCAGGGGAAACCCTCGCGCAGCCAGGAATCCGGATCCTCCACCTGGTAGCCGTTCTCGATACGCTGCCGGAACATGCCGTAGTGATAGCGGATGCCGTAGCCGACGACGGGCAGGCTCAGGGTCGCGCAACTGTCGAGGAAGCAGGCGGCGAGCCGGCCGAGACCGCCGTTGCCGAGACCGGCGTCATGCTCGCGGTTGTAGACGTCCTCGAGGTCGAGGCCGATGCGGTGCAGCGCCTCGGCGGTCTCCGTCTCGATACCGAGGTTGAGCAGGGCGTTGTGCAGCAGGCGTCCCATCAGGAACTCGAGCGACAGGTAGCTGACGCGCCGGTTGTCGTTGCGCTCGACCGCCATCCGGGTGCGGCCCCAGCGTTCCATCAGCCGGTCGCGTGCCGCGAAGACGACGGCCTGGTACAGGAAGGGCGATTGCGTACGGATCGTACGGCGGCCGAGCATGCGCCCGAAATAGTGCGTGAAATCCTCGAGGATCGCATCGGCGGTCATCGGCAGATCGGGCGTCTGCAGCAGCTCTATCTCGCCGATGCCGACGGACTTGTCAGTACGTACACTCATGCCGTGCCTTGCTCCCCGCTTGTCCTTGTTCTTTCGGGAGCCAGTATAAGCGTTGCCAGGGGCGGCAATGTCAAGTGCAGAGTATACGGTCTCCCTTCGTATTTGCCCCTGGTCGGGACGATGCGCCCGTTCACTGCGCCGCTGCCGCCGTATTGCACCGCATCGGTGTTCAGCACCTCGTCGAACGGGCATCCCTCGGGGACGCCCAGCAGGAAGTCGCTGCGCACGACCGGGGTGAAATTCGAGATGCAGATGACGTAGCCTCCCGAGCGATCGCGGCGGAACCAGGACAGGATGCTGTTGTCGCGGTCGTCCCAGCGGATCCACTCGAAGCCTTCCGGCGCGAAGTCGACCTCGTGGAGCGCCGGGGTGTCCTTGTACAGCGCGTTGAGATCGCGGACGAGGTTCTGCACTCCCTTGTGCACCGGGTACTCGAGCAGGTGCCAGTCGAGCGAGCGGTCGTGATTCCATTCCTCGTAGGGTGCGATCTCGCTGCCCATGAACAACAACTTCTTGCCCGGATGCGCGTACATGCTGCCGAAGTAGGCGCGCAGGTTCGCGAACCGTTGCCACTCGTCGCCCGGCATGCGTCCGAGCAGCGAGCGCTTGCCGTGCACGACCTCGTCGTGCGACAGCGGCAGGACGAAGTTCTCGTGGAATGCGTAGACGAGTCCGAAGGTCATCTTGTCGTGGTGGAACTTGCGGTGCACCGGGTCCTCGGACATGTACTTCAGCGTGTCGTGCATCCAGCCCATGTTCCACTTGTAGGTAAAGCCGAGACCGCCGGACTCGATCGGCCGGGACACGCCCGGCCACGCCGTGGATTCTTCGGCGAAGGAGACGGCGCCATGGACATGGATCTGGACGTTGAGCTTGCGCAGAAACTCGACGGCCTCGAGGTTCTCGTTACCGCCGAATTCGTTCGGCACCCATTCGCCCTCGTTGCGGGAATAGTTCAGGTACAACATGGACGCCACGGCATCGACGCGGATGCCGTCGATGTGGAATTCCTCGACCCAGTACAGCGCACTGCCGATCAGGTAATTCACGACCTCGCGGCGCCCGAAGTTGAATACCATCGTGCCCCAGTCGGTGTGTTCACCCTTGCGCGGATCCTCGTGTTCGTAAAGCGCGGTGCCGTCGAAACGGCGCAGGCCGTGCTCGTCGCGGGGGAAGTGCGCCGGCACCCAGTCGACGATGATCGAAAGACCGGCCCTGTGGCAGCGGTCGACCAGGTAACGAAAGTCGTCGGGCTCGCCGAAGCGCTGGGTCGGCGCGAACATGCCGATCGGCTGGTAGCCCCAGGAGCCGTCGAAGGGATGCTCGGATACGGGCAGGAATTCGATGTGCGTGAAGCCCATCTCCGCCACGTACTCGGCGAGTTCGTCGGCGAGTTCGCGGAAGTTCAGGTAGCGGTGGCCGTCGTCGCCCTTGCGGCGCCAGGAACCGAGGTGCACCTCGTAGATGCTGACGGGTTTCGACAGGTCCGGCACCATGCTGCGGTGCCCCATCCACTCGCGGTCGTGCCAGTCGTAGTGGGTCGCGTACACGATGCTTGCGTTACCCGGTGGCGGTTCGTGGAAATTTGCGAAGGGGTCGGTCTTGAACGGCAGCAGATTGCCGCTGCCGTCCAGCAACTCGTATTTGTAACGGGCACCGGCGCCGACTCCGGGGAGGAAGATCTCCCAGATGCCGTTGCCGGGGTGCAGCCGCATCACGTGGCGCCGGCCGTCCCAGTCGTTGAAGTCGCCGATGACGCTGACGCGGGACGCGTTCGGCGCCCAGACGGCGAAGCGGGTGCCGGCGACGCCGTCGATCTCGCGGATGTGCGAGCCGAGTTTCTGGTAGATCTTCAGATCCGAGCCCTCGCCGAGCAGGTACAGGTCCATATCGCCCAGCGTGGTCGGGAAGCGGTAGCAGTCCTCGGCGTCGTAACTGACGCCGGCGTGGGTGGTGATCCGCAGCTTGTAGCGGCGCTTGCGCGGGGGCAGGACCGCGGCGAACAGGCCGTCGGGGTGGACGCGCTCCATGGCGGCGAGCCGGTTGCCGTCGCCGTCGATCAGATCCACCGACTGCGCCTGCGGCTGCAACGTGCGGACGATCCGGCGGGAGCCTTCCTTGTGCGGACCGAGCAGCGAGAACGGGTCGTAGTGCCGGCCCTTCGCGATCGCGGCGAAGGCATCGCGGTATTTCCTGGCGTCACTCTCAAGATTCATACAGGTTCCCGATCGTCTGTTTCGCCGTCGTCGCCCAGTCGAAGCGCCGGGAGGCCGCGCGGATACACAGCGTCTGCCAGCGATCCTGCTCGCCTTCCTTGAGTATCAGCGCCCGGTCGACCGCGGCCACGAACGCCTGCGCCTGCATCGGTGTCGATGCACCGTCGAACACGAAGCCCGTGCGGCCGTCCTCGACCGTATCGCGCAGGCCGCCGACGCCGTGTACGACGCAGGGCTGCGCCGCGCGCATCGCCAGCATCTGGCTGATACCGCAGGGCTCGAAGGTGGAGGGCATCAGGAACAGGTCGCCAACGCGGTACAGCGGCTCCGACAGCATCTCCGAGTAGCCGCACAGGAACAACAGGTTGTTGACCCGCTCGGCGACGGCGACCAGGCGGTCTTCCATGTTCGGGTCGCCATTGCCCAGCATGATCAGGACGCCCTGCTTGCCGAGTTGATTGAGCAGGGCTTCGAGCGCGGTCTCGCCCGGTTCGGTCGGCTCGAGCATCAGGCTCACCTTCTGCGGCACGACTCGGCCGATGCTGGTGAGTACGTGTCGCGGTCGCCGGCTCGGGAACGCGTCGAGGCGCTCGCGGGCGAGCCGGGACGCGCGCGAGGACGGGTCGGCCGCAAGCCAGTTGTCCACCTGCTCGCCGGCGATGTCGAGGATGCGTCGCCAGCCGGGCTTGCGGCCGACGTGTTTCGGATAGTTGCAACCGTTCAAAATGCCCACCAGCCGCCCCTCGTCGCGTGCCGCGGTGAGTTCGTGCTCGAGGCCTTCGCCGCCGACGAAGCCGCGCGCCGGGTCCGATGGCAGGCAAATTTCGCGTGCGTAGGTGGGCGACACGGTGCTCAGCCTGTCGGCCAGCCGGATCGCGGTCGCCAGCGGATTAAAGCACTGCGGCAGATGCGGGTCGCGTATCGCGGAGTGGCGGAACCGGAGTTTCGGAAACCAGGATTCCAGCGACGATTCGTCATCGCTGATGGGCCGCGGGCCCTGGTAGGACAGGTTGTGGATCGTGAACACGGTGCGGATCTCGCGCAGGGACTCGAAGCCGTCCGCGAATTCCCGCAGCGCGCAATAGGTCGCCGCGTGCCAGTCGTGCAGATGCACGACCGCGGGCGGCTGTTGCAGATCGCGTATCCACACCGCCGCCGCGGCGCAGAAGAAGGCGAATTTGCTGGCATCGGTCGCGAAGGGCCGGGCGGGTTCGTCGCTGCAGTAGATCTGGCCGCTGCCGTGCGGCGAGAACAGGGCATGCTCGAAGACGAGGTTGCGGGGTGCGCCGGCGCTGCCCGGGACGTCGAAGAGGTCGACGGATTGCGATTCGCCGCGGAAGTCGACGGCGATATTGGCGACGTGCTTGGCGCCCGGCAGCTTGTGGAACATGCCGTAGGACGGTGTCAGTACGGTGGCCTGCCAGCCGGCGGCGCAGACCGCAGCAGGCAGATCGCGCACGACGTCGCCGACACCGCCGATCTTGCCGCGTGGCAGGGCGCCGTTCTCCGAAGCCAGGAATATGACGTGTCGTGTGGCGATAACCGGGAACTCTTGTTAGCGCGTGAAATGCAGATGCTGTCCCAGCATGTCCGGCGTCACGAGCGTCAGGCCGGTCTCGGTCACGCGGAAGCCGCGGGCCCGGTCGGCGTCATGATCCTCGCCGATGACGGTGCCGGGCTCGATGCGGGCGCCGCGGTCGATGATGGCATGGTCGATCCGACAGTTCTGACCGATGTCCACGTCCGGCAACACGACCGAGGCGCTCACGGAGCTGTAGGAATGGACCCGCACGCGCGAGAACAACAGCGAATTGCGGACCCGCGCGCCGGAGATCAGGCAGCCGCCCGAGACCATGGACTGGATGGCCTCGCCCCGCCGATCTTGTTCGTCGAATACGAACTTGGCCGGCGGTACCTGGGCCTGCAGCGTGTACACGGGCCAGACCTGGTCGTACAGGTTGAGCTGTGGCGACACGGATGCCAGTTCCATGTTCGCCTCCCAGAAGGCCTGCAGTGTCCCCACGTCGCGCCAGTAAGCCTGGCTACCCGTCTCGGGGTCGCGGAACGCGTAGGCGTAGACACGGTAACCCTCGATGATAGCCGGAATGACGTTCTTTCCGAAGTCGTGCTGGGTCCCGGGCGTGTCCGCGTCTTTGATCACCTGTTCGTAGAGAAACTCGGTATTGAAGATGTAGTTGCCCATCGATGCCAGGCACAGGCCCGGCTTGCCCGGGATCGGGTTCGGCTTCTCCGGCTTCTCGTCGAAGCCGATGATGCGACCGGTCTTGTCGACCGTCATCACCCCGAACTGGCCCGCGGCTTCCTCGATCGGTACCTCCAGGCAGCAGATCGTCATGTCGGCCAGCTTCTCGGCGTGCGCCGCGAGGAACGGCCCGTAATCCATCTTGTAGATATGATCGCCGGCGAGGATCAGGACGAAGCGCGGATCGTGAGTGCGGATGATATCGAGGTTCTGGTACACGGCGTCCGCGGTGCCCCGATACCACTCGCCGCCGACGCGCTGCGAGGCCGGCAGGATCTCGACGAACTCGTTTTCGCCCGCACCGGCCTGGAACCACGACCAGCCGGCCACCAGGTGCCGGATCAGCGAATGCGCCTTGTACTGGGTCAGCACGCCGATGCGGCGGATGCCGGAATTGAGACAGTTCGAGAGCGGGAAATCGATGATCCGGTACTTGCCGCCGAAATACAGGGCCGGCTTGGCCCTCCAGGTCGTCAGCTCGAACAGCCGCGAGCCCTGTCCGCCTGCGAGGATCAGCGCGAGGGTCTCGCGCGTCAGGCGGCTGATAAAACGGGCTTCTTCGATGGGCTTCTGCGCGGCCATTACCCTTGGAACCTATCTCGTAGTTGTCCGTGACTGCGACGATTGCCATATTGCCGCAAATCAAGGCGCCGTGAGCGCCGTGTAGACATTCTACACAAGCGAGCGGCAACGACGAGTTTGCGGCAATATGGCAATCGTCCCGAAGGGTTGTAGGCCCAGAGGCCGCGATGCGGCGTTGCTCGTCGCTCATTTGGAGCGACCAAACTTCGCTCCTCGCGCCTTGCCTCGCGGCCTCTGGGCCTGCAACGCGGCCACGGACAACTACGAGATAGGTTCCAATCTGCCAGACTTGCGCCAGATTGGGGCGAGATCGGCAAAGTCGGCGGCGCCAGGCCGCTATGCGGTAGGCGTCAGCGCGACGGGCGTCGGATCAAGCTCACGCCCGCCTTCGTGCACGAGATCGGCGATGCCGGCGCAGAAATCGTCCGTTAGCCGGTCGGCCGTGAGCCGCCAGCGCCAGTTGCCGCGGGAAGTCCCCGGCGTATTGATACGGGCTTCGGAGCCGAGTCCGAGGTAGTCCTGCATCGGTGCGACCGCGAGCCGCGCGGGTGACGCGAATGCCAGCCGGATCATGTCGATATGGATCGTCTCGGGCGTGCCGCCGGTCGCCGCGAGCACGACCTTCCGGGTCCTCTCGACCTCTCTGGGTGTGCGGAGGTCGTCCGGACTGCCCTTGAACCAGCCGACGGTTGTGTCGTTGTCGTGTGTGCCGGTGTAGCAGACGCAGTTGACTTCGATGTCGTCGAGATCGAAATCTTCCTCCGCGGCATCGAACTGGAGGACCACCATGCCAGGCAGCTGATGGCGCTCGCGTAATCCGATGACCTCCGGGGTGATGACACCGAGGTCTTCGGCGACGATCGGTAGCTGGCCGAGTGCGTCCTCCATCGCATCGAAGATCGCGTCGCCCGGCCCCGGTACCCAGCGGCCAACGCGCGCCGTGGACGAAGATGCGGGAACCGACCAGTACCCCTCGAAGCCCCGGAAGTGATCGATGCGGACGATGTCCGCGAGCTCGGCGGAGGCCCGCAGGCGTTCGATCCACCAGCGATAGCCGTTCTCGGCGTGCACCTCCCACGCATACAGGGGGTTGCCCCAGAGCTGGCCGTCCTTGCTGAAGTAATCGGGCGGTACGCCCGCGACGTGGCTTGGCCGGCCGTCGCGGTCGATCTGCAGGATCCCGGGATTGGCCCAGGCGTCGGCACTGTCGAACGCGATGTAGATCGGCATATCGCCGAACAGTCGAACGCCCGCCGCGTTCGCGTAGTCCTTGAACTCGCGCCACTGTGCGTGGAACAGGAACTGGACGATCTTGATCGCTTCCAGTTGTTCGCCGGCCGCGGCTTCGAGCCTGCGCATGTGCGCTGAGTCGCGATGCACGTAGTGCGTATCCCATTCGGTCCACGGCTTTTCCCCGTGCTGCGTTTTCAGGATCCTGTACAACGCATAATCGTGCAGCCAGTGCGCATCGTGGCGGTCGATGAACGCATCGTATTCGCTTTTCATGGCGCTCGAGGCCTTGTCACGGAAGCGGCGAGCTGCCATGCCGAGCAACGCCGTCTTCAACGGGATCAGGGCGCCGTAGTCGACGCTTTTCGCCGGAAGGTCTTCGAGTTTCCGCACTTCGTCGTGCGCCAGAAACCCGTGTCCGATCAGGCTGCCCGTATCGATCAGGAGTTCGTTGCCGGCGAACGTGGACAGCGGTTGATACGGCGAGTCGCCGTAGGCCGTCGGCCCAAGCGGAAGAAATTGCCAGACGCCGAGTTGCATGTCACACATCGCATCCACGAACCGGCGCGCTGACGCACCGATCTCGCCGATGCCGTGCGGACCCGGCAGCGACGTGATGTGCAGGCACACGCCGGCCTGGCGCCCGGGTGGCAATGTGTCCCCCTTAAACTCTCGATCCATAGTTCGCGGCAGCAGTCCGTTTCGGGCGGAACGATATCCTGTTTGCGTACAGCGTATCGACATGTAAACGTATTCAAATAATGAATACGTTTGCATTGCGTTGCTCCCGGATTCACCCCTCCCTAACATGCGGCAGAAGTATTAGAAAACGCATAGGGGGATTCACCGATGGTACCGAGGAAGCGCAAGTCTGCGCGTCGCGTCTCTGTGGAGACCGGATTAACGACGAACATCCGCCGCACCGCGCTGTCGCTGGCCGTTGCCGCCGCCTTGCCAGGCGCGGTTTTCATGCCTGCCGCCGCGTATGCGCAGGACAACGATTCCGCTAACAACGAGATCGAAGAGATCGTGACGTACGGCAAATTCCGCCGGAGCCTTGTCGACTCGATCGCCACCAAACGCGAATCGACGAGCATCGTCGAAGCCATCTCGGCCGAAGACATCGGCAAGCTGCCGGACTCGAGTATCGCGGAGTCCCTGGCACGTCTCCCCGGTCTGGCCGGTGAACGGGTCAACGGCCGCACCAGCGGCATCTCCGTGCGCGGCTTCAAGGAGGATTACACCGCCGTCACGATGAACGGCCGTGAACTGCTCGGTATCGGCGACAACCGCGGTGTCGAGTACGATCTGTATCCCTCCGAGATCATCAGCGGCGTAGTCGTATACAAGACGCCGGACGCATCGTTGGTGCATCAGGGCATCGCAGGCATCGTCGACTTGCGCACCGTGCGTCCGCTGGACTCGGATCCCTATCTCGTCGTCAACGCGAACTACGAGCAGAACGATCTGAAATCGGCCAACCCGGACTACAAGGACAACGGTTACCGGGCCGCCCTGAGCTATTCCGATGTATTCGCGGATGACACGATCGGTTTCGCAATCGCTGTCGCGACGACCGAGTCGCCGAGCCAGGAAGAGCAGTTCCGGGGCTGGGGTTACGCGGACGTCAATCTGGCAAACGCGACGGCCGGGCCGGGCATTACGTTGGTCGGCGGCGAGAAGGTCCTTGGCGGTCAGGATTCCTTCGTACGCTCGGCCGTGCTCAATCGCGACACCGTGTCGAGCGTATTCCAGTATGCGCCGAGCGATGACGTCACCGTCACGCTGGACGCCCTGTACATCGACTTCAAGGAGGAGAAGGCCTTCCGGGGTATCGAGGAAGGCGGCCCCGAGTGGGGTGGCACTGCCTACACCGTCACCGGCCTCGAAGACGGCCTCGTCACATCGGGCTATTACCAGGGCTTCCTGTCGGTCGTCCGTAACGACGGCGAGCGCAAGGACGGCAAGCTGAAGACCTTCGGCCTCAACGTCGATTGGGACGTCGCCAACGACTGGACGCTGACCCTGGATGCGGCGCACAGCAAGTCCGACAAAACCGTCACGAACATCGAGAGCTACTCGGGCGTCGGGCGCGCAGGCCTCTCGACCACCGCTCCCCCGACGCCGAGGTCCTGGGTGATGACACCGGACGGTGCCGTCTACGGCCCTCACCCGACACTGTCGCAGCCCGACCTGAGCGATTACAACATCGTGAAGCTCGCGGGTCCGCAGGGCTGGGGCGGCGGCATGCAGAACCTGCCGCAATTCGCCTCGACCACCGCCGCCGACGGCTCGACGATCGGCCCGTTCGAGGCCCAGGACGGCTTCGTCAACGAGCCGGTCTTCGACGAGAAGCTGACCACGCTCAAGCTGCAGGCCGAACATCCGCTCGAATGGAGTATGTTCAACGACGTGCAGTTCGGCCTCTACTACTCGGATCGCAGCAAGTCCAAGGTCAACAACGGCTACTATCTGACGGCACCGACCTGGCCTAACGACGGGCCGATACCCGAGGAGTATCGCCTCGGGACCACGAACGTGAACTTCATCGGACTCGGCAATATCGTCGCGTATGACGGCCTGAAGATGTACTACGACGGCTATTACACGGCGAGCGATGCGGCGATATTGCAGCCGGACCGTCTGGGCGACACCTACGAGATCGACGAGACGCTGACGACAGCTTTCGTGAAGTTCGACTTCGACACTGACATGGGCCGGATCCCCGTCCGCGGTAACATCGGCGTACAGATCGTCAATGCCGATCAGACGGGTTACGGATACAACGCCTATATCGACGATACGGGTTTCGTGTCCAACGAACCGATCAAGGACGGTGACAGTTACACAAACGTGTTGCCGAGCCTAAACCTCAACTTCGAAGTCACCGACACCCAGATGGTTCGCTTTGCGGTGGCGAAAGTGCTTACCCGCCCGCGCATGGACTACATGAAGCCAAACAACCAGGTGAACTTCAACTTCAACTTCGGCAACGTGTCGAATCCCGATCCCGCGGGGGGGCCGTGGAGCGCCAGTGCAGGCAACGCCAGGCTCAGGCCGCTGGAGGCGAACCAGTTCGACCTCGCCTACGACTGGTACTTTGCGGACGACGGATTCGTGTCCCTGGGAGCCTTCTACAAGGATCTCGTGAACTGGCACGCCGACGGTTCGTTCATCGCCGACTTCTCGCAGTTCTACATCCCCGGCTACCACCAGTCGACGGATCCCAATACGGGGGCGATCGTGACGCCCGCGACGTTCGAGGGCATCGTCACCGCGAAGGCCGACGGGCTCAAGGGGTGGGTCGGGGGTTACGACATCCAGGGCAACATCCCGTTCCACATCTTCTCCGAGAAACTCGACGGCATCGGGCTGATCGCCTCGGCCGCCCTGTACGACGGCTCGCTCGAAGGCGGTGTGCCGGTACCGGGATTGTCCAAGGAGAGCTATCAGTCGACGCTGTATTTCGAGAAAGGCGGCTTCCAGGCGCGCGTCTCGTGGACCAAGCGCAGCCGTTTCGCGACGGAGGAACCGGGGCTGAGTCTGGCGCTGACGCCGACGACCGACCAGGGGGCTGAGCTGTTCGATGCGCAGATCGGCTACGACTTCGGTCTCGGCGGTTTCGACAAGCTGGACGGTCTGTACATCTCGCTTCAGGGCCAGAACCTGACCAACGAGGACACGCTGCATACCGATGCCGATCCGCGCCAGGTCACGAAGTGGCAGACCTTCGGTTCCAACTACCTGCTGAACGTCAACTACAGGTTTAAATAGTCTCTTTGCGGTTCCTGGCTGCGACCCTGCCGGTTTTCCCCCGACCGGCAGGGTTTTTCTTGACGGGTTACGCCGGCTGATATCATCCGTTCGATGAATGCCCCGATCCGGAAACTGGTGATCGTCGGTGGCGGCACGGCCGGCTGGATGTCGGCGGCGCTCCTGAAGCGCGTGCTCGGCGACCGGCTCGATATCGAGCTCGTCGAGTCCAGGGAGATCGGCACCGTCGGCGTCGGCGAGGCGACCATCCCGCCGATACAACACGTCAACAACGTACTCGGCCTGGACGAAGCGGAATTCCTGCGCGAGACGAAGTCTACGATCAAGCTGGCGATCCGGTTCGAGAACTGGCGCGCGCAGGGCGAGCAGTACTACCACACGTTCGGGGCGCCGGGCCGCGTACAGGCATTCTGTCCCTTTCATCACTTCTGGGTACGCGCGCGTATGTCGGGACACGCGACGAGCCTCTGGGACCACGACCTCAACTACCTTTGCGCCGTGGGCGACAAGTTCGCCAAATTGCAGGTGAACGACCCCGTCTGGGAGCTGCAGTACGCCTACCATTTCGACGCGTCGCTGTACGGCCAGTATCTCCGCCGCTACTGCGAGAAGCTCGGCGTGACGCGCACCGAAGGGCTCGTCGAACATGTCGACGTCGATCCGGAAAACGGCCACGTCACGACGCTGCATCTGAAAGACGGCAAGCAAGTCGCCGGCGAGTTCTTCGTCGACTGTTCCGGTGGCCGCGGCCTGCTGATCCAGAAGACGCTGAATACCGGCTACGAGGACTGGAGCCACTGGCTGCCCTGCGATCGCGCCATGGCGGTCCCCTCGGAGCGGTTCGAAAGGACCCTGCTCTTTACCCGTTCGATCGCGCATTCGGCCGGATGGCAATGGCGCATCCCGCTGCAACACCGCAACGGCAACGGCCTGGTATACAGCAGCAGCCATTACAGCGACGACGAAGCGGCCGATATCCTCCTGAACAACCTGGAATCGAAGCCGATCGGCGAACCGAAGATCATCCCGTTCCGCACCGGACGCGCGACCAGGCAATGGAACCGGAACGTCGTCGCCGTCGGACTGTCGAGCGGATTCCTGGAGCCGCTGGAATCGACCAGCATCTATCTGATCCAGTCGGCCGCCGTACGCCTGATCCACCTGTTCCCGCACGCCGGTGTGACGGACGAACTGATCGCCGAGTACAACAGGCAGTCGCAGACCGAGTACGAGCAGATCCGCGACTTTATCATCATGCATTACTGGCTCAACGATCGCGGCGACAGCCGGTTCTGGCAGGACTGTGCCGCCATGGACGTCCCCGATCGCCTGCACCGCAAGACCGAACTGTTCGGCGCGAACGGCACGCTCGTCCACGACGACCTGGACATCTTCCTCGACTCGTCCTGGTTGCAGGTGATGCTCGGCCAGGGCATCGTGCCGCGGGACTACCATCCACTCGCCGACCGGCTGAGCGATGCGGAACTCCTGGACAAGCTCGAGAAGACGCGGCTGACGAAGCAGCAGCCGCTGGAGAAGATGCCGGGCCACGACGAGTTCCTCCGCATGTATTGCGGGACCGGCTGAAGCCGCTCGCATCCGTTACTCCCTGCCAGGCATCTGTTCCCGAAAGGAGGGACGGCTCAATGCAATTGATCGTTCGTTGGCTCGCCATGGCGGGCCTGTTGTTGCTGGCCGCCGGGAGCGCGGCGGCGGATACCCCGCACGACACGTGGCGCGTCACATTCGAGACCCGCTCGCTCGGTCCCGTGGAGGCCAACGTGGAGATCCTGCGCGACGGAGAGCACCTGCAGGGTAAAAGCCTCAGCGGCGCGGTGGACCTGTTGCGCGGGCTGCCCGGTGACCACGAGTTGCACGGCGGCCTGATGGCTTTCGAGGCGTCCGCGGACGGAAAGGGCGAATTCGACGGCAGCTTTACCGCTCCGTGGCACGCAGGCCGCCTGCATTTCGCGTTCGATGGCGACAGGCTCCACGGCAAGGTAGACGGTGGTACGTTCGCCGGCACATTTACGGGCGTGCGGACACAGTCGCCGGAACGAATTCGCGATTATCCGGCGATCCTGGCGGCATTCGACCGAGTCGTGGCGGCGAAGCTGTTCTCGCCGGGCGATCTCGAGCAACCGGCCTATATCCGATTCCGCAAGACGCTGGGGCAGATTGCGGACGCGGCGAACGACGATCTCGATCTGCTGCTCGGTTTCCGGTGGGCCTGGACCGACGATCCGTTTTCTCACTTCGAGCTCAAGCGCTCGCAGCGGAATGCCGAGGAGTTATTCGCCTACTTCGACGATTACCGGGTCGGCTTCGAGGCGGCGACGGTCGAATTCGAAGGCAGCACAGCGATCCTGACGGTCAGGACCATGATGGGCGCCGACACGATCGAACAGGTCGAGGCCGCATACGAGCGCATCGCGGAACAGGAGCCGGCCGCACTCATCATCGATCTGCGCGGTAACGGCGGCGGCGCGTTCGCGGTGAAACCGCTGGTCGAACACGTCATCGACGAACCGCTCGATGCCGGCTACTTCCTGTCGCAGGTCTGGAACCGCGAACACGATCGCGTGCCTACGCAGGCCGAGGTCCTGGCGGCGCCACCCTGGTCGGGCTGGTCGATCGTCTCGTTCTGGAACAGCGTGCAGGCGCTCGGCATCCTGCGCATCCGGCTCACACCGGCCGAGCCCAACTTCGACGGGCCCGTGTACGTCCTGGTCGACTCGAAGTCCGCATCGGCCACCGAACTCGCGGCGGACGCGCTCAAGTCCTCGGGCAAGGCGCTGCTGGTCGGCGAGCGATCGGCGGGGCAGATGTTGTCGCAGAGCATGTTCGACGTCGCCGACGGATTCATCGTCAGCCTGCCGGTCGCCGACTACCGATCGCTGGCACACGGCCGCATCGAGGGCGTCGGCGTCGGCGTCGACGTGCCGGCGGCTTCGGCAGAGGCGCTCGACGTCGCGCGGCGGCTAATTGCCGACTGAGGTCGTCAGCCGGTTGCGGAGTTCGCGCAGCGCCTGTTTGACCCGAGCTGCGTTGTTCGGGCCCATGCGCAACAGGAGCTTGCTGCCGCTCGACAAGGCTTCGAGATCAGGATCCTCGAACTGGTAGAGGACGTTCGGGCGTACCAGCCGGATGGGCTCCTTCGGTTCCGGCGTCTCGAGGAGTTGGTCGATCACGGCGACCACCCGGTCATTGAGGTAACCGTCCGGGTAGCCCAGATTCACGTAGGCCTGCTGCAGCAGGGGATAGTAACGCCGGTAAGTCTGGATGACGCTGTCCATGTCGGCGCTCGCCAGCATGGCGACGAGCGCATCGTAGCGTGAATAGTTCTCCGGGCTCAGGACGTAGGTGTCCTCGTCTTCGCCCGCCTCGACAATGAAGCTGCCCGGCAGATGGCCGAGCGGGCGGATGCGTTCCGCGATCCGCTCATGCGTCAGGTTGTCCAGTGCCGCGACGGATTTCTCGATCAGGTCCGAATCGACCAGCATCTGGCCGAAACGGTCCCCGAACAGGTTGACCAGCGCGATCCGGAAATAGGCGTCGCTGTCGTCGAGCGGCGGCAAGGGCACGAGATTTTGCGGCTCGGATTCGTCTGTGGCGGGTTCCGGCACGGGGTAGTGCGGCGTCGCGGGCTCACTCTGTTCCGCGGGCGGCGGCGTCTCGACGGGCACGGGCGCCTCTTCGCGGGATGCACGGAGATACCAGAGCACGCCGGCGATGCCGAGCACCACGACGGCCGCGATTGCCCAAAGAGTGTTTTCCGTATCACGCATCGCCGGGCTCCACGACCCATTCCGGATCCTCGAATTCGCCGATCACGCGGACGTCGACGAACTCGGCCTGTTCCGCAATGATATGCCTTGCCGTCTCGGAAGGGGATGCCTCCATGGCGTCCCGTTCGGATTTCGAGGCCCAGCTCGCGACCGCGAGCAGCACGTCGGGGTTGCCGATCTTGCGGTGCAGCCGCGTACCGCGCGCGCCGGGCGCGCGCTGGATCTCCCGGCTCGCGCGGACCCAGGCGTCGGCATAGGCTTCCGCGGTGTGGCCGGGCCGGACGTGCACTTCGAAGACGTAGATCATGGCGGTAATCACCGGGAATACGCTGATGCATCTGAAATTTCCGTTCTTGTGAGCCTAGCGAAGCAGTTGGGTAATGCAAGTGGCAAGTCCCCTAAAGTGTAGATGGACGCGTTCCAGCGGAAGATTCTGGACCGGCCATCTCTCTGAAGGACGGACTTGAGTTGGAGGGATGCACTTCTGAATGTCCGCTCTTACCTGAAGCAGACGCTCGAATGAGTTAAAAAGTAGCAACCTGAGCGACTGGAATCGACCAGAACCGGACGCTCGGGATTGCTATTCACCTATCGACTAGTCGTACCCTATCACGGCGATTTCTATCTTGCGCTGATCCGTGTTGATACAAATTACTTCGCGAAATACAGACCATACGTAACTCCATTCGAGCTGATCGTCACGGCACATCGACAGGTCAATGAGATAGGCAGTAGCACAAAAGGACACCATCCTCTGAATCCAGTTATTGACTGGCTTTAGCTGCTCCGGGTCGGGAGGTTCGCTGAAATCTTTCGACTCAAGGACGGCCTGAAATCGGCCTGCGATTTCGGAACTGGGAACCTGCTGAAAGCTAGGTACAGACAGCCTTTCTACACGGAACGGTCCATGCGTTTCCGTCTTCTCGCCCCAAGGACCGCCCGAGCAAAAAGAGCGCTGATAAAGAGGATTCTTCAAAAGTTGGGCCAGTACTTCTGCATCTGACGGCCGATCACGAGAGGTGCTGCGAAACAAAAACCGAGAGACGTCAAACCACCCAAAATCCCAAAGCTCGGTCATATTCGTATCGTTGAGTTCGAGCGAGATCCCCATCTTGTGGCTGAGTCCATGTCCATTGGATGCGAATAAGCAGGTGTAACCCCATTGCTTGAGCCATGCAATACGACAGGCTGGTATGGGTCACAAGCAGCCTCCCCAGGGCTCTCTCCGCCACGGGCTGCTATCCGAAGTATACCGGCCGGTCGCGATCCCGCGGGAGGCCCCTATCGGCGAAACCTAAAGTAGATTCCAGGAAATCCGCCACGTGGCGGATTTTTGACCGATTCGAAAATAAAATTTGCGCGGAAACGCGGGAGCTGAGTGTCTGCTCTTGCCGAAAACGGCCGTTCACTTAACTTCGTCGGGGGCGGCTGCAAACGTCCAGAAGCGGACGCTGAGAAATACCGTCAACGAGTCGGCGTTCGGTAGAAACTGTCCCAAATCCATCTGCCTAGCAAAAACAGCGAACCGAAGAACAACCAGTTAAACACAAACGTCAGCGCTCCGATGACCAGCCATGCTCCGATAGCACGAGAAACGAAAAATAGCGAGGTGGACACACTAGCACCAGGCAAATACTCGTAGAGCATAATAGCGGGAGCCGCGACACTCGCAGCGATAGACCCATACAAATTGAGCTTTGTGCTGGTTTTCATCTTGCGTTGTCGAATGCTTGCAGTGTGTGCTTTCGCCTATTCGAGTCGCTGAACCCATTTCCGAGTGACCGGCGACTTCCGGCCAAAACCAGCCGTTCGTAGGCCTAGTCTTTTCGCAGATAGACTCGTTGAACCGTCATCAAATCACCCCATTCAGGGTCCTCGAAAAACTCGATTTCGAGTGGGTATCTGGGCTGATCTGACAGTGCGTCATTAAGGGTCTGCATGAACTCGTCGCGGTCACCGATGTAGTACACAAGTTCCTTCAGACCATTGCCGGTCTTGCTATAAACCTGCACACACAGCTCGTTTTCCTGAATGGTATCGATGGCATGTTCCAGTTGAATCATCTGATCATTCACCGCTGGCACAGGCATCCCATTGTTTTCAGAGGCATCGTATCTCCAAGAGATAACGGCCAACCACCCAAACCGCTCGCGTACATTTTCAGGCGGGTTAGGTACCGATAGACCGGACACTTTAGAATAGGCTCAAAGAGCCATGAGAGGTGTCCAATGGCAAGAAGAAAATACTCTGACGAGTATAAGAAGGAAGCAGTCGCGCTGACGGAACTTCCGGGCGCGACGGTCACGGGCGTTGCGAAGGATCTCGGCATCAATGGTCACATGCTCGGACGCTGGCGCAAGCAGCTCGAAGAGCATGGCGAGAAAGCATTTCCTGGACAGGGCCATGCCCGCGATGAGGAGATGATGCAGCTGAAGCGCGAGAACGCGAAGTTGCGGAAGGAACGGGATTTTTTAAAAGAAGCGGCAGCGTTCTTCGCCAAAGAACAGAAGTGAAGTACCGCATGATTGAGCGGTGCCGCGATGCTTTCCCAATTCGCATGATGTGTCGGCGTCTTGGCGTGTCGGCCAGCGGCTACTACGAGTGGCGCATGCGGGAGCCGAGCGCTCGTGCTTTGGACAACCAGCGGTTGCTAATTCGTATTCGAGACCTGCACGCAGCCAGCGATGGTGTTCTGGGCCGGCGCCGCATGCATGAAGATCTGTGTTACGAAGGCGAGACGGCCGGCATCAACCGCGTCGGCCGCCTAATGAAGCTGGACGGTCTTTACGGCATCCCGCAGAAGCGCCGCTGGCGCAAGAAGGCCAGTCAACCGCGACCATCGAGCGTACAGAACCACCTGGATCGCGACTTCGAAGCATCAACGCCGAACACCAAATGGGCAACTGACATTACCTACGTGCGCACAGCAGATGACTGGTTGTACCTCTGCGTGGTGATCGATTTGTACTCCCGATTGGTTATTGGCTGGTCGATGAGTGCTGTCCAGGATCGCCAACTGGTGCTTCAGGCTTTGCTCATGGCGCTCTGGCAACGCCAAGAGCGATCGCCATTGGTGTTGCATTCGGATCGCGGCTGCCAATTCACGAGCGACGAGTATCAGCGTTTTCTGAAGGGCCACAACGTGACCTGCAGCATGAGCGGTGTTGGCAGCTGCGCCGACAACGCACTCGTCGAAGGGTTCTTCGGAATGCTCAAACGCGAGCGCGTCAATCGACGTCACTATCGAACGCGAGCAGAAGCCCGAGCAGATATCTTCGATTACATCGAGAGCTTCTACAATCCGCGAATGCGCAGTAGACTCGAGCGAGAACAAGAGGAAGAATTTAGGCTATACAAACCTGTCCGGAAAACCGGTGCCTAACCCGGCGGAAAATCCTCCATGACCTTGATAATGATGGGAAGGCCATCCGCTTCACCTTTTAGGATAACCCAAGGAGTAGAACGAGCTGCGGAGTTGGGGGTACTCATGATCAGGATCAAGTGCAGTAATA
>Ga0210095_1000122_pt1 | contig 25575 bp, 19 predicted proteins | sample China_Galinas_PW_FD_184861 | JGI IMG/M metagenome (GOLD analysis project Ga0210095, IMG submission 184861) | Wetland microbial communities from San Francisco Bay, California, USA, that impact long-term carbon sequestration - China_Galinas_PWA_D1... | ecosystem: Environmental > Aquatic > Marine >...
ACGGGCGAAAACTCCATATCCTCCAGCATAATCAAGAAATTTACCATTTCTGTCAAAAAAGAAATATAGCAAAGTCGCGATTACACGGTTAAAGTAAATATTCCTTTCAAGCAGACCGGTGTCTGTTAAATTAATGGCGCTACTGTACGCTTCTTCCAGCCAGAATGGTTCTTCAGAAAAGACAAAATGACAATCAGTACAATGAAAAAACATCACGTCATATTTATTTAGTATCTTTTCCTTAAATAATTCTTTTGCGGGTGATCCACATATTTTACAATTCATAATTGGTATTATTTTAAAAATGAAATGACCGGCTTCACCAGTATAAATAATCAAACTTTAACAAAAAGAAATATGCGAAATAAATCAATTAATTACTAAAAAAAGCCCCTTCAGGCGTATTTTGTTAGAATATAGAAAGCTGAGTTAGTATATTGCATAAACTTTTCCCGGCAACACTACAGAATTAAATTCTAAAATATGGGCAAAATTACTCATCTGATAAATAAGCTTTCACCTACTCTGAAGAAAATTATCGGAAATACCGGCTGGCTATTTTTCGATAAAGTTTTCAGAATGGGTGTTGGCATTTTTGTTTGGGTATGGATCGCACGTTATCTGGGCCCGGATAAATTCGGCCTCTTCAATTATGCAATAGCATTTGTTGCATTGCTCACTCCAATAGCTACCCTTGGTCTTGATAACCTGGTTATACGCGATATTGTTAAAAACAAAAATGCCCGTTATGAAATACTTGGATCTGCTTTTGCAATGCGTTTTGTCGGTGGGATATTTACCGTCCTTTTAGCTATTGGATTAATTGCAATAATACGGCCGGGTGAAATCTTAACCCTCTGGCTGGTTGGAATTATTGCTGCCGGAACTATTTTTCAGTCATTTGATGTCATTGATTTTTGGTTTCAATCGGAAGTAAAATCAAAATTTACTGTGATGGCAAAAAACTCTGCTTTTACAATTTCTGCAATTGTAAAAGTAATCCTGATAAAAACACAGGCTCCGTTAATAGATTTTGCGTGGATAAGTTTTGTAGAAATATTACTCGGCGCAATTGGACTTTTATTTTTCTATTTAAAGGGAAATAATAAGATTAAATATTGGAATGTAAGAATATCAAGAATTAAATCATTGTTAAAAGAAAGTATCCCGCTCCTGGTTTCAAGTGCAGCTATTCTTTTATATATGAAAGTTGATATTTTATTACTTGGCCAGATGAAAGGCGAAATAGCGGTTGGTTATTATTCCGCCGCTACAAAAATTTCGGAAGCATTTTATTTTATTTCAATGATTATAGCTGGATCTGTATTCCCGGTAATAATTGGCAATGAAGAACTTTATTTTGAACGATTAAAAAAATTACTTAATGTAACAACTGCTCTTGCATACACTATAATTATTCCAGTTTTCTTTTTATCAAATACCATAATTTTGGTATTTGGATCACAGTACTCTACATCAGGGCCAATATTGGCAGTGCATACATGGGCAACATTATTCGTTTTTCTTGGTGTTGCACAGGGGAGCTGGTATATCAAGGGAGGTAAGCCCGGTATTTATCTTCAAATGAAAAGGACAATTATTGGGCTGATCATAAATGTAGTGCTAAATATTATACTAATTCCTTCAATGTCGGGTCTGGGAGCTGCAATTGCAACAATAGTGGCATACAGTTATGTAGGATATTTCAGTAACCTATTTAACAGGGAAACAAGAAAAATATTTAAAATGCAGACTCAATCATTACTGCTTTACGGATTATTTATAAGAAAAGAAAATGGCACTTAAAACACCAGTGGTCTTTATAATATTTAACAGGCCTGGAACTACTCAAAAAGTATTTGATGCTATCAAACAGGCACAGCCGGAAAAACTATTTGTAATAGCAGATGGTCCGAGAAAGAATAAACCCGGTGAAGATAGTTTGTGTGAACAATCCAGAAAAATTATTGATCAGGTCGATTGGAAATGTGAAATTATAAAAGATTATTCCGAAGTAAATCTCGGATGTAAAAAAAGACTTTCCACCGGTATCACCCGTGTTTTTGAGCAGACTGAGCAGGCAATATTTTTGGAAGATGATTGCCTTCCTTCACAATCATTCTTTACTTATTGCGAAAATTTATTGGAATATTATCAGGATAATGAAAAGATTATGCACATCGCAGGCATTAATTTTCAATTTGGTAAAAATACAACTGAATACAGTTACTATTTCTCTCACTTTGTTCATGTCTGGGGTTGGGCCTCATGGAAAAGAGCCTGGAAATTTTATGATGTTCAAATGACAAAATGGCCGGAAGTAAAAGAAAGCACATTTTTTGATGATTTTTGTGTAAATGATCGTGCAAAACGGTACTGGACTGAGAAATTTCAGTTAACTTATGAGGGTAAAATAGACACCTGGGATTACCAGTGGAATTTTGCTTGTTTAATGAATAACGGAATGTCCGTAATACCAAATAAAAATCTCGTTTCAAATATAGGGTTTAACACAGGTGGAGTTCATACCCACGAAAAGAAAAGTGAGTGGGCCGGCATTCCTATAAACGAATTGGAATTTCCTCTTAAGCATCCCCCGAAAATCATCAGGAATAAAAATGCTGACGATTATACCCAGAATAAACATTTTAGCCCGGATTTTTTCTACAAGTTAAAACGAAAAATTAAACAAACTTTAACACGATAATTTTGGATAATTTACTTAATTATATAATTGTAACAAACACGATCAAAAGACCCACAGATTTGGTCGAAAAGTCACTCAGGGCATCTTTAGCACAGAAGCACAAACCCCTGAAGGTTATACTTCTTGACCAGAATGATCCCGAATTAAAATTATCTGAGGATATATTAAATAATCCATTATTTGAAAGACAAAAAGCAAAATTTAATTCTGTTTCTGAAGCCCGCAATTCACTTAAGATTCCCCCAAAAGCAGACTGGATATTTTTCTGCGATGACGATGGCTATCCCCACAGCGAATATTCAGGAATTCTTCAAAAGATTATCCACAGCAATCCTGAAATTGAAATCCTGGCAGGAAATATAATTAGGGATGACACAAACACTAACTACACTCTCCGGCAAAAGAATTTTGGAAGCCTTAAATATTTCAGAAACACAAAAAAGTTAATGGGATCAAATTTTGTAGTTAAGACACGTCTTTTTGAAGAACTAAATCGATTTGATGAAAATTTCGGTGCGGGATCATATTGGGGAAGTGGAGAAGAAACAGATTTTTGCTGGAAGGCGTTTTTTGCAAAAAAGGAAATGGAATTTTTCCCTGAGCTTATAGTTTATCACGTACCGCCTTTCCACGAATCCATTAAAAGGGGATTTAAAAAATCATTTAACTACGGTGTGGGCAAAGGTGCGCTGGTATGGAAGTGGTTATTTAGAAAGAGAAAAATTATTGTCATTTACGAATTGCTTGAAATGATTGTCGTTCCATTTATTCACTTTTTAAGAGGGATTTTTACACTGCGGGGGCAATTAATTATTACACATCTTGGTTCGCTAAGCGGCAGAATATTTGGCCTTTTGAAAGCTCCTTTTGCAGGGAAATAATTATTCAGAATGTTTTTCTCTTTTTAATTTCCCCAGAAAACTTTTTAATCCCAAAGCCTCCATTAATTTTCTTCCAGCATAAAATGACTTTCTAATAAAATATCCCGTACGGTTAGTCAAGGTTAAAAAAATATTTTCTTTTAAGGATCTATAACATTCCTCAATAGCTTCTTTTTCCTGTGAAGCTGATTTCCCTGTACCCTCCATCCTGACAGCAGCTTTTCCATCGACGTAATTACCTCTATAACCTTTCTTTATCATCCTCACAATAAAATCAAAATCCATCCCTATCTTATAAGTTGTGTTAAATCCTCCAATCTCATCAAAACATTTTTTTCGTACAATCATCGTTGGATGAAAAAATGGCTGTCCCCTTCCGACAGATTTCATCTGGGGGCGCATAAAAATTTCTCCGCCAATTCTATCGTGAAATATAATATTAGAATGCACAAATGATATTTCTGAGTTCTCTAATAGAATTTCAGCAGCTTTTCCGATATATCCGGAATCGATTAGAATATCTCCACTGTTCAAAAACATTATGTAATCACCGGAAGCATTAGCAATCCCTTTATTAAAAGCATCAGCTATCCCGTTGTCTTTTTCACTAATTACTTTCCCTTCATAATTTTTAAGAAATTCTATTGTCTTTGGATCATTTCCTCCATTTATTACAACCGATTCTATATAATCATTATCTGGAATTGAATCGAGAGTGTTTTTCAATTCCATAAAATTATTATAAGTTATTGTAATTACTGAAACCATCAATTGAGGCCCAAATTAACAGAAAATTAAAATTCATAAGATCGTTGTTAAATTTGAAAAAATATGCGGTCTAATCAAACTAAATTCAGCTTATTTCTTTATTTTGATATTTGAATATATTTAGGTAGCAGGATTTCTGATTTTCGCTCACACTACAGGAAAATCTTTTGAAAAAGCTAAAAACAGCAATAGTTCACGATTGGTTCGCAGGTTATGCCGGTTCTGAAAGATGCGTTGAATCATTTACTAATCTTTACCCGGAAGCCGATGTTTTTGTACTTTTTAATTTTTTAACTGATGAAGAACAAAAAATAGTAGTTAAAAATAAAAAGCCACAAACTACATTTATTCAAAATCTTCCATTCGCCCGGAGCAACCACAGAAAGTATCTGCCTCTGTTTCCTTACGCTATAGAGCAGTTCGATCTTTCTGATTATGATTTAATTATCTCGAGCTCGCATGCAGTCGCCAAAGGTGTGCTTACAAATCAAAATCAGCTTCATATCTGCTATTGTCATACGCCTATACGGTATGCGTGGGATCTTACTCACCAATATCTCAAAGAGTCGAAATTAACTAGTGGAATAAAAGGCGCCTTTGCAAAATGGGTACTCCATTATATTCGTATGTGGGATATTTCCACTGCAAACCGTCCCGATTTTTTCATTGCAAATTCCGGATACATTGCAAAAAGAATTAAAAAAATTTATAACCGGGAATCCTTTGTAATTAATCCGCCCGTTGATTTAAATAATTTTGAATGCAGTGCCACGAAAGATGATTTTTATTTGACTGCGTCAAGGTTTGTGCCTTATAAAAGAATCGATGTAATTGCAGAAGCTTTTTCCCAAATGCCGGATAAAAAGCTTATTATAGTTGGGAGCGGACCTGACGAACAGAAAATAAAACAAAAATCCGGAAGTAATATTGAATTTGCAGGCTACTTGAGCGGAGAAAAATATAAGGATTACATGAAGCGGGCAAAAGGATTTATTTTTGCTGCTGAAGAAGATTTTGGTATTGTTGTGATCGAAGCTCTGGCAAGCGGCACACCTGTTATTGCTCTGGATAAAGGTGGTACGGCTGAAACGGTTCAAAATGGAATAAATGGTGTTCATTTTAGCGAACAATCAGCAGAGCGGATAAAAGAGGCCGTTGAACATTTTGAAAAAACAAGATCTGATTTTGATTCTATTAAAATTGCCGAAGATGCAAAACAATATGATCGAAAAATATTTGAAGAAAAGATCAGAAAATTTATAGATGAAAAGGCCGCAGAAAAATTCGGAACTTAGAAATTAATATTTAGTATTTCTCCGTTTATGATTACAAATCAAAAAAGCATTTACTATTTAAGGTTATTTACCGACCTGGTGTTGTTAAATATTTCTTTTATTGTGTCGGCCATCCTGGCACAGTCACTTCAGATATTATTGTCCCGTCCCTACATGTTTGTACTTATGGCAATTTTGAATTTCACGTGGTATTTTTTTTCAAATGTAACGGGCTTTTACGAAGACATAACAACCAAATCATTTTCCTATCATTTTCGTGATATAATTAAAAATATTTTTGCCCAGGTAATTTTTTCAATTATTTTCATCTTTGTAGCAAAAGAAGATCTATTCACAAGAAATTTTATTCTTTTTTACATGGTAATTTTTCTTGCCCTTGTAAGCATCAGAATTCAAATAATTAAGCAACTTGTAAGAAGCATCCGCGGGAAAGAAAAGAACCTGCGCAATGTTCTTATTATTGGTGCTGGAGAAATTGGGCAGAATTTTAAGAATCTTATAAACAATCGTGAGGATTTCGGATACAAATTTTGTGGCTTCCTTGATGATAAAAAAACCAATGAAAAGGGATATCTTGGAAGAATCTCACAACTCGAAGAAATAATAAATGAAAAAAGCATTAATGTTGTTGTAATAGCGCTTTCTTATTACGCTTCAACGCAACTGGATGAAATAATAAAAATATGTAACAAGCAGGCTCTCCGGGTTCATATAATTCCGGATTATTTCAGATTCCTATCGAAGAAATACCAGATTAATATGATCGGGGACTTCCCGATTATTACTGTAAGAGATGAACCGCTTGCAGAAGCACACTGGAGATTTATTAAAAGATCTGGCGATATAATTTTATCCTTGCTGGTAATTGTTCTCATTTTTTCCTGGCTTTTCCCAATTCTGTTTATCATCAACAAAATTACTTCGCCGGGTAAATTGTTATTTATTCAGGATCGTGTTGGTGCCGCCGATAAAATATTCAGATGTTATAAATTCAGAACAATGCATACAAGCAAAAAGAATAAGGAAAATTATCAGCCAACAGTTGAGAATGACCCGAGGGTAACAAAAATTGGCGTATTTTTAAGAAAATCCAATATCGATGAGCTTCCGCAATTCTTAAATGTTTTGAAGGGAGAAATGTCAATAGTTGGCCCGCGTCCTCATCCTTTGTCTTTTCACGAAGTTTACAAAAAAATGGTGGAAGAAATTAAAATAAGATCGTGGGTAAAACCCGGAATTACTGGCTGGGCGCAGGTCCACGGATACCGGGGAGATGTTCTTGATTACGAAGAAAACAAAAAGAGAACAATTAAAAGAATTGAATATGATTTATGGTACATCGAAAACTGGTCTTTGTGGTTAGACGTACAGATTATTCTATTAACATTGTGGCAAATGCTAAAAGGTGATACAAAAGGAATTTAAATAATAATTTAGTCCTTAGTAAAAAGTCCCGGTAATCCGGGACTTTCTTTTGAAGTTTCAATAACTTTTAACAAACTTCACGCTGCAGCTATTTGCTCAGCTTTCGGCTTCATAACAAATGTAAGCACAACCCCACAAATTATATTTACGGCCAGGCCATAAAGGAACCATTGTAACGCAAGTATATAAGGAACAGGCATAACCGCGTAGGTACCATAAGCCATAGGCAGACTGACCATCATGCCCACATAAAACCCGTAACGTACTCCCTCCATTGCACCTTTATTCTCATATCCTTTTGAGAATATAAGCGTGAAAAAGAAAGTGTAAAAAAGATCGCAGACTATAATTATCCACATTTGTATATCAGCTTCCGGGCGCATCAGTTTTGCGACTTCTTCTGCCATATAAGAAGATTGCAGCAAAACACCATTTACAAGCCAATCAAGCAAAAAGTAAACAATGAATACCACAATAAAACCTGTCCACACTTTTTTGTTCATAACATTCCTTTGAGTTTGTTTAACAAATTATTTATTGGGACTCAATAAAAAGCTATGGACCACTGGGCCTAAAGTCAATAAGAATCTTTTAATACGGTAAAATTTAATCCTCAAATCTTGTTCAAATTGTAAATAAACCTTAATTTAGTGATAATATATAGCTTTCTTTTCAACATAATACCGGGGGCTTCAATGGCTGCTGATCTTATTGCTCACGTAGAAATACCTTCTACAAATCTTAACAGAACAACTGAATTTTTTATGCGTTTATTCGATTGGGATTTTAAACCTTTCGGGAAAGGATATCTACTTTTTAACACTCATAAAGGTTTAACTATTGGTTTAAGAAAGGTAGATGAGGTTAAAAGCGGGGATACAACTACATTCCATATTAATGTAAAAGAAATTGATAAAACTCTTGAAAAAGCCAAAGAGATTGGTGGAGACGTTTTCAGGGAAAAAACTATTATTCCTGCAATGGGATATTACGCATTAATAAAAGATCCTGATGGAAACATTATAGGACTTTATCAGAAAAATTAATTAAAAAACCTCGAAGGTCACTTTAACTTGTCCGCCCTGGGCGGAAGACCTTCGAGGTTGCTTGTCTTACAAAAAAAAGTTATTAAATATTTCTAACAGTAACCTTCGGGGTTTAGAAGCAACCTCGAAGGTTTTTTAATATTACTTCAACAATATCATTTTCTTTGATTGTACAAAACTACCTGCCTGTATTCTGTAAAAATAAACGCCGCTTGAAAGATTTTCTCCTTTAAATGGTATCTTATAAACTCCCGGACTTTGTTCATTATTTACTAGTGTCATTACTTCTCTTCCAAGAATATCATAAATTTTTAAGTTTACTAAGCCCGCTTTAGGTAATTCGTATTTTATAATTGTAGTCGGATTAAAAGGATTTGGATAATTATTATAAAGTTCAAACCTTTGCGGCAAAGATGCACTTTCTTCTATTCCCACCAGAGATTTATCTGTTGCAATAATTGGCCTTATCCTCAGATCATAATTGAAAGCACCCCAAGTACTAGATGAACTTGAGTAGACAGATGACCTATTATCAACATTTCCATCATCCAACATAAATCCTGTGGCACTTCCGGCTGTAAAATAAGTAACAATGTGATAATCAGTTCCACTACTAACACTCACATTAGAAGATTGAAGGTTAATATAATTCCAGCTAAGGTCCAAATTAGTGGCATCATAATTTACGGTATTACCCAATTTGGTACCCGGTAAACCGCCATTATCTGACCAGATTTCGAAACTCAAATTACCGGAAATATTATTTGCATTATAAAGATGAATTAATACCCCAGTTATATCTCCATTAATACCGGGTGTAAATCTAACTGCAATTTTGTTGTTTGGACTTAGATTTGTATATCCGTATTGAACATTATTCCATTGGTCATATACATAAGTATGAAAATTTCCGGACCATCCTGAATTTAATAAGTTCACCATAGCTCTAAAAATATTCAATTTCCCATAACCCCAGTATTTATTGGGTACTGTACTAGTATAAGAATCGGTAAATGCATTGTTAGTAATGTATGATTTTACCTGGCTATAAGTTAAATTAGGATTTTGCTGAAGTAGAAGAGCAACACATCCCGCAGTCATCGGTGAGGCCATACTGGTTCCCTGTTCAACAAGATATTTATCTCCTGGAATTACATATACATTATTAGGAGAAGAGTCGGCAGATTTTACTGAAATGATTGCCTGTCCGGGTGCTGCAATATCAGGTTTTTGTGCACCATCTCTTCTGGGTCCAATACTACTGAAGGAAGATATATCATCCGAAAGTTCCGTACCATTATAATGATATGAGTTACCGTCTATACTTGGCCATCTCCACCTGGTTACAAAGGAACCAACTGTAAGTGCGTTACTAGCGTTACCGGGTGAACCCACTGTATAATTTGCATCAGCTCCCGTTAATGTAGCATTGAATGTAGTTTTGTAAAGCCAGCCATGATATACCATGGAAGAACCAGAATTATTCGTAACAGAAATTTTCCAGTTACCAGAAGCGGGAGTTTTAGATGCATCACTGTCATAAATTTCAAATTCAACTTCCCTGTTGTTATTTAAACCACTAACACTGTTCCCAATGTACACATAACCATCATTTGTGCTACTGGAACTGCTCACCTGAATGGAGTTAGGGGAAGTAACATTAGTACTTACAGTTCCGTTACCATCAAACCACAAATTAAATAAAAAATAATCATTACTGGCTGAACTTTGGGGAGTATAAGTTGGTACGTTAAAATTAAAATCCTTTGTATTTGAGTGTGCAAGTGAACCAGTAACATGTATAAGGTCACTACCACTATTACCTGCAGAAATCACACATACACGGCCGTTAGCCGATGAAACGAAATTGTCTACTGCCTGTTCACCGGTTGTTGTACCGTCGTGTGGACCACTGTCTGAACCCAGACTCATGTTAACAACAAGTGCTTTTCCTTGTTGTATTGCAACCTTACTTGCATATGTAAGACCGTCTATCCAATTATTAGTTGGGAAAGAGCCATCACCCGCTTTTACAACTAATATGTCTGCTTCGGGCGCAATACCGGCATATTTTCTATCTGTCCGGGTAGCACCATTACCTGCTGCTGTACCAGCAACATGTGTCCCATGCCCGTGTACATCTCTTTCTCTTACAAAACCTGCAGGTGACCCGTCTATTTCATTATTAATATCTGTCTGCGAATATTCAACACCATAATTCAATCCTGAAAAATTTGTCCCATCTCTGTCCTCTGGGGTTTTCTCACTTCCTGTCTTTGTAAGTGTCTGATCCCAGATATAGACTATCCTGCTTTTAGTATTGTCTGTAGGATCCCTGAAATCTAAATGTGCCCAGTCTATTCCTGTATCGATAATACAAACCAGTACTCCCTGTCCTTTGTATTGAGTACTATTTGCATAACCAGAATTCAATAATTTGGCGCCTACTGTAGCTCCACCAACATTGTTGGTAGGATAATATATTTCACCTGCAGAAATAAATTTAGTGCTTCTTAGCAAAGCAAGCTTTGTTAAGTCGCTCGTATTTAATCTTACCGTAGCGAAATCATTAAATGAAGAATTTACATTAAAACCATGTGATTTTAACTCCGCTACATTGCTGGTTTTTACAATAACGCCAAGCACATCATTTTTAACTTCTACTAAGCTAGGTAATGAAAAATTTGTTGTTTTTAACAATCCCGTTAATGTAGTTAAAAATGGCTGTAACTTGGAATCAACTTTCTTCAGGATTTCCGGATTTAGTCCCTGGGCGAAAAGGTTAATTCCCAGAAATGCAATAACAAGAAAAGTAAATACTTTTTTCATTAGTACCCCCTTTGTATTACATTTTATTTAAATTAAATGTTTTATTCCTTATTCTAAAAATGGAGCCAGCTAATTGTTTTTTAATGGATACGTTGTTTTAGGTAATTCAAGCCATTTAATAAAATCCTTCCCTGCAATCTTGATTATTGCTTTATAGTTACCAGTAGCTGTAAAAATATCCTTACTTACTGAATGAAGATTTATGCCTGATGTTTCAAGTACATCTTTCATAGCTGAAGAAATTTCGGAATTACATTTTCCTATAAAATCTATAGTTTCATCTGAACTATTTTGTTTTAGTTCTGAAAGTTTAGCAGCCAGGGCTGGATCCATTTTATCCTTTGGAATATCTTTGGTTTGAGAACAGCCTAAAAGAAGTGATAATAAAAGGAATGTTAATATTTTCATATTCTACCCCTCGAAGAATTGTTTTTTAACTTGCACTAAAAAACAGTAAAAATCAATTAGAGTATGTTTGTAAGTATAATCAGGACAAAAAATGTTGATTTTTTGAACACAAAAAAGGGTCATCTGTTAAATTACAGATGACCCTTAAAGCCAATAATAAGTAGTTACTACTTCATTAGTATCATTTTCTTTGATTGTACAAAACTACCAGCCTGAATCCTGTAAAAGTAAACACCACTTGAAATACTTGAAGCATCGAAATCTACAGTATGTACTCCGGCTGACAGATCCTGATTCACTAATTCTTTTACCTTTCTTCCCGTAATATCATAAATAGTCAATTTTACATTACTGGATGAAGGTAAATTAAATTTAATTTTGGTTGAAGGGTTAAACGGGTTTGGATAATTTTGTGATAAAGAATAATCACTAGGTATTACGTCTGTATTAGTTTCTATACCCGTCACCACACTAGTTTCAGGTACAGTCCACACACCTCTTCCGTGAGTAGCAACTACTATTTGGCCATTAATATCTTTCATTTGCCAAACTGCTACAGCTGGTAAACCGTTATTTGCATAATTCCAGGTAGCGCCGCCATCTCTGGATTCAAAAATTCCAATTTCTGTTCCTGCCCAAATTATATTAGTGTTTGTAGGCATTACCAATAAACTGAACACAGCTACATCAGGGAAACCGTTTGAACTTGTAGCATTAGCGCCAAATCCAGAAAGTTCTGTCCAGGTTTGTCCTAAATCTGTAGTCTTTAATATTTTGGGAGAGTTTGCAGCAGAGAATAATGCATAAGCTGTATTTTTATCTGCGGGATCAGTAGCAAAACCAGAAATCCATGCAGCTGGTGCTAAAGTTGAGGATTGTGTTTGAGAAAAAGTTTTACCTGAATCAGTAGAAACAGCGAATGTATAACCGTTATTATAAATAGTTTTAGCTGCCCAAACTACAGAAGGATCTTTCAGGGATATTTTTACGTGTTGAGAGGAACTAGAATTACTCCATTGTTTAGAAGAAATAGCTATCCCCGTCCAAGTTGCACCAAAGTCTGTTGACCGAGAAATACCTGTAACACCATTCAAGGCCCCTATTACAAAAACTAAGTTTGGTGATAATTTCGAACTTGCAATTCTAGTGATGAATGGTCCATTACCCGAACCATTTGGTATTACGTCAGTAGGATTATTTATATCGTTCCAAACTGTTCCACCATCAGTTGACCTGAAAATATGGTTATACTGTGAAGATTCCATCAATTGTAATGAATTGGAATAATTCCAGGCCGCTTCAAATCCGTCACCGCTTGGTGCTGAGAACCAGGTTGAGGATGAATTTGCTGAAGCAGGAGAAACCCAGCTTCCATTATCCTGTGTACCACCAATATACTGGTCAGCCCCGTTTTTTTTATCTACACCATAAAATTGAGATGTATTATAACCACCGTTTAGTGTTTTTACAAAAGTTACACCTTTATCATCAGAATAAGTTACACCTCCGTCATTACCATCTATAAGTCTAAATTTACTATTTCCGACATCGGTTTTTACAACTGTTAGGTTGTGGTGATCCGGATGAACCTTAGAACTATTATTGGGGCCACCAAAAGAATTATACGGATCTGCTATTACTGTAGAGGTAAGGGAGGTACCACTAACTACATATTTTATTATGCTTACTCCTGCTACATAAATTGTATTATCATTATACGGGTCTACAACTATTGCGTTGTCATACCATCCTTGTCCACCGAGGAAATTTTTATCCCCACCAGCCTCTGTTGCCTTAGTCCAATTCGCTCCTGCATCACTGGATACATAAACATATGATGGTCCACTACCGGAAGTTATTACTGTTGAAGCATAAATTTTCGAAGTATCAGTATTGCCCATTGCAATTTCACATCTGTAAACATTGTCAACATTAGTCATACCATTGGCTGAGCTGAACCAGGTATTACCTGCATCATAGGATTTTATAACGCCTGCCTGGTTTTCCGTGGCGTATAAGGTACTAAATCTTAGCGGGTTAGCAATTAAATGCTCTACACGTGCAGCACCTGTATAAACTTTAGTCCAATCAGTTCCACCATTAGTTGATTTCCAAATGCCCGATGAAGTTCCAGCACTTGTAGCTGCAAGAACAATTTTAGCATCATTCGGATCTACAACCATACGCGTAACATTTGAGAAATTACTGTTAGCTGTATTTGCTAACTGAGTCCAGGTAGTGCCTCTGTTAGTTGTTTTCCAGATCCCGTTACCACTTAATCCGTCAATATTACCGAAACCTTCTCCTGTACCCATATACATAACATCGTGATTTGAAGATGCCATAACCAAACAACAAACGTTAAGAGTTGATAAGTTTTCCGTTAATGTGGTCCAGGATGCACCTGCATCAGTTGTTTTCCATACACCTCCACTTATAGAACCCGCATACCACGTGTTGTGTGTAGCATCATCGGGATCCACAACAATGGCTCTTGTTCTTCCGCTTACATTAGCGGGTCCCCTTTCCGTCCAATTTAAAGCACTTGTTTTAGCTAACTTATTTAAGCTCCTTGTGTTATTAAGGTTTGTTGCCTTTAGTAGTTCTTCAATTTTATAATTTGCACTATAGCCGGGTTCCTTTTCGCCAAATTTTGTTTTAATGTCGTGCATATATTTCATAAACAAGTCTGGCCTGTCTTGTTTAGGTTCGTGCTTTATTGGTTTTTCAGACTGTAAATCATTAACAGTAGTTTTGGGGTTATTAGGGAATAATACTAAAACTAAAAGTATTACAGCAATTGAAAAGACAGAAAGACCCAAAAAGATTTTCTTTTGTAGAAAATTTTTCATTTCACCACTCCATTTTTATTTAAGTAATTTATCATCTGTTAAATTTTGCAAAGGCAATTTTTTGTTTTGTTTTACGTCATAAATATATCCCATCATTTCAGCGTTTGTTTTGGGATCATTTGTTATCATTCCAGGTCTTTTAGTTACTTTCAGTTTATAATTATCAATCCATAAAAGTTTTTCCGATCTTAAATTATCTTCAAAAACTATTTTTTCATTGTTTAAATCAAAGATAAAAAAATGTAATTGTGGAGCCCCATTAGATTCATCCACGGTTTCTTTTCTGAAACAAGCGACAAAGTTGCTATCCGGTGAATATTGATAACTAATATTAGTTTTATATTTTTCTAACGCTATTTTTTCAAAAGAGATATTTGGTTTACCATTATCTTTGGTCACATCTTTTTGACAATTAAATGAGATTAAAACAAATGAAATGAATGATAGAAAAAGAAAAGAGTAGAGAATTCTCTTCATAATATTGCCCTTCTTTATTGTGGATAAAAATAGAAAACCCCGAATATTTATAAGATATAAATTGTTGTCTGAATTGAATGGAAAAGAAAAGAACTTTATAAATTATTTGCAGGATTTATGCTACCAAGCATCATATATACAGGTATGAATATGAAAAATTATTCTTATAATATCAAGAAGATTATTTGGCATAATTTTTCTCAAAATCGACACAAAAAAGCCGGATTGCTTAAATCCGGCTTTTTTTCGTTCCCAGGAAACTGTTTATATATTATACCTTATTAAACTATCTCAAAACAAATGCTAAAACCTCCGTTAAATAACCAGTTTTATCTCTTTAAAATTATATAAATCTTTTGGTCTATTATATAAGATTGAAAGAAAACTAATTGTTATTTTTGCTATTGAAATAATGAATAAAGGTAATCTCATATTTGAGAGAATTATCAAACACTGTTTTAAAAATGCTATTTATGGCTCATAATTGCGGCTTTTAATATATGGCATTTATCTTGATATTGTTTAGGAAAATAAAAAAGTTATATTTGTCGCTTAATGTTTAAGAAAATATCCATATCAACACTTTTGCTGCTCTTTTTCGTTTCTACAACGGGATTGCCGCTTACAATCCATTACTGCAATATGGCAGAAAGTATGGAAAAAATGGATATGTCCTCCTGCTCATGCCATGTGAAAAACACGAACAGGATGCACAAAGACTGCTCTCTATTTAAGAATGACACAAAAGAAGTTTCAGTAAAATCTAAAAACTGTTGCGATACCGAAGTTTCATTTATAAAATATGTTAAAGATTCCTACTTAAGCAACAAAACTGAAATTCAGAAAGAAGTATCTGTACAGAAAACATTAATCACAGATATTCTCCCGGTTAAACGGGTACACGCAGTTTCATATTTAATATTTACCGATACTTCGCCGCCCCCACTTGCGAGTAACCATCTTTATAACTTCACTACCGTCCTACTGATTTAGAATCCCACAATAATTACGCAGGATTCCGCGGACCTGACTGCCGTCAGGCAGGTAACTATATCCCTTAAGGAGTCCTTGTAGCTCAATCAATCTTTTGATTTATTTCAAATTGATAACGACCGTATACAATTATTGAGGATTTCAGATGAAAAAAATATTTTTTATATGTTTAACTACACTTTTGCTGCTGAGCTTAGTCTCTGTAAATGCACAGACAGCAAAATTGGATTCGCTGATTAATAAAGCAATAAGAGTCAGCCCGAAGCTTTCTATGCTGCGCGCAAAAAGAAACGTCGCTGAAAACAAGATTCCCCAGGTTTCTAATCTACCAAATCCGATGCTGATGCTGGGACTTATGAATCTTCCAACTAATTCATTTTCATTTAACCAGGAACCGATGACACAGAAAGTAATCGGACTGCAGCAGACAATTCCATTCCCGGGAAAATTATCCGCGATGGAAGACGCTGCTTCGATAGATACTCTGATAATAGATAAAGAAATAAAAGACGCGAAAAATGAAATAAGAAAGGATGTAAGTGAAAAATATTATTCTTTAAGCTTTTTCAGAAAAAGTTTAATGTATGCTAAAGAGAATAAAAACCTGCTCGAAAAAATTTCTGATGTAGTAAGTACAAAGTATTCAGTATCTACAGCAAGCCAGCAGAATTTAATAAAAGTACAATTAGAGATAACTAATATCTCTGATAAGATCGAGGATTTGAAAAGCAAGGAAGGTTCGGCGCTTTCGTCTTTGAATGCATTTCTTCTGCAGGATTCAAACACACCGATTGCAACGGAAACATTTGATTCAATAGACACAATTGATATTACAGTAAAACAACTCGATTCACTTGCTCGCGCGAACAGGCCTTACCTGCAGGGTATACAACTCTCACAGGAAAAAGGTAAGCTGAAGCAAAGTGCAGCCGAAAAAGATTACCTGCCGAATTTTACGGTTGGCGTTCAATATGGTCAAAGAGGAACTCTTGATAAAACCGGTATGGAACAGGCTGATTTTCTTTCTTTTTCGCTTGGTGTATCTCTGCCAATAAACTACGGCGGTAAAATATCATCAAAAGTACAGGAAGCGACCTCAATACAGGAATTATATAATCAGCAGTATTACCAGGCCTTTCAATACCTCGACGGTGTGTTCGGTACAAAAGTTACCGAACTTAATTCCTTAAAAAACAGAATCACCCTTTTTGAATCCGGCTTGCTAACCCAGGCCAGACAAAACCTAAACTCAGCTTTATCAAGCTACCAGGTTAACGCAGTTGATTTCATAAACGTAATTGACGCACAAAATCAGCTTTATATGATAGAGACGAAACTATACAAATTAAAAACAGACTATCTGAAAAAAATAGCTGAGCTGGAATTTTTAACCGGTTCAAACTTGTCTGCCGGCAGGTAATTTAAGAAAATAATTTTGGAGAATAATAAAGTGAAAACTCAAAACATAATTATCGGAATACTAATAGTAATAATAGCAGTGATTACATATCTCTGGCTCGGTGGTTCCAACAACAGCAGCAATGCTGATAACATGACCGGAAATACGACAAAGACAACTCAAAAAGATAAAAAAGTTTCATACTGGCGCGCACCGATGAATCCGAACGAGGTTTATGACAAACCCGGAAAATCAAGAATGGGGATGGATCTCGTTCCTGTTTATGAAGATGAAGCCTCAAGTAGCGGAGTTGTTTCAATCAGCGGAGCGATCCAGCAGAACATGAACGTTAAAACGGCCGTTGTTGAAGAAAAAAATCTCAGTTCTCAGGTTGTAACAAACGGGATACTTCAGGCAGATGAACAAAAAGAATACATAGTTACAACAAAGGTTAGCGGCTGGATAGAAAAACTTTACGTGAATTACACCGGGCAAAAAATAAAAAAGGGACAGAAGCTGGTTGATATTTATTCACCGGAACTTGTCGCGGCGCAGCAGGAACTGATCACAGCATTATCATACGGCGCATCTGTAATGAAGAGCACGGATAAAAATATTTCCGGCAGCGGGAAAGATTTAATTGCAAACAGCGTGAGAAAACTTGAACTGCTCGATGTCCCGGATTCTGAAATTAAGAGAATTGAAAATACTAAAGAGATTAAAAAATACGTTACACTTTACGCCCCTTTCAATGGGACGGTGATTCATAAAAACATAACCGAAGGACAAAAAATAGGTGCCGGCACGGAACTGCTGAAAATTGCAAACCTCAATAATCTATGGCTGATTGCAGATATTTACGAATATGAATTACCGAAAATAAAACTCGGTTCACCGGCTGATATCACTTTTTCATTTCTTCCGGGCAAAACATTCAAAAGTAAAATTTCTTTTATCTACCCGACACTGGATGAAAAAACAAGAACGGTAAAAGTAAGATTTGACATTCCTAATTATAACGATCAGCTAAAACCATCTATGTTTGCAAACATTGTAATAAATGGTAAAAACCTCGGTAGCTATCCCGTAATCCCCGAGCAGGCCGTTCTTCGTACAGGACAAAAGGATGTTGTAATCCTCGCACTGGGAGATGGAAAATTCAAACCGGTTGAAGTAAAACTCGGTGATTATTCGCAGGGTGAATATCAGGTAGTGGAAGGACTGGCAGCAGGAAATACAATTGTTACTTCTGCACAATTTCTTATCGACTCTGAAAGCAATTTAAAAGCAGCGTTATCACAATTTGGCGGCGCAACCCCAAAGGATACTATGAAAATGGAAGTTAAGAAAAAAGACAAAGCAGACTCGATGGGAAAAATGGATAAAAAAGAAGATACTGAAAAAGCTGATCCAAGAATAAGAAAAGGTATAATTGATCTTTCTGCCATAGATAAAAATGCAGACGGTAAACTTTATCAGGATGTAATGGATTGGAATGTTATTTCTGACAAACCGGGAGAATGCCCGTTATGCGGAATGACGCTGAGAGAATTCAGCATAAAAGAAGTAAAAAAGAATTTAACCGAACACGGTTTTGAATTTAAAAAATAATCTTGTCATTCTGAGCGTAGCGAAGAATCTAATAGATTCTTCATTTCGCTCCTACCTATAGCAGGCAGGGCGCTCATTCAGAATGACTCTACTATATAAGAAGTTTTTTGGAGTAAATGATGACAACAAATAGTCCTGAAAAAGAAGGAATTATTGCCAAAATAATTGAATGGTCAATTAACAATAAAATATTGGTGCTGATATTAACAGCCGCTTTGATTATGGGGGGCCTCTGGGCAATAAAAAACACGCCGGTTGACGCAATTCCCGATTTAAGTGACGTGCAGGTAATTATATTTACAAAATACCCAGGACAGGGCCCGCAGATAGTTGAAGACCAGGTAACGTATCCGCTTACATCAAAAATGCTTTCCGTCCCTTATGCTAAAGATGTAAGGGGTTATTCATTCTTTGGTTATTCAATGGTGTATATAATTTTTGAAGACGGAACCGACCTGTACTGGGCACGCAGCAGGGTGCTTGAATATTTAAGTTCAATGCGAAGTTCACTACCCGAAGGCATCTCGCCCGAACTCGGTCCTGATGCCACTGGCCTGGGCTGGGTTTACCAGTACGCGTTAAAATCTAAAACAAGAAGCCTGCAGGAATTACGAACACTGCAGGATTGGTTCTTAAAATATGAATTATCCGCGATACCCGGGGTTTCAGAGGTAGCCAGCGTCGGAGGTTTTGTAAAACAATACCAGGTAAATGTCGACCCAACAAAACTAGCTTCGTACGGAATTCCGCTGAGCAAAATTAAAATGGCAATAAAGCAGAGCAATAATGATGTCGGCGGTCGCTTAATGGAAATGGGTGAAACGGAATTTATGGTCAGAGGACTCGGATACATAAAGAGCGTTGATGACTTAAAAAATATTGCTATCGGGAAGAATCAAAGTACAGGCACACCGGTTTATCTTAAAGACGTAGCCAATATTGATATCGGACCTGAATTAAGAAGAGGCCTCGCGGATTTAAATGGCGAGGGTGAAACTGTCGGTGGAATTATAATTCAACGCTACGGTGAAAACGGACTCGCGGTAATTAATAAAGTAAAGAAAAGATTGAAGGAATTGAAGGCCTCGCTTCCCCCCGATGTTCAGATTGTTCCGGTTTATGACAGGAGCGAACTTATACACAAAGCGGTTGATAACCTTGGTGATAAACTTCTTGAAGAAGGACTCATAGTTGCTCTGGTAATTATTCTATTCCTTATGCATTTCAGAAGTTCGCTTGTTGCAATCTTTACGTTGCCTACAGCGGTACTTGCTGCTTTATTAATTATGAAATTACAGGGACTAAATGCGAACATTATGTCGCTCGGAGGCATTGCAATCGCGATCGGTGCGATGGTGGACGCCGCGATAATAATGGTGGAAAACTCGCACTCCCATATTCTGCACAATCAACAATTGCCGGTAGAAAAGCAGAGGCCTCACTGGGCAGTAATTCTTCAGTCATCAAAAGAAGTCGGACCGTCTATATTTTATTCGCTGCTGGTTATAACGGTTTCTTTTATTCCGGTATTCACGCTCGAAGCTCAGGAAGGCAGAATGTTCAAACCGCTGGCATTTACAAAAACTTACTCGATGGCTGCCGGGGCTATACTTGCGATTACAATTATTCCGGTGCTGATGGGATACTTTATCCGCGGTAAAATGAAAAAAGAAGATGAAAACCCGATAACAAAATTCCTGATGAAGATCTATCATCCTATTGTGGATTTTGTGATGAAAAAAAGATGGTGGGTAATTGGTGTTTCATTTTTAATTGTGGTAGCTACTGTGATACCTTTCTCAAAATTAGGTTCTGAATTTATGCCGCCGTTGTATGAAGGCGATCTGCTTTATATGCCTACTACACTGCCGGGAATATCAATTACAAAAGCTAAAGAATTATTACAGCAGACCGATAGAATCATAAAATCATTTCCGGAAGTTAAATCTGTTTTCGGTAAAGTAGGCCGGGCAGAAACCGCAACTGACCCGGCTCCTTTATCAATGATTGAAACAACTATTCAGTTAAAACCCGAAGACGAATGGCCTGAAGGAATGACACGCCAAAAACTTGTCGATGACCTGGATAAAGCCATTAAAATACCGGGGCTCACTAACGCGTGGACAATGCCTATTAAAACAAGAATAGATATGCTTTCGACCGGAATTAAAACTCCTGTTGGAATAAAAATTGCCGGACCGGATTTAAATGTACTTCAGGATATTGGAAAAAAAATTGAAGAAGTAACCAGGAAGATTCCGGGCACCCGCTCGGTTTACGCTGAAAGATCTGCCGGCGGTAATTATGTCGATTTTAATATTGACAGAAACGCGATTGCAAGATACGGACTGACTATAGCCGATGTTCAAAATGTATTTATGTCGGCAGTCGGTGGTATGAATGTTACGCAAACGGTTGAAGGCCTGGAACGTTATCCTGTAAATCTTAGGTACCAGAGAGATTACCGTGACAATATTGACGCTCTGAAGCGGGTTCTAGTTCCAATACCCGGCGGCGGCAACATTCCGCTGGATGAGCTGGGCGATGTAATCATCCGCAAAGGTCCGCCAATGATAAAAACAGAAAACGCCAGGCCAAATTCCTGGGTTTATATTGACATCGAAAATATTGATGTTGGTACTTATGTAGATAATGCACAAAAAATCATTGCCCACAAAGTTAAGCTTCCTGCTGGATATTCGATAATCTGGAGCGGTCAATACGAATACATGGAAAGAGCTGCAAAAAAATTAGCAATGGTACTGCCGCTCACTTTATTGCTTGTAATAATGCTCCTTTACTTCAATACAAAATCATTTACTAAAACGGGAATAATACTTCTCGCTCTCCCATTCTCAATGGTCGGTGCAGTCTGGTTTCTCTACCTGGCAAATTTCCATATGAGTGTAGCTGTGTGGGTTGGAATTATTGCGTTGCTGGGCGTCAGTGCTGAAACCGGAGTTGTGATGCTGCTCTACCTGGATATTGCCTACGAAAATTGGAGAGCCCGGGGTTCGTTAAAATCCTTTGCCGATCTCAGGGAATCTATATTTGAAGGAGCCGTGAAAAGAATACGGCCGAAAATGATGACTGTTTTAGTTCTATTCTTCGGCCTCCTCCCTATTCTTATCGGGCATGGAGCGGGCGCTGATGTAATGAAAAGAATTGCCGCCCCTATGGTTGGCGGTATATTTACGAGTTTAATTATGGAACTGACAATCTTTCCGGCAATTTTTTATGCTCTTAAAAGAAGAGAAATGAGAAAGAATGATATGCTAACAGAAAACATTCAGGAGATTTAAAATGAAAAAAATAATGGCATACATAAGACACGACAAAGCTGACCTTGTTATAGAAAAATTAGAAGAAGCCGGTGTAAAAGGAATGACTCTGCTGGATGCTAATGCTCTAGCAGAATGGGCAGATAAAGAAGCATTTAGTTTCTCTATCGAATATGTTCAGAAATATTCAAAGGTAGTTAAGATAGAATTAATCTGTAATGATGAAGACAGCGACAAATTAGTTGATGTTATTTCAAAAAACGCTCATACAGGTAAAAGCGGAGATGGCTGGATATTTGTCACCCCTGTAGAAAAAGCTGTTCGAATCAAAACGGGTGAAGTAAACGATTATAATAATTTATAAACACTTAATATAAGGAAGCACAGAAATGATAAATAATATCAAAAACACATTAACAATCTTTTTTGTATTTACAGTTTTTCTCGCGGCAAGTTCATTTGCACAAGAGAAACAGGATTCTTCAAAGATGAATCAGAATATGAAAATGAATATGATGAATGACTCTACTCATCATAAGATGCAAAATGAAATGAATTGTACTGATACTGCAAATTGTGAAAATATGAAAGCAGATATGAATCACTCAAAAATGATGAATATGAAAGATCATAAAATGAATTGTACTGATACTGCAAATTGTGCAAATATAAAAGTAGATATGAATCACTCAAAAATGATGAATATGAAAGATCATAAAATGAATTGCACTGATACTGCAAAATGTGAAAATATGAAAGCAAATATGGATCACTCAAAAATGATGAATATGAAAGATCATAAAATGATGGATTCAACTCATAAGATGTCAGATAAAAAAGATTCTATCGTCCGCGAAGGTGTAATTGATTTGAAAGCAATTGATAAAAATAATGACGGAAAAGTTTTCCAGGATATGATGGACTATAATGTTATATCGGATAAGGCAGGTAAATGCCCTCTTTGCGGAATGAAACTCAAAGAAGTTTCATTGAAAAAAGCAAAAGATGCTCTGCTTAAAAGCGGCCATAAAGTAAAATAACAGACTTTAATAACAACCTTTTTGTTATTGGTAATAGTTAAACTTCTGATAGAATTTGGCTATTATTAAGGTTAAAATTAAAATGATTTTTAAAAAAAATTACATTAATGGGAAAAAAATTAATATAAATGGGGCTTTAAATGATTGGTAATATTTTAATTCTATTAGCAATGCTGGCAGGAGTTTTTACAATCCTGATGTACTACTATAGTTATAAGGGGTATTCAAACACACTTAGTTATGCCAGGATTGGGTTTTATGTTATGACCGGATTAGTTACCGCTGCGAGTGCTTTTCTGTATTACATTATTTTATCACACCAGTATCAGTACAGTTATGTATTCGATTACAGCGGCGGAGATTTATCCTTTGGATTACTTCTCTCTACTTTCTTTGCAGGACAGGAAGGAAGCTTTTTATTATGGCTTTTATTTACCGTGATCATCGGGCTGTTTATGATCAAATACCTGTCAGGAAATTCAAAACAGGAAGCTACGTTCATGATATTCTTTACTCTGGTAGCATTGTTCCTTGCAATACTGGTCAGCCCGCTTTTGAAAAATCCTTTTGCCTATATGTGGTCGGAATCCGGATACTTTCCGGCAAAATATTTCGGACAACAATATTTATCATTACCCGATATTCAGCAATTTATTTTTGCAAATAATAACGGTGAGCAGTATATAAAATTTACGCCGCATCTTAAATCTATTCTGGCAGGACTTAATATTCCGATGAGCAGTTTTATAGTTTCGGGAAAAGGGTTAAATCCGCTGCTGCAGAATTTCTGGATGCAGATTCACCCGCCACTTTTATTTGTAGGTTTTGCAATGTCGGCAATACCTTATTCATTTGCAATGTCAGCATTAATGATGAAAGAATACAAAAGCTGGATAAGCAAATCACTGCCCTGGTTAGTTGCTTCAATGACAGTACTTGGCCTGGCACTGATGATAGGCGGTTACTGGGCTTACGGGGTACTTGGATGGGGCGGATTCTGGGGATGGGATCCTGTTGAAAATTCAAGTCTTGTCCCGTGGATAATTGGAATCGCATTAATCCATACTCTGGTTATTCAGCGTAATACTCAAACTCCGGATACAAAAGGCAAGTACATAAGAACAAACCTTGTTCTTTCAATTTTAACTTTTGTTTTTGTTATTTACAGTACCTTCCTCACCAGAAGCGGAATTTTATCGGAAGCTTCAGTGCACTCATTTTCAGCTCCCGGACAAATTACGTATCTCTTTTTGCTGGCATTCATTTTAACATTTACGATTGTTGGAGTTGGAGGAATTATCCTGCGATGGAAAGATTTAAGAAATGAACCCGGCAGTACAATTAAGGAAGCATTTTTTAGCAGAGAAAACGGTTTAATTTACGGATCGGCATTATTACTCGGTTCAGCATTGATAATTATTGTTGGAACGTCTGCCCCGATTTTTGGAAGATCGGTTGAGACCAGCTTTTATGATACAATGAATCTTCCTTTAGTAATATTAATGACATTCCTTATTAGTGCCACGCTTATGCTTAGATGGCGCACAACTGAAACCCAGGTTATGTTCAAAGAAATGGCAACGCATCTTTTAATCGCAGGAGTAATTACTGCCATAATAGCATACCTGGTTGGCATTTCGAGTATTGTTAACATGATATTCGCACTTTCAATTTCATTTACTGTAGTTACAAACACGACCTACCTTTTAAGAAATCTGAAGGTGAGTAAATTAATTACAGGAGGACAAATAACACACGTCGGTTTCGCTGTGTTTCTGCTTGGAGTATTAATTTCAGGTAATTTTTCCAGAGCACAGGAAATTCAATTACCAAGAGACCGGGTAGTTAGGGCATTAGATCACGATTTCAAATTTACGGGCTATACGCCTTTTGATAACGGGAAGAAGTACGCATTTAATGTTTTAATAAAAGATAATAATTCATCCTGGCAGGCCGCGCCGGTTATGTTTAACTCAGAATACAATAATAGTATAATGAGAGAGCCTGATATATTAATGGGACTTAGCAAGGATTTTTATATTTCACCGGTGGAATATTCAGAAGGTAATAATACAAATCAAAAAGAGACCTTAACAATTGAAGCAAGCATTAAACCAAACATAAATCTTGTCTGGCTTGGTGTAATAATAATTACTTTCGGAATGATTATATCAACCATTAGAAGAAAACGCGAAGAAAAAATATTAAAGAATACATAAATGTTATTTGAGAATATAAAAGATCAAAATATTATATAAGATTAACACAAAATTATGTAACGCTTTCAGAAGCAGTAATATTTAAGTTATTTATAGCAAAAAGAAGCCCCTATTAGGGGCTTCCAAATAACTAAATAATAACATTACAAAGATTGATACTAGCCGATAAAGTAATGCTAAAAATGATTAAAAAAGGAGTTGAGACGATGTTACAACAATTTGCAAAAAACATCTTCAGTAAAATTTTCATCGCTGTTCTTTTTGCCTTTACAATTACACTTTCGTCTAATGCACAGGACAGTAGCGGTAATATGATGAATAAGGGAATGATGGACCACCAGGGT